>Ga0209748_1000025_pt1 | contig 143437 bp, 144 predicted proteins | sample BarGraIncu00421A_FD_185490 | JGI IMG/M metagenome (GOLD analysis project Ga0209748, IMG submission 185490) | Arctic peat soil microbial communities from Barrow, Alaska - Barrow Graham LP Incubations 004-21A (SPAdes) (version 2) | ecosystem: Environmental > Terrestrial > Soil > Wetlands > Peat... | reverse complement strand
ATGTTTTTGGTCTGCCCCGTGACTCTGACGCATTCCCAAACCCTTTTAATTACATCATCAGGGGTGACTTTTTTACCTTTGGTCAAATAGCTTAAGATCTTTTCCATTTCAACGACTCTTTGGGTAACTCTGTAATCCGGCTCAAATCGGTGGCTCCAACTGTCATAGGCGTTTAACCAGATAATTGCCTTCTTTCCGATCTTCCAGGCTTTGTTGGTCTTCATGGCATTGTAGTAAAGAGTGTTTTTACCATCATAGGCTTTGGTGGTAACATCATCGAAGAATGATTCAATCCCTGATTCAATGTTCGTGCTCAGGTTCTGGTAAAGTTCCTTTTGCAATTGCTGGATATTAAACCTGGTCACATCATATCCGGAAAACTCTTCAATCTTAGAGTTTAAGTCCCAGAAAGCATCTGTAGTGACGATTTCAGTAATCACTTTCAGATTAAAAATGGTCTTCCAGAATTTATGCCGGGTTCTGGAAATAAACTTATTAATCAATTCATTGCGGTTCCCCTGGAATCCATCTCGATCATTGTTCCCGATCTTAACGATAATAAAACATTCTTTGTCCTGGATTTCTTCTCCGGAGATTAAAACCGGCTTAATTCTAAAATACTCCTCTAAAAATTCGACGCCTACTTTAATTTCATAATTGTATGATTCAATAATGCCTTTAACCGGATCCCCCTGGATCACTGATGTTTCAAAGTCCTCTTCATCATCATAGTCTTTTGCCTTCTCCATTTTGTCCAGAATAAGGCTTGCATCCATTTTTATAATTTCCGGGAACACTATGCTTATGAGTGCAATCTCAACCTCTGTTTTTCTTTCCGCATCCAGGAAGCCATCTGTGATGAATTCAACCTCTGCATGGTATTCGTCTATCACACTTACCAGTTCTCTTCTTAAATTTGTGTACGGGTTCCGGATCGTTTCAGCATTCAGGATGCAAACCACCTGGCCCCCTCGTCGCTCCTGAATGTCAACCGCTCTCATAAAATGCTTATCCCCGTTGCTAAATGGCGGATTCATGATAATACAATCATAGTTTTTATAGGTTCCGAAGGTCAGGAAGTCGTCATGGATCACGCTTAAACCTTTCCCTTTCAGGATCATCTGATATTCCTTCTCGATTTCAATGGCATCAACCTCTATTGTTCGGTTCCTGTTATTCATTTTATAGAGCCTTTGCACCTCTTCACAGATATGGCCTTTACCGGCACTGGGCTCTAATATGGTTAGGTCTCTGTGCACCTCTTTTATCTTGTGAAACATTTTATTGATCAGTTGCTCCGGCGTTGGGTAATATTCATTCATATGCGACCTCACGTTTTAAAATTTCTGAAATCCGTACCTTTTTTCATGTGCATATTGATAGCAGCTGGTCTTTGCCATTGTCTTGCAAATGCGTTTATTTCTTTGGGATATGTTGTTTTAATAGCTGTAAAATCTCGATATAATTGTGCAAACGGCATGGCCCCGGCTGTCCATATCCGTCTTAATCTTTCTTCATTTTTGCTCATATCGTCACCGATCAGTGCGTAACACTTAATATGTTCTCTGGTAAATCCGACATCAACTAATTTCTTACAAGCGGTTTCAAAGGTTTTTAACGCCTGATCCGTATCACATGCTAACCACATTTCTTTGATTCTCAAACCCCTGGCATTCTCAACAAAGTGGTCGTCTATCAAGTCTGGTTCTAATCCACCCTTAAAGCAAATTCTTGACTGCTTTTTCAGCATTTCAAATACTATATCTTTGTGATGCTTCGACGTTTGGAGGAAGTTGTTGTCCTGGATGATGTTTCCTTCAACCACCAAGAGTTCTTTTAATTTACCCTCAATCTTTGGCACAATACACCATGGGCAATTGTTATTGCATCCCCGGGATGTAAAGATAATGTTTTTCTTGATATATAACCCTGGATTAAACCCTACCGTTGGTGAGTTAAAAGCTGGACCGCCTAATTTCACTGGCTTATTTTGGAACTGCTTAAATTGAAAAGCCAATTTCTCACAAAACTCCTTATCCCATGTAAAAATACATGAAATATGTACTTCATCGAAATCCGGGAATAAATTAAACATTGGCGCTTGCACTATCCCATTAGCGCAATATGTCAGTAGATCGTCCGGGGTATAACTCGTTCTCTTAGGAAAGACTCTTAAAATCTTTTTATAGCTCATTTTATCCTCTCAAATTCAATCACCCAAACCCATGGGTTAGCATGAGCACCATAAAGATAAAGCTCATCAGTCTTGACTGTAGAGTTCCACAGCACAATAAAGGCTGCAATGTATTGGGATGGAGGTGCGCCTAAATAAAATATCCCTTCTTTTTCCGCATCATCTGCATTCATATCCTGCAGGCGTTCAACCCTCACATCGGTCACTTTCAAAAAGATTCTGGCTTCTTCTTTTTCCATATGGATAGATGGTTGCCATTTCATATTGCAATCTGTAAATAACTCTTTTATGTGTCTTGCTCCAAAATTAGCCTTATAATAAATGGTCTCTCCACCATTATCAAAATCGTCATAGCAAAATGTTTCCTGGACATACAGTTCATCACCTACCTGGTATGGTGCTTTCCGCTGATAACCATGTTCATCACACCAGCCATTCGGGAATGCTGTCATGTCCCATCTGATACTATTTGCTTGTGGTTTAATCTTCCTCCTGGTTACTGTCTTTCTGCCTTTCATTAGTGCCTGGACCATTTCAGTGTTAAACTTTATTGATTTCATTATTTGCCCCTCTCCATTTTTAATCCATGCGTCTTTACTATCAGCTTTGCAATTAATACGCCTGTTTCTGTAAGCTTCTTATCGTTTTTAATCAGCTTATTTTTGTTTAATGCTGTCAACTCTTTCCGGGATACCATCATTAAATTATTTAAGCAAATATTTGATTGATCGCCATCGGCAAAGATAAGCACATGATTTTCAGGTATATCGCCATTCTTTGTTTCCCATAAGAGCCTGTGCTTCTGTTTCCATACATTTGGATTGGCTATCTTTATCCAGGCATAACCGTCTCTTACAACTTCTGTCCCAATAAGCATTGTGTTGTGTGGGATGGATCCCTTTTGAAACTGTGTTGGTGTCCAAATTTCAATACCTTTTTTACCTTTGTTAAATGGCACGGTGCCCTTTTTAAACCATCCCGTCCTGCCAGTATTAAGCTTATTGTTTTTTATATAAGCTTTGATCTGGTTGGGTTTAATCCCGGCATTAAACTTTTTATTAAAGGCTGCCATTATCTCAATGTGGCTGTGATCGGGGACGTATCCAAATAGAAATTCCTTTTCATCCGGCGTGTACTTATGCTTTGCCAGTGTTTTCATCCCCTATCATTTTTGGCATTCTGAATTTTGCATCAAAAGCATTATCGGCAATCTTATGTGCCTCTAACACAAGTGCTGCATTTGAAACAATTTGTGCTGCTACCCCTGTTATGGCTTTGACTTTATTTATCTCTCCTGCTAAATCTTCACCTTTTAAATCTTTATCACCTAGTCTTTCAAGCTGTGCAAAGAGATGATTGTTTAGGTCTATTAATTTATTATTCATTTTCTTATCACCCTTGATCCTTTACCATCTTTGCGTGAAGTTCTACCATTTGTTTGTAATCTGGGCTATTAAATGGATAGCTGTCAATGAGCGCCCCCACCACATTAATCTGCTCATACTTGGTCTGATGGCTGAAAGTGGCTTTAACCAAATCATCAAATCTTGAATGATCCACTCCATCCCATAACTTTTCTAATACAACTCGGATCTCATCTTTTTTCATGTTCTTTCCCCTCCACAAAACTTATTTGATTGTCAGTGTATTTCTCTTCATATTTTTCAATGTAGTCCTGAATGAATTTCTTTGAAAACTCCAGGCACTTTTTGTAATCATTAAAGGGCCCTGCTATCTTTTCATCCTCTTCAGGGATAATAATGATCTTTCCCTCTGCTTGTCTTATCCCAATCAACAATCCTTGGTACCGATAAATGTCAAAGTCGCTGCTGTACTTTTTCCCTTTGAGAAAGCGGCTTACTGCAATTCTAGGGTTGATTGATTTTTTAACTTTTCTGAATGGGAGCGTTTTGAATAAGGTATACTGCAATGGTCCTCGGCAAATCCCGTCCCGCCAGTGATCTTGTATATAAAATCTAATCCCTTCATAATCAAAATACGGGCATAACCCATCATGGCGTTTAAAATTTATTGAATTCATCGTTTGTCCTTTCTCCTTTTTATCCGTTTCCAATCCTTACCATGCTATAAAATTGATACGGCCACCCGGTGACATCGTGGATCCCTTCCTTCATGGTATCTACTTCTAGCAAATATCCCTTCAACGGCTCCGGATCTTTTTTCCATTCTTTTGCTTGGATGATCTTTTTTTTGATTATTGGTTTCTTGAGGTTCCTGCTGGCATTCCACCGTTTTCTTGACGGGCTGCCTTGCTCCCTGAATGTTGCCCTAGTTTCTTTGATGAGGTAACTTGCCAGGGCTGCATATTGTCCGGTATTGTCCAGGTATGCGAACCGGGTTCTGCCATTTTTCCACAATCTGTCGAATTCTTTAATTGGTACACTGTCAACTACATTAACAATGAGGTGGTGATGGATGGCCTTATTTTTATACTCGGTGACAATGATGTATCTGAGCTCCTCTCCATTTTTCTTGTAAAGATTCCGGAGCGGTCTCAAATATTTATCCAGCTCTTTTTTTGCTTCCTCTGGATCTGGTCTGTTGTCTTTTTTATAAGTCAGCGTAATGTGAAGATCTCCCGCACCATAATTTGTATTGATTAGTCTTCTCAATTTTGTTTCTGCATTTCTTTCATTGATCTTTAGCATTTGCTCCGGTGTTGGTTTCTCGTTTTTCCCCCGGACCATTCCTTTTTTCTTGTATCGTGCTGAAAATGATTTTGACATTTCAATCGTTTTTCCTGCATAGCATATTGTTAAAACATAAGCCACTGATGATCCCCCCTTTTTATCTTGAGATGTCGTTAAGTTAATACTCTTATCGAGTCTAAAAGCTGGATTTTAAGCCACTTTTTACTTGTTATCTTTTCAACAAAAAGGTATAATGAGATAACAAGTTTTTTAAAAGACCGCCGTGGCATCCTAGCTGAAAAGGCGGTCTTTCTTTATTCAATTATTTATGTTATAATGAGTCTAAATTAATTATTCAGCTGCTCTCCATTTAAACATTCGCGTGTTTTGGAGAGTTTTTTTTATGGTTTTTTTCATATCGCTACTGCTCCCAGTTTCTGCTTCATCTTTTTAAGCTTTATCATGGCTCTGTTGTCATCGACCTCTATTACGATATTTCTACAATAATTACACTCAAATCCCTTTACCGGTGCCCAGTGTTTCAATTCAATGATGAAACCGCATGTTCGGCATTGTCTTTCAAACTTTTTCATATCGTTACCTCCTAATTAAAGTTGATTAATACTTTCTCTCCTTCGTAATATGAAGGATTATTTTTGATCGCCGTATTTATTACATCTTCAATTTCTTGGGTTTTATCTATTCCGTCGAGTACCGCTTGCTTCCAGTCTTCATGCATGCCATCTTCGTAATCATCCAGAGCACTCGACAAAGAAAATTCTTGTGCGAATTGTTTATCAGCAATTGTTACTTCAAGTAATTCAGGATCTTCGAACTCTCCATGATTTAGTTCTTGCTCAAATTCTGCCTTTGTCATTACATAGAAATCCCATTCGGTTTTAATAGTTAAAAAGGTGTCTCCGGTTAACTCTGCTAAATTTTTCATTCTTGTTTACTCCTCACTTATTTTAATAAATCGATGTGTTCCTATTTCAGCGTCAGAAATGTTTTTCTTCTTCAAAAATTCAACAACTTCCGATTCTGATTTAAATACTTTTACTTTTCCGTCATCCCCTATAATGCTTAAGCAGTCGTGTGTGGTTACAATAAACTTCATCCTACGATTTTTCCAAAAGCAATACCCAGGGCAACACACATTGCTGCTATGTTTCCGATTGCAATGGCCATACCCATGCTGGCACCGCCGCTCACGACTCCGCCGATGATAATGCAGGCTCCAGTGAACACAAATGTTCCAAATGTTATAATTGCTGCTATTTTAATTTCATTATTCATTTTCTAGCTCCTGTTCCTCTTCCAATCCTATAACCACCAGGCGTTCATCCATGATCCTCACCTCTGGGTCCATTCCGTACCTAGCTTGATATTTTGCTAATCTCTTGTTTATCCGGTGGTTTGTTGCTTCTACTTTGCGGATTTCATTCTGCAGGCTTAAAATTTCGCAAGCTAGATCCTCTCGAAGATCATCGAATGTTGCGACGGTTTTTTCGTGATCCTGGCAATCATCCCCCAGTTCAAAAACAATATCTTCTAACTCAGCAATCTTTTGATCAGCGGCCTTCTTAAATGCCGCTACCAATGTATCCATTTTTTGATCCGATTCTAAATGTGCTTGATGTTTACTTGCTAATTCATGAAACCGTAACTGGCAAATATCGCCAAGATTAAAAAAGTCGTCCTGGGATTTTTGCAATTTTGCTTTTAATTCTTCCTTAGTAAATTTTGAAGTAAACTTTACTACATCAATTCCAAATTCCTGATCTCTCACTTTGTCTTCCAAAAGCTGAATGTATAAGTCTTTATTCATTTTTTCCTCCTTAAATTTTATTTTCTTGGTTTTTATAAAACAACAATGTAAAAAGGAATTTGCATATATCATAATTTCCCGCACATAAAATAATATTGTCGTTGTTTTCGTTTATTTCAATCAATTCATGAATACCATTTTTGTATCTAATAACATATTCTTGACCGTCGATGTATAAGTTTTCCATTGTTTTTCCTTTCTTCGCCATCAGCCGCCATGGCAAAACCAGTTCCACACTGTTATTTTTGGGATGGCCACATACCGTTGGCCCTTTAAATGTTCCCGGTGTCCAAACCCAAAAGGCAACAATCCTTCAAAGGCTGCATTCCGGATCGCATTGGCCGAGAACCCCTCTCCCAGTGCCTCCGCCAATTCCGCCGGGGACACTGTTCCGCTATTATCCTTATCCAGTAATGCTTTCAATCTTTTTTGTTGTTCCAGCACTACATTTGGTGCTTCCATTGTTTTTTCTCCCTTCTTTGATTTTCAACGGTTTGTTTTTGATTTAATTCCTCTTGTTTCTTTTCGCTCGTACTCCTATAATTAAATTATCAGCTTTGCAGAGTTGAAATAATTTGAAAGGAGGTAACTTTATGGCCAAGTTTACATATACAAGCAATGTCGATGAAGTTTTTAAAAAGCTTGATTCATTAAGCTTTAGTCCTGTTGATTTTTCCGAAGCTTTTTCTGATGAATTCATGAACACCAACACATCATTTAAAAGCTTTCAGGAATTTATTGATTCAAGTGGATTCAAAATGCAAAGCCAGGAAGATTTTGAATCGATCGACGAAAATGAACTTGATGTATTTGTTTCTGCAAATACTGAATTCTCGACATTTAAAGAAATGTCTGCAAGCGCTGCGGAAATAGTTTTAAAAAAACGGGTTAAAGATTTAGGACTCTAAATTAGCTCCAATCTCGATTTTTATTGAACCAAGTAAATCATTAGAACCGAGTAAATCATTAATTTTTAACACTAATTCTTTTACTCGGTTCAGTTTTTCAATTGCTTCGTCTACTTCTGTTGTGTCTACTTTAATTTTTGGTTCTGACATCCTCTTCACCTCCTTCTTAAAATAAAACATCGTCCAGTGATTCTTCGATTACGTCAATAACTTCTTCTTTCGGCACATCAAATTCTTCCAGCCATTCCCCAATTTCTAAACGGCTGTTGAGCCATTTAAATATTCTTTCCGCGATCGCTCTGTTGTCATAACCTTTTAGTTCGTGTTCAAAACCTATTTTCTGCATACCGCCGTCCGGGTAGATGATACAATCATTGGAATTTACTGTTACTTTAGTCCCCTTTTTAAATGTTTTTTCATGTCCCAATAAAAAGGTTTCAACCGCTACATCCTCGGTTAATTCCATAATTTCGCCAATCATTAGTTTTTTCATATTCTTTTCATCTCCTTTCTAACTGGCTTTATCAAAATCTTTTTTCCCAGGGCTTCAGCCAGTTCCGCTGGGGACACTGTTCCGCTATTATCCTTATCCAGTAATGCTTTCAATCTTTTTTGTTGTTCCAGCACTACGTTTGGTGCATCCATTGTTTTTTCTCCCTTCTTTGATTTTCAACAATTTGTTTAATTATTCTTGTTTCTTTTTGCTCGTACTCCTATAATTAAATTATCAGCCGGCCTGGTCGAAATTCCCTGATAAATGAGGAGAAAAGTCACATTTAGTGACCTTTTTATGTAAAAAAAATGTAATCAACTCCCACCTTATAATAACTTGCTAATGCCTTTTTTATTTCATCCCTGGGAACCCTCAACCCAACCTCATAATTTCCGAGTGCTGATGTTGTTATACCAACATCTTTTGCTACTTTCTCTTGTGTTTTGTCCCCACGCAATTCTTTTAACTTTTGTCCGATTTTAGTGTTATCCACTTTCTCACCTCCCTTGTTTAGATCACGTTGTGTGATTACATGATATTCTAATGCCTTCGCAATGTCAAGGGGAAAAATAAAATATTTCCACGTTGCGTGTTTTATTTTTATATAAAGATTGATTTTGTCACGCTACGTGGTATACTATAGCCACACCTAAACAGGGAGGAAAGCGCAATGAATTTTGCTGATAGATTAAAATTACTACGTAACGAAAATGCCTTAACGCAATTGGATTTATCTAAAAAATTAGGAGTTTCAAAATCATCAATCGGAATGTATGAATCGGGGCAGCGTGTGCCAGACGTTGAAACATTTGAAGTTATTGCAGATTATTTTAATGTTGATATGGGTTATTTAAGAGGAAAAACGGATGTTAGACAATACTCCTCCCTTGCGCCCATAAAAATACCAATTCTTGGAAATGTAGCCGCCGGGGTTCCAATTGAAGCAATTGAGGACATTAAAGGTTATATTGAAATAACTGAAGATTTAGCTAAGAAAGGAACATACTTTGCTCTAGAGATTAAAGGTGAGTCTATGGCGCCATTTATGTTGGAACACGATGTGATTCTAATTAGAAAACAAAAGATTATTGAAAATGATGAAATTGGGATCATAATGGTAAATGGGGATAATGCCACTGTTAAAAAAATAATGAAGCATGATGGGGGTATTACATTGATACCTTTGAATCCAATGTTTTCATTAATTGATTATAGTTGTGAGGAGGTTGAAAATTTGCCCGTTGAAATTATTGGAAAAGTAATTGAGATAAGAAGAAAAGTCTAATGCTAAGGGGGAGCAATCCCCTTTTTATATAAACAAATTTTGAAGGAGGATAGTGATGGGTTTCTTTTCAAAAATGAAAGAGAAAATGCAAACAATTGAGAAAACTGCTACTGAAATAAAAAAGGTGGGAGTTCAAAAAAATTCAAAGTCACCGTCTCGTTATGAAACAAACTTGAACGGAGTTAAAACGGGAAACAGACAAGAAGTTTTAAGTGGCATTGAGAGTGATGTAAAATTAAAAGTATTACCGGTATTTACAAGAGATCCAATTTTTTTGGAGGTTTATATTAGAACTCCAACGGGCGTTCGTTCTAAAACTAAAAAAGAAGTTATTGGGACAATACCCCCTAATATTGTTAAAGAGATCGTAAACAGGTATGGCCGCAATGGATTTAAGCCAATTATTACAAAATACAAAATCAGTAAAAATGCATCAAATACTTTTGAATGTTCTGTTTCTTTACAAATAGACAGTGATGAATAGATATATTAAATTCAATCGCAAAAAATAAAAAAACCGCCTCTTCTGCTATAACAGAAAAAAACGGCTTTAGATATACCGGGACCGTGGTCGCAATATATACACCACAAATATTTTACCACGCTTCCCGGGGAATTTCAACCGGGTATTTTTATACCCAAATTCGAAAGGAAGTGTTAAAAATGGCTTATAAAAAAAGGATAAGAATAACAGTGGGTCATACTTATGATGGTGAACCCATCAGAAAAAGTTTTTATGGGAAGTCTGTCAAAGAGTGCAATGAAAAAATTGATGCCTATAAGCTGGAAGTGGCCACCGAGAAAAAGCAGGAATGGGATGAAACGCTTTTCGAGTCCTGGGCTGATAAGTGGTTAAATATTTATAAAGAAAATATTGTGAGCGATTCCACCTATTATGGGTACAAGCTTTGCATTGATCATCTGAATGATTATTTCGGTGACTATAATATCCGCATGATCCGGGCGATTGATATTCAGCAGTTTTTTAAAACAAAGGCTGAATTCTCTCAGTCCATGGTGGATAAGATTCGGATCACACTGAATGCCATTTTCGAAACGGCCATTGAAAATGATTTGTTCATTAAAAACCCGATGGCCAACATTAAACCCAAAGGCAAGCCCGCCCTGGAGAAGCAGCCCTACACCATTGATGAGTATGAAGTTGTTGTTAAATATGCAATGACTCATCCTGAAGGACTGGGGGCCTTTATTATTTTAAAGACCGGCATCCGCAAAGGTGAATTAATGGGGCTTAACCCTGCAAAGGATATTGATTTTGTCAAGCGGCTGCTGAGCGTGAACCGCGTGATCACCGATGACACCGGTACCCCAAAGATGAAAACAACCGGGAAAAGTGAAAAAGCTTTGAGAGTTATTCCCCTGGATGATGTGTTCTGTGATTTTTTAAAAAATGATATCCGGATGTACCGGGATGATTATTTATTTAAAACACACCATGGTAAAATCATGGGTCCCCGGGTATGGGCCAATTATCATTATAAGAAATATACAGATGATCTTAAGATAGCTCATCCGGAGCTTCCTCTTCTTTCCCCACATGAATTAAGACACACCTATGGAACAATCCTCTATAAGTTTGGAACCGATGTTTTCACCCTTCAGAAGTTGTTGGGGCACGCCTCCATTGAAACCACTACTAAGATTTATGTCCATGATGATGTGGAAGATCTGGTTAAAAACATCCGTTGGAAGATTGTTCCTGTTGAAGAAGATCCCGGGAAAATCGTCGCCACTTAATAGCCCTATTGATAGCCCTTTTATATCATTAAATGCCGTTATATGCCATAAACTTGTTTTTGGACAAATAAAATAAGAGCGCCAACGGATGGCGCTCTTATGCGTTTTCTAATGGTGCCCCTTCAGGGATTCGAACCCTGGACACCCTGATTAAGAGTCAGGTGCTCTAACCAACTGAGCTAAAGGAGCTTAATGGTGCCGAAGGCGGGACTTGAACCCGCACGTGATTTCTCACAACGGATTTTGAGTCCGTCACGTCTGCCAATTCCATCACTCCGGCAAAATAAAAAATATAACTGATCTTTGGTACCTACCCAAAATACGGTACAAACAACTGAGTGATTCACACAAAATCAAAGATTTAGGTTCTCTGCCTATGCAATTCCATCATTTCAGCGAAATAAACTGGTATTATTTCACACGACACTGTTTGAAATAATACCATATTCTTAAATAAATGTCAATTGTTCTTTGAAGCAAATCTTGTTTTTATCATAAAAAAAGAAAATTGAACAAAATATTATCTTGTTTTTATGAAAATATACGGTAATATATTATTATGGCAGATATAAGTGTACCATATACCATCTGCAAATCAGAACATCAGATAAAAAAGATAGGAGTGGCATAATGAGTTTATTTGAAAATAATAAAACCGCAGCTTACAAAGAATACCGAACATTTATTAACTCATCAGTTCTTGAACTCATTGAAAAAACAGAAGATAAAAAATGCAATGGCTGCATTGATTATATATATTCTGAGGATATTACAACTGCCCATTGTGAAGCATTGGAATATTCATGGCCGGTAATGGACCCTGAAGCCGTTCAAAGACTGACTGATTGTTATATATGCGATCTTAAGGCTACTAAAACCAAATACTAAGCTACCAAACAGCAGACCAGTGAATTGATTCTACTGGTCTGTTTTTTCATGCTTTTTGTACAAACTCACGATCTTCTCGCAGCATTCCGGTGTTGTCCATTCTTCAGTTGAAATTTGAAAATCACAGTCTTCATAAAAGGACTGCCGTTCTGCCATCATCATTTTTATTTGTTTCAGTGGATCGCTGCTTCTCAGAAGCGGTCGTGACTGATCACCTTGAATGCGTTCAAAAATTGTTTCAGGTTCACAGGTCAGGCTTACGACAAAGGCTTTTTCTTTTAGCATCTGTCGATTCCGCTTAAATAATATGATCCCACCTCCGGTTGAGATGATAACTTTTTCCATAGCTAAGGCTTTTTTTAAAGCCTGATGCTCCGCTTCCCGAAAGGCCTCCTCTCCCAAATCCCTGAATATTTCAGAAATTTTCATTCCCATGGATTCTTCAACCATCGCATCGGTATCGATGAACACATATCCTAATTTTTCTGCTAATAACGGACCAATGGTTGATTTTCCGGTTGCCATAAAACCAATGAGAGCAATGCGGCTTGTCTTATTTTCCATACTACTCTAATCCCTTGACCAATAAGGATCTTCCTACTTCGGGATCCGGAAAAATGCCAGTCCACAATTCAAAGGCCAACAGCCCTTGGTACAAAAGCATTTCAAGGCCGTTTTCTATTTTGGCTCCTGAAGCCTTTCCATCCTTAAGCAGCTGGGTCATGGGTGGACTGTAAATCATATCATAGACCAGAATATCCGCTCTCAGTAAGGTTTTTGCAAGTGGCGTCTTTTCGGGATGATCGGCCATTCCAAGACTGGTACCATTGACTATGACCCCAACCTCCTGAATCATTTTCTTTAAAAGGTCTTCTTCCATGGGAATAGCCATTGCTTTCCCCGGCCAGCTTTCATTAATTTGAGCTGCCAAATTTTCGGCTTTTTCAAAGGTACGATTGGAAATAATTACTTTTTTAATACCCCAATCGGCTAAAGCCATGGCAACGGATTTTACTGCACCGCCGCACCCTAATATTAAAATACTCAGCGCTTCTTTTTGAATGTTTCCAAGTTTGTTTTCAATGGATTTAATAAACCCAAAACCATCCGTGTTGTAGCCAATCATTTTCCCCTCGCGACAAACCACTGTGTTCACAGCTCCGATTTTCTCGGCCAGTGGATCGATTTCATCCAAATACTTCATAATTGCCATTTTATGTGGTTTGGTTATGTTAAATCCTCCGAAGTTCAATAAACGAAAACCGTCTATGAGTTTTTCCAAATTTTCGGATTTAACCTCTACCGGCAAATAGAGGGCATCGATATGACTGGTTTTAAAAAGTCCGTTATGTAGTTGTGGCGACAGGCTCTGGGCTATGGGATCTCCAATAACGGCATATAGTTTAGTATTAACGGTTATCTTCATAAAAATCTCCTTAATAATGCATTGTTTTCTTTTGGCATTGTATCACACGGGTTTATCCTCTGTAAACTTACTCGATTCGTCAATTTTCAATAATGTTCCTGTTTTTATTAAATGCTGCTGACTTTACCCGATATTGCCAATCTACTCCTATTAATAGTCTTTCCGGGATTCTTTTAATGTGATATAATTTTAAGGAAAATAAAAGAATGGAGATGAGCAAAAATGAATAATCGAAAAATAATTCAAGTGGAGGATAAGGTTCCGTTTAACTTACTGGTGCCACTGAGCTTACAACATATGTTTGCCATGTTTGGAGCATCCGTACTGGTGCCTTTCCTTTTTGGTATCAATCCCGCCATTGTCCTTTTAATGAACGGTGTTGGTACATTGCTGTTCATCCTTATTACTAAAGGAAAATCACCGGCTTATCTTGGTTCAAGTTTTGCCTTTTTAGCTCCTGCTGGTATCGTGATCGCCACCTGGGGCTATTCTTACGCTTTAGGAGGATTCGTTGTTGTTGGCTTGTGTGGTTGTATTCTGGCGGGCATCATTTATAAGTTTGGGATTGACTGGATTAATATTGTGCTGCCACCGGCTGCCATGGGCCCGGTTGTTGCCCTTATCGGTCTTGAGCTGGCTAGTACAGCTGCACTGACTGCCGGTATTCTGCCCCAAACAACCTATGTCCTTGATGGGGCCACTGGTCTTTATTCCCAGATTGTCACAGTCGTTGCCCCGGAAAATGTCATCGTTTTTCTAGTCACCCTGGGCTTTGCAGTTTTTGGCTCTGTTCTGTTTAGAAAATTCCTGTCAGTGATTCCGATTCTTATTTCGATTATTGCAGGTTATGTTGCCGCTCTATTGACTGGTGTTATCGGTCCGGCGAATTTCCAGACCGTGGCGAATGCCCCCTGGTTGTCTTTGCCGAATTTCCAATTTCCGCAATTTAAATTAGAAGCAATTATTATTATTCTTCCGGTACTTTTGGTTATTGCATCTGAACACATTGGTCACCAGATTGTTACCAGTAAAGTCATTGGCAGAGATTTACTAAAAGATCCCGGTCTTCATCGGTCTCTGTTTGCCGATAACTTTTCAACCATGGTTTCAGGATTAATCGGTTCTGTACCAACCACTACCTATGGTGAAAATATTGGCGTTATGGCCGTTACCAAAGTCTACAGTGTTCGTGTCATTGCCGGTGCTGCCATTTTATCCATTATCTGTTCCTTTGTCGGTAAGTTTTCCATGCTCATCAGTACCATCCCCGGGCCGGTAATTGGCGGGATCTCCTTTTTACTTTACGGGATGATCGGTGCTGCCGGTATACGTATTATCGTAGATGCCCAGGTTGACTATGGCAAATCCAGAAATCTTGCCTTAACCTCGGTGGTTTTTGTGGTTGGTCTCTCTGGTGTTGCGGTAAACTTTGGAAGTATTCAGCTGCGAGGTATGGTTCTTTCTGCTGTTGTCGGAATGGGTTTAAGCCTTGTTTTTTATATTTTGGATAAACTTAAGCTGACCAATGACCGGGAAGAGGAACGTCTTTATGACATACCTTAAATAAGTTGTAAAATAGTAAAAATTCTATTATAATTATATTAAATGAATTTTTATAAAGTAAAATCAAAACAGATTTATTTTTCTTAAATAAACTATTCATCGTGCTAAATAAAATAGCAGACTATTGCTATTAAGGGGAACAATATGAAAAGCGATATGAAAATTGCAGTTTTAATAGATGCTGATAATGTTTCAGATAAATATATCAAATATATATTTGATGAGATTTCCAACCATGGCATACCTACATTCAAGCGAATCTATGGAGATTGGACGAAGCCGCAACTGGGGTCATGGAAAACGGTGTTGCTGAATTACTCAATTACCCCCATTCAGCAATATGCCTATACAACCGGTAAGAATGCCACAGATGCAGCATTAATCATTGATGCAATGGATATTCTCTATTCTAATAATGTAGACGGTTTTTGCATTGTATCCAGTGACAGTGATTTCACCAGACTCGCCACCCGTCTGAGAGAAGCCAGCATGTATGTGATTGGCATGGGGGAAAAGAAAACACCGACACCTTTCATCTCTGCCTGTGACAAGTTTAAATATCTTGAGGTTTTAGCCGCAATTCGAACAGATTCTTACGAAACAAATGGAACAACTGAAAAGCCTGAGGCACCAAAAGAAAGTATGGCCAATACAAAAGACCTCATCGAATCAATTAAAACAATTATTACTGAGAGTTCAGACGAGGATGGCTGGGCAAATCTGGGAGAAGTCGGTTCAAGGCTCAACAACCGTTACCCTGATTTTGATACCAGAAACTACGGTCACTCAAAATTAACGCCTCTTTTATCGTCTTTAAAACAATTTGAAATTCAGTCGCGAAAAAGCAGCAAATCCCATGTTACAAGTTACTTTATTAAAAATAAGTCCAAAAAATAAAAAGGTTTTTTTTGTAAAAAATACTACCCAAAAGATCAGGATGTGATAATGATGATATATCTGATTGATAATGATACGTTGGAAATTGATACCCTGGAACACATCAATACCATTGAAGGCAAATCACATTTATGTATCCTTAATTGTGAAGAGCTGCAAGCCATGAGCCATAAACTGGGTCTCTGTCAAAAAATCATTGATGAATGTTTAACCGGTATCGTCTCTAAATTTGAAAGCCATGATGGTTTTGATTTTATTACCCTGAATATTCCTGACGCTATTAATAAGGGTAATAAACCTAAACGGATTTCCATTTATTTTACAGGCAAATTCCTGTTATTTATATCAAATGACAGTACGTATATGAATAAACTCGTTATTCAAATTGCTTCAGAAAAAATAAAAAATCTGAGCCCGGGAAAGATAATACGTTTGTTTTTTGATAAATTAACCCTTAATGACCGATTTCAACTTGAAAAAATCGAGCAGGAAATTTCGGATCTTGAGGAAGATTTAATTGCTTCCAAACAGAATGATCTAGTCAATTATCTGATCACTTTCCGGAAAAAGCTGCTGAGTCTTAAGCGTTACTATCAGGAATTATTAGAGATTGCCGAATCCATTGAGGAAAATGAGAATGGGCTCATCGACAAAAAGGAACTTCGATATTTTAAAATACATACTAATCGGGTCAATCGATTGTTTAATGGCGTAGTGAATCTCAGAGATTATGGCTCGCAGGTGCGAGAAGCCTATCAGGAACAGTTGGACATCAGTCTTAATTATGTCATGAAAATATTCACCGTTATCACTTCAATTTTTTTGCCTCTGACCCTCATTGTCGGATGGTATGGCATGAATCTCATCATGCCTGAGTTTAAATGGGTTTATACTTATCCATTTGTTATTGTGTTATGCCTTACTATTACATCATTATCTTTATTCTATTTCAAAAAACACAAATGGTTTTAAGACTGAATTTTGCAAACAAAAAAACGGCTTAAGCCGTTTTTTTGTTTCTTGAACAAGACTGATGCAAATCACTTCTTTATTGCCCAAATACCCATGATAACTTCAACATCATGAAATTTTCCATCATCGCTAAGATTTATCACATTATTCGTTGATAATATCCCGTCAAGCGATAGTTGTTTTACACCTTTGTTAATTCCATCTGGATTTTTAACCTTAATATCATAGGTTGATCCATGATAATTGTACGTTATATGATACTCTTTCCATTTTTGAGGAATACAAGGATCCATAATAATTGTATCGCCATTTTTCTGGAAGCCCAGTATATATTCAAGGCCAGCTCGGTACATCCACCCGGCAGCCCCGGTATACCATGTCCACCCGCCTCTTCCTGAATGCGGAGATTCAGAGTAAACATCGGCTGCGATGACATAGGGTTCCGTTTTATATCGGCAATATTCTCTGAGGTCTTGAGTATGGTTAATGGGGTTAATGAGTTCAAAGAGTTCCCAGGCTTTGTCTCCATCTCCCAGTTTGGCAAAAGCAATAACAACCCAGGCTGCTGCATGGGTATATTGTCCGCCATTTTCTCTGACCCCTGGTATGTATCCTTTAATATATCCTGGTTCCAGATCCGATTTATCAAAAGGTGGTGTTAGCAGTTTGATTACCCCATCCTGCCTGCATATCAGAAATTCATCCAGGGAATTCATGGCCTGAATGGCTCTTTCCGGATTACCCGCCCCGGATATGACCGACCAGCTTTGGGCAATAGAATCGATTTTACACTCAATGTTTTCCGCCGATCCCAGAGGTTGTCCATTATCGAAATAAGCCCGTCGATACCAGTTTCCATCCCATCCATTCTTTTCAATGGCTTCATGTATTTTTTCTCTTATTCCGGTATATTTTCCTGCTCTTTCATCATCCCCTGTTTCCTTGCATATGGGAATAAACAGATCAAGGTTGGAAATTAAAAACCAACCCAGCCACACGCTTTCCCCTAGTCCTTTATTTCCCACAGTATTCATGCCGTCATTCCAATCCCCGGTTCCCATTAATGGCAGTCCATGTTCCCCGAACTTCAGGGAAATTTCAATGGCTCTGATACAGTGGTTATACAAAGATGCCTTTGTCTCTGAAACCCTTGGCGTCCCATACCGTTCATCTTCGAATTCCTTCAATTCTGAATCTTCTAAAAATGAAACTTCTTCATCCAGTATCTGACGATCTCCGGAGATTCTTATGTATTCAGCGGTGACATAGGGGAGCCACAAACGATCGTCTGTAAAGCCCGTCCGGGTTCCCTTGCCAAGCGGCTCATGCCACCAATGCTGGACATCTCCCTGGGTGAATTGATGTTTTGCATGAAGGAGAATTTGGGAACGGGATATTTCCGGCCAGAGATGGGCAATGGACAAACAGTCCTGGAGCTGATCCCTGAAACCATAGGCACCTCCTGCCTGATAAAACCCTGATCGTGCCCATAATCGACTGGATATAACCTGATACTGGAGCCATCCATTTAGCATCAGATTCATCGGCAGGGTTGGCGTATCCACCTGAACGATGCCTAACTTTTCTTTCCAGAACGTTTTAACCTCACGTAAGGATTCTTTGGCATTTTTCTCATCCAAAAATCTTGTTGCAATCGCATTGACTTCCTGCTGCTTAGCAGCTATTCCTAAGAGGAAAACAATGTTCTTTCTCTCATTTGGGTTAAGTGTGACCTTCACCTGAATAGCACCACATGGGTCAAGACCGATACCCATTGTTCCGGAAAGCTCTTCATTGGACAAACTATCAGGAGAACTCATATCTCCGGCACCAAAAAACTCTTTACGATCCCCGGTGACTGAGCGTTCCCTGACTGAAACATCCATAAAACAAATTTCACCGGGAAACTCCTCATTATAAGGATTTTCTATTAAAAAAGCCCCTGATTCACCAAAACTCGTTTTTATATGCATGGCGGTTACCTGATCGCTTACCCCCATTACCGGCCGTATATAATAGGTTAGTGTTAAATTCCTCATTTTTTCCGAATCATTTTTTAAGTTGAGGATGCTTATTTTAACAGACCCATTAACCGGTACATGCTGGGTCATTCTCTGTTTGATGCCATGACTGGTATGCTCAAATAAAGAATAACCGAACCGGTGCTTGATGGTGTAAGGTTCATCTTCTCTGATGGGCTCTGCTGTTGCTGTCCACAACGCTCCTGTCTCATCATCTCCGATGTAGATTACTTCTCCGGGACTGTCTGATACTTCATCATTTGACCAGGGGGTCAATTTGTTTTCACGGCTGTTTTTATGCCATGTATATCCTGATCCAGCTTCTGAAACAATAAAACCAAAATCAGGGTTCGCTATGACATTGGTCCATGGCAGTGGCGTATTTTCTCCTTTTTTAAGTTGAATGACATAGCCACCGCCGTTTTGCCCGAACCCTCCAAGTCCGTTATTATATAAGAGTTTCAGCTCATTGGTTTTTGGCATGATCACCTCTAAAGGAGCACCTGAAAACTCCATTTTTCCAGGAAGCAGAGGTCTCTGGGGCCTCTTGATCTGCTCACTCATGGTTCCGCCATCACCATTTAATATGATTCTGGCAATAGCATAAAGCAACTTGACATCTTCTTTTGGCGTTGTATTCTTATCAAGGATAAAAACATCTCCGGTTTTGTTGATAATGTCATGGTTCTGACTTTCTAATATAAAGTCAGCGATGAGGTGATGAAGTGGAAGTGCATACTCATGTTTCTCTTCACTCAAAATAACCAAATCGACTCTTAACTCCTTTAAACGCCAATAATCATGAGCTTTTAAAGCCTCATACAATATTGCCATCTGATCTATTTTGCTTAGTTTCACAAATACGATCGGCAGGTCTCCAGAAATACCATAACGCCATAATGACGATTGTCCTTTCTTGTTCCCCATGATCAGCGCCTGATTAATTCTTTTTGTAGGACTGATGAATAGGATATCAGAAATCATTGCCTGGTAAAGTTCCATTTCAGCTGCATTCATATTTAAGTATTCTGATTCAACCTTACCTCTTGCCAAAGCCAGTTTAAAAGCTTCTTCAACAGCACCAGGACTTGCATATTTGTCTATTGTAGCAAGCAATGTTTCATTATCTTCGCTCACGGCATTCAAAAATGACATTTGTATGGTGCTATAAGGTTCAATTTTCACTTTTGTCCGGATACTCATCACGGGGTCCAGTACCGGTCCACTGGTATTGGAAAGCGGTTTTTCCTGCATTATTGCAATTGGGTTCTTTACGGTGTTCCCTCTGCCGATCATCTGCATCCGGTCTGTTTCATACTGAATTTCCTCAAGGCCTGACCCTTTTATGACAACAGCATTAGCCATCCACATTTCATTCTCGCTGTGGACCCTGGGACGTCGGTTTGCAATGATGCATTGCTTATCCCGAAGAATGCTGGTTTCTACAAAAAGATTGCTAAAAGCCGGATGTGCCAAATCTGTTGCCTGAGGTGCCATGACCACTTCAAAATAGCTGGTTAATTCCAGGATACAGTAACTTTCACCTAAATTTTTCAGCGAAATCCTGCGAATTTCAACATTATCGCCAGATGTAACAATTACTTCAGTTTTTGTTTCAATTTCTTCATCACGGCGGTTAAATGTTGCTTTATCCGTTGTAAAAACCACCTCATATTTTTTCGGCAACACATTTAATGGGGCATAAGCAGCAGACCAGATCGTATTCGTTTCCACGTTACGCAAATAAAAGAACATCCCATAGGGGTCCAGTGTACTATCTTCCCTCCAACGTGTCAGGGTCCCCAATTTATTTTTGCTGTATCCTGTTCCTCTGTCAGTAATCATGATTGAATAATTACCATTCGATAAGATATGCGCATTGGGTAGTACCGGATCAGGTTTTAAAAACCGCCGTAATGTACGGTCATCTTTGGTAATGAGTTCCTTATGAGACACTACCATTTTCTGTGCTGTATTGGTATATATTATGTTTGAAGCAACCTTTTCCTGTAACAAGAGCTGTGCCGCACGGATTTCAGGATTCCTATGAAATCGTCTCTGCATAATATTGTTATGCAGACAATTATTAAGGGCAACCAGACTCATCCCCTGATGGTGGGCCATGAAACTTTTTATGATTGCTCGATTTTTGTCATACTGCAATCTCGCAGGGGTATAATCTGCTGCTTCATAAAATCCGTAAGGTCCTTCCAGACCTTCAGCTTTAAGACGCTTAATATTTTTGACTGCGGCCTCAGGATCAACAAGCAGGGCTAAAAATGTTGCATAAGGCGCAGCTACAGCATCTTCAATTAACCCTCTTTTCAGTCCTAACCAAGGGACACCAATGGCTTTATATTGATAATCGCTATTCTTATCCAGGGAATTAAACCCTGATTCTGAAGTTCCCCAGGGCATTTTTTTCTGATTGCCATATTTTTTCTGACTTTTAATGACAAACGAGTAGGTTTCATCCAATAATGTATTTTTATAACTTTTCATAATAAGTATGGGCATTAAATACTCAAACATGGTCCCCGTCCAGGAAATCAGACCTTTATAACGATCCATAATTGTTAGTGACCGCCCCAATTTATACCAATGTGAAGGTGGTATCTTCCCTTTTGCGGTACAAATATAACTGGTTTGACGGGACTCCGAGGCCAGCAGATCATAGTACGAATTAGTCAGCTTTCTTTCTTCTGGATTGTACCCAATACTGAACAATTCTTTCTTTTTGTCATATAAATGTAAAAATTCCATTGCATCTGACAAGGCGTCGATTCTTTCAATCAGAGCTTTGTATCGCTTAATAAATTGCTGGGTGGTTGAAGTGGAGTTATTCAGGATTTCCTCCAATTCGAAAAGCCAGGGCAGTGTCTCATTAAATTCCTCTGATCCACTTTTCTGAATACTGTCAATCAGTTTATTCACGCATTTTATCTCAGCCTGATAAGCTGCTGTTAAGTGATTTACGTCACAGTTTTCCTTAAGCAATACAATCAATTCTTTAATCGTGTCATTAATGTCTTCATCAATATCTTTTTCGAGTAATTTACCTGGAATTTTTTCCAGCATGTCGATCCCCGGCCTAAATAGGGTCATATCATTTTTAAACATCTTAAGCATTTGATCAATTTTCGTTTTCCAGTGTCCTTGTCCTTCTTTGATTTCTTCTAACCCCTGTCCCATAATAAGCTTGTTAAGTGCCTGGTTCCAAAGAATCAGATTGTCAGAAATATTTCCTGTAAGCACATCCATCGGAAAATTTTTATTATAGACCGCATAGTCTTCTTTCTCAGCGCACGCCAAGGTGTCTCTGAAGCCATTTGAAAATTGAACGTCAAGAATAGGACGGTCAAGATAATCTTTTAATCCTTCACATAAAGTTGTAAGATAGCATAACAGGTTTCCGCTGTCAACTGTTGAGATATACATAGGTTGCAGTGGTTCTGATGTCGTAACATCATACCAGTTATAAAAATGCCCATTCCATTTTTTTAATCCTTCAAGGGTGGTTACCGTTTTTTCAATCAGATTCATCATCTCATGGGTTCCGATAAATCCGAAGTCTCTGGCGGACAATATAGCCATAAGCCCAAAGCCAATATTTGTGGGAGATGTTCTTAAAGCCATACATCTGGGGGGATCTTCCTGATAGTTGTCCGGAGGAAGGTAATGGGTGTGAATGCTTGTGAATTCCTCGAAATATCGCCATGTCTTTCGCGCGATTCTTCCCAGTTCATGTTTATCCTCTTCTGAAATCTTCGCTTTCAGAATGATAAAGTCTTTACTGATCCAATAGGCGATAAATGGCGCACTTCCCCAACCGATTAAAAAGAGAAGACTAAGAAATATTGATTCCGGTTTAAAACTAACCGCGAGTATCAGGATAACAAAAGCTTCAAGAAAAGTCGCTTTCATAACATAGATGTAACCTCTTATAGTATTTTTCTGGGATTTCTCAATATCATCTGACGTAACCCATTCCAGTAAATTCTTCTTTGTGATAAAAACACGAACCAGTGTCACTGAAATTGCATTCGTCATCAGCCATGCCTGATAGGGCAAAAAAATCAGAGTCAGCAAAAATTGCATAAATAAAGCTTTTAACCCCCACATAACAGGCATATAATTTTTGATCAGTTCATATTCAAAACGCAAGGTCATTAATTGTCCAATCACCCCCATAATCAGTGGAAATGACAAGGTAAAAAGAAAAATTCCAAGCCAAAAATAAATGCTGCCAGGCAAAATACTGAAACTCAGGAATACCAAAATCATCAAAGCCGGAGCTAAGAGGCTTCTTCTCAAGTTATCCAGCATTTTCCATCGTGATAGAAGAGAAAGGGGATTCGCAATTTTATTGCCGCTGCGATTGTGAATTTTTCCGGTTATTTGCTTAACCAGCTGCCAGTCACCTCTTACCCAGCGGTGGAGTCTGGCTGAAAATGAGTTGTACCGCAATGGGTAAGAGTCTACCAATTTAAGATCTGTTACCAGACCGGTCCGGACATAAGAACCTTCGAGCAAGTCATGACTTAAAACCGTATTATCCGGAAGAGTATCCTTCATTGCACTTTGAAAAACCCTTAGGTCGTAAATTCCCTTTCCGGTATAAATTCCCTCACCAAAAAGATCCTGATAAACATCGGAGATGGCATTGGAATAGGGATCTATCCCTTGCTGCCCGGTAAAAATCCGTGAGAACCGAGATTTATTGGAGCTTTCATTATCGACTTCGATCCTGGGCTGTATCAACCCATATCCCTCAACAACAACCCCTTTTTCTTTATCAATCACAGGCCGATTTAAGGGGTGGGCCATGGTTCCAATCATTTTCTTGGCCATGCCCATTGGAAGAATTGTATCATTATCCAATGTAATGATGTATTTCACCTTGGAAAAAGGTGGCTTTTCACAGGATGAATAGCCAAAACTTGTATCTGATGAGCCCAGAACCAGATCATTAAATTCTATGATTGCGCCTCTTTTTCTTTCCCATCCAATCCATTTTTTATTCTTTTCATTGAAATGACTGCGCCGATGGAAAAAGTAGAATTTGTCTGCATGTCCTTTAGCATATTTCCTGTTGAGTTCCTTTACTCCGGATAATGTGGCGTTAATGATCTCATCATCCATTTTATCTTCGTCGGAATCACTGAATGCCCCGATTAAAGCAAAATATAGATTTTCTTCTCGGTTCGATAAATAATGGTTTTCAAGTTTCTCTAAAAGTTCTTTTGCATGCTCTTCATCCGCAATCAAAGTCGGCACTGCAACAATCGTACTCAAGCCTTCCGGAATGCCCTCTTTTAACTCAAGTTTTGAAAAATAAGAAGGTTTTAATGCATGACAGATAACAAGATTTACTGCTTTTACCGCAATTTCAGAAGCAGGTATCAAGACAACAATGGCTGCCAATAGTGAAAAAAACAGCACATTTGATGTGGCAACAAGCATCGAATACTGAATTGCAATGGCAATCTGGATGATGGTAATCAGGCCAACCGAACCGATGTAAACGATTCCGTATTTGTTCCTGGTTAAAATCCTTTCTTCTGCCGGCGAAAAGTTTTCTGTCTTTTTTTGTCTGGTTTCAAGGATCTTTATTCCTTTATCAATGAGATAATACCCAACATGCCAAGTGCGCTGAATTTTTGTATTTGCCGATTTCTTTTCGTCCCAGCCGGTATAGGCATCTGATGCAGCCTCAATAGCCAGATTGGCAATGTCAAGTTCAGAAACGCCATAACTCAAGGCCAGTTCTTCGACTTTGTTTTTATAATAATACCGAGTATTGGCATCCATCCCGGGATATGTCCCATCCGGGTCCTGTTTTAATATTTGTTCCACAAAACTTGCCGACTCAAAAATTTCTGACCAATCCAATGTTGAAAAAAAATGCAGACTGGTAATACAGTTACTCATCGAAACAGTTTTCTGAGACTGAATATCATGCTCATTTTGGGTAATGATCTCTGTTGATGATCCCAGCTTCTCAAGAATTTCATCCATAACTCGTAAAACACCGGCATAACTGCGTCCAGATCTTCTTAAGTGATAGAAAAAATGATCAATAAAATCCGGGTTACCTTCATCGAAGGTATCCAGGTTATCTTGGAACAGCTTAATAATCCCTCCTTTGTCTAAATCATCTATGGAAAGCCACTCATCAAAAATTTTGTCTGCTTTATGCCACTGTATTTGCATGCTTTGGATATCCTCGCAAAGATGTTTAATTTTTTCTATTATTGCAAGTTTCATCATCATGGGCATTGCAATTATTTCCCGTTCAAGAAGCACATCATGAGACTGGTATGCCTCCAGAAAATCCAAAAGTTTTTCTTCATCAAACAGCCCATTCGTTCGTTCAACAAAATCCAAAGCCATGGCATATATTCGGGTATGGCCCTTTGATGGACCTGTTTTAAGGGTGGGTAGCCGCAAATAGCTGCGTTTATCTAAATCTCGTTTGATTATCTGCACTTCTTCGTCAATAATATAAAAGTTATCCAACAGCCATTCTGAAGCAGCCGGAAGGGCATATTTTTTAGAGATTTCTTCATTGAATTTCTTATAGACCATCAGAATATATTTATAATTTTCATTCAATCTGGAAATAGGCCCATGAAGATATTTTTTTTGGTTATAAAAAAACCGTCTGATACCATTCATTTTTTTATTTCCTTCAAGTTCTTCACTTGAAATTTCGACTCCCTCCTGACTCAATTTCAAAGATCCTTCGAATTTCACTAAAATAATCCATAAATCGGTGAGAATGTAGGTGATTAACACAACGCCCTCGATGATTAACTTTAAATAAGCGTCCATTATTCCATAAGTCCTTTCCTGCTTTATTTCCAAGTGATTATATTTTACATCAAATATCCATATGTCTCAAGTGCAGTATATGATTCAAATTCACATTATACTGCTATCTTTGTTTAATACCCATAATTAACTGCCTGAAACCTCCATTTTAGTGCGCATGGATTACAAAAATCTTTATTCATAAAAACAAGCTGCTTTTTTACTTTGCAAAAAATGAAGTTGCAAAATAAGTCAACAGCTTGCTGGAATTGCATAAAATAAATCAAATCACCGACAGGATTTTTTTTAATCTCAAAATTTAAAACGCATTATCTAACAATTCCCTACATATACATAATCCAGGGATTCCCTTGCAATTTCAGCAAGAGCATAAACACTGGCAACTTCTGTGGGATTTCGGTCAGTCATTTTATAACATGGGAAAAACCGCGATAAATGCAGAGGAATATCCGAGCGTATTGATGCCAGCCACTGTGACATCTTGCGGATTTCATCCTCACTGTCATTTTCACCTGGAATAATCAGGGTTGTGACCTCTATATGGTTATTTTCAGATGCTAGCTTAATCGAGCGTTTAACTGTTTCCAAATCACCGCTGACCTTATGATAGAACTCTTCAGTGAAGCCTTTAAGGTCAATATTTAGTGCATCGATATATGGCAAAATCTCCTTTAGTGGTTCTGCACAGACATAGCCATTGGTTACAAGTACATTTTTAAGACCCTTTTCCCTTGCCAATAGCGCACAGTCTCTTACATATTCATAACCGACCAGTGGTTCATTATAGGTATAAGCGATGCCAATATTTCCTTGATTTTTTAGTTCAAGAGCCTGCCTGACAAGCTCTTGTGGACTAACCTTTCGGGTTTGAATATCCTTAATGCCTGCCATGGAAATTTGATAATTCTGGCAAAATGAGCACCGAAGATTACAGCCAAAACTGCCCACTGAAAGAATTAAACTTCCTGGGAAAAATCGGTAAAGGGGTTTCTTTTCAATGGGATCCATTGCCATTGATGTAATTAGCCCATAATTAATGGCGGTAATGACACCCTTCTTATTGCTTCGGGCCCGGCAAAATCCAATCTCGTTTTCATCAATATGACATTGATGCGGGCAAATTTTACATTTTACTTTACTCATTTGTGTCTCACCACCTCAAAACGCTTCATGGAATAATGTTCATTGGAGGAAATTCCTGCTTTTTGCAGTGCGATATTCACCTGTTGTTCCGATGTATCGATGCCATCCAGATTTGGCAGGAGCAACCCACGCCTGGCTCCTGATGTGACGATAACACCATAACGTTTGACGTCAAGCTCTTCCATGGATTTGATTGGAGTCGCCTCCCCCAGTACATCAACGCTATAGACAAGCCGCGGCAGTTCATCTTCTCTTACCGGTGGAAAACGATTGTCCGCTGCACCTGCACTGACGGCATTATTAATAATTTCATCTGCAATACTTGGTGTCACCGGAGAAATTGTACCAACGCATCCCCGGAGCTGATCGTTTATTTTCAGGCAAACAAACACCCCTGCTTTTTGATTAATGAGTTCCTCTGGAATCTCTTTGGTAGGACGAAGCAGCTGATGGGTTTTTACATAATGCTCTAAGGACTTTCGAGCAAGCCGAACATAGTCATCTTCATCATTTTCAGTCTTCGGGTCTGCCACTTTGGACTGCTCAAGGATCGCATCAAAATGCCTGTTTTCATCCTCTCCGTTAATGGAAAAGGCAGCAACTGCATAACCTACCCCGAAAGGACCCTCATAGGAAAGCAGCTCGGGGGTTACCGATTTACCGTCCAGTGCCCCTGCCATAATGATAAATGACCGCAGACCGCATTCTGCAGCCGCTTCACAGAAATCTTCATCAAAAGTCAGAAAGCGCAAAAAATCGCCATCTGCAATTGCCTGGGTAAGTTCATGGTCGAAAATCGGGCCTTCCTTTGCCAAACCATAGGGCCCACTGGCTTTTAGTTTATGAGAAAGATCGCCACTGGCAACAATCACAATCCGCTTTTCGGTTTCCTTTGCTGCTTCTGCAATACATTTCCCGAAACGGTAATGCCTAAGGGGTGATAGCCCTGAAAGAGAAATACGCACGATCTTATAATCTTGATAGTATTTATTTACAAAGTAAAGCGGCACCAGTGTTGCATGGTCAAGTGCCTTTTTTCTTTCTCCCTGTGTTCCTGCGGGTATTCCGGCCTCTTCGGCAAGTGATGTAAGTCTCTGAGCAAAGACACTGTCATAATCCGCCTCAATTTGTACCTCAGGCACACCAAAATCTTTAAAATCTCCCACAGCATGTTCACCTGGTGAAATGTGCAGGTAATCTGAATACAGCACTGAATGAGGTGTTGTGATAATGATGACGTCCGGCTTTAATTCTCCAATTCTACGGGCAACTTCTTCATAAGCATCAATGGTTTTTTGAATCTGCTTCTCCTGGCCTTTGCCAACCTCAGGGATAATCAATGGCGGATGGGGAACAATAAAAGTGCCTATCAATGACATAATCTTTTCCTCTTTTCATCGTTTATTTTCATAACAATTCCAAATATCTTTGGCCTCTCAAATAAATAATTTCTATTCTAAATTGCAAGGCACTACTTTGTTTATACCATTCTTTTAGCTGTTCAATCTTAATATGGAAAAATTTTAGTTCTTACTGCAAAAAAAAGCCGGTGCATCAAAGCTATTTTTAAGTTGCTCTGATACACCGGCTTTTTTGTCGTTTAAATCACCTTCATGCAACGATTGTTTAGTGAATCTTTGCATTAGACCAAATAATTTTTTTCACGCAGGTTTTCTTCGATTATAGTCAGAATGTTATCTGATGGTGCTTCTATTGTATGAAAATGATATTCATCGGTAAGCTTCATCAAAGGGCTTATTTTACCTTTCGCCAAATTAACAACAAACTCGTCCACATCTCTTATTGACGAGAGAGAAAGCCCTACTTTTATTTCTCCATAAATTTTATGAATAATAAATACGTCGATCACCTGTCCGCCTGCTTCAACGATTGTGTACAATTCATCGGCAATTTGTTCGGCATTGTGAAAAACTTTAAATATTTTCTGTTTCCCGGGAGGGTTCATCAGAATATATCCTTTATTTGTGGATATTATATTGCAATGCGTGGCTTTGAGAAAAGCAATGTCCTGAACAATGATCTGACGACTGACTTGATAGGCATTCGCCAAAGTCGTGCCAGATATGGGTTCTCGGCCTTCTCTGAGCCTGCCCATAATATCCTCTAATCTTTTTTCTCTTTTCATTTCTTGCACCTGCTTAATAATTCATACTTTTTATAATATTCTGAGATTTTTCATGGATAAATCCAGAATTGGCGATGAGTGTGTCAAAGCGCCGCAGGACACGAAATCCACACCGGTTTTTGCAATTTCAATCAGGCGTTTTTCAGTAATATTTCCTGAGCATTCGCTTTGAGCCCTGCCATCAATAATCTGTACGGCTCGCGTCATTGACGCATCATCCATATTGTCAAGCATAATGATGTCAGCGCCAGCTTCTAAAGCCTCTGCCAGCATTTCCAGATTTTCAACCTCTACCTCGATTTTTCTCACAAAAGGGGCATATTCTCTGGCTAAAGCAACTGCCTGCTTAACACCTCCGGCCGCGCTGATATGGTTGTCTTTAATTAATATTCCGTCAGATAGATTGAATCTGTGATTGGTCCCTCCTCCGACCTTAACTGCGTATTTTTCGAATATTCGCATGTTTGGTGTTGTTTTTCGGGTATCCAGCAGTTTTGTTTTTGTTCCTGTCAGTAACTTTGCCAGCCCTTGGGTATAAGTGGCAATACCGCTCATTCGCTGAAGGTAATTCAGTGCCGTTCTTTCACCTGAAAGGAGCACTCGCACATCACCTGAAACCACAGCCAGAAGATCGTTTTTCTTAACCGCATCACCGTCTTTGAAGGTGGTTTTCATTTCGCTGGTTTGATCTAATAATTCAAACACGCGTTTGAATACCTCTAAACCGGCAATGATGCCGTTTTCTTTACATAACAACTGCACTTCTCCGGTTGATGCTTTACTGATAATGGCGTTGGTTGTAATATCTTCACCGGTGATATCCTCCCTTAAAGCCAGTAATATTAATGGATCCATATTAAGCTTCATTGTTGTAAGATCATTCAATGGCACTGCTCCTTTCTATTTCATCCAATATTATTTTTTTGTAATCCAATTGCAACTGTTCTATATCCCTGAAGTCATTGAGATCCACCGTTGATTGCTTTGTGCCCAGGAATTCATAATTTCTGGCAATATGGGTTGCCGAGCGCTTGGCAAACACAAGACTCTCCAAAAGGGAATTGCTTGCCAGCCGATTAGCTCCATGAACGCCGTTGCAGCTGATCTCACCAATGGCATATAAATGCTCCATTGAAGTTTTACTGTCCAGATTCACCTTAATACCACCCATAAAATAATGCTGGGCAGGCGTTACCGGGATGCATTCTTTTGTCACATCAAAACCTTCTTCCAGGCAACGCAGATAGATATTCGGAAATCGTTTTTTGATGACCTCACTGCCCATATCCTTCATGCTTAACCAGACAAACTTGCTTTTATCCTTTTCCATCTGCTCATTAATGGCCTTGGTCAGAACATCTCTGGGCAAAAGTTCATCCACGAATCGTTTCATACTTCGGTTGTAAAGAACCGCTCCCTCACCACGTACCGATTCAGAAATAAGAAAACGTCTGCCTTTTCTCTTAGAATACAAGGTTGTTGGATGTATTTGAATATAATTAATATTCTCTAATATGATTTTGTGTTTCATTGCAACGGCAATGGGGTCTCCAGTTAAATGCCGAAAGTTCGTTGAGTTATCAAATAAGCCTCCCAGACCGCCTGTTGCTAAAACCACATAATCCGCTTTCAGCAGTCTGATTTCATGATCTTCATCTGAAACCACGACGCCTGAAGAAGTACTGCTATCGCAAATCAGGTCCACCATTGTTGTATATTCAAGAATTTCGATGTTTTTTCTCTTTTTCACTTCGGCCAGTAACTTGCCGGTAATTTCCTTACCCGTCACATCCTGATGGTACAGTATTCTTGGTTTAGAGTGAGCACCTTCTCTGGTATAGGCAAACTGACCGTCTTTCTTTTCAAACTCAACTCCGAAAGAAACCAGATCTTCGATAATTTCCGGTGATGTGCGTATCATCATATCAACAGAGGCCTTATTATTTTCATAATGGCCGGCCTTCATGGTATCCTCAAAAAAACTATCATAATCATCTTTGTCTCTGAGCACACAGATGCCACCCTGAGCCAGGAAGGAATCACTGGCATCAACCCCCGTTTTTGTAATCATCAGTATTTTTTTATCGGTTGGTAAATTCAACGCATTGAACAGACCTGCCACTCCAGTCCCAACGACGATAATGTCTGCTTTTCCATTCATTTCATCATCCCCATTTATCTTGAAAGCTCAAGCATTTTTTCAAGTGATTTTACAGCTTTTAGTCGCGTTGGTTCATCTATTTCGATTTGATTGATACCCTTCTCAAGGGCAAACCAAACTTTTTCAAGATTTATCCTTTTCATATTCGGGCAGATCTGGTTCGAATTAACCGTGTAAAATTTCTTATTCGGATTCTTCTGCTGCAACTGATAGAAGATACCGATTTCCGTACAGATAATAAATTCCTCTGCCTCACTGGTGGTCGCGTACTCAATGATTCCGGAAGTACTTCCCACATAATCCGCTAAGTCGATGACGGCTAATGTACACTCCGGATGCACCAGGACTTTTGCGTTCGGATGAGCCGCCAACGCGTCCTCAACCTCATCTGTCATAATCTCATCATGAACATGACAAAACCCGTCGTTGAAGATGAAATTCTTCTCCGGTACCTGCCTGGCAATATATTTTCCCAGATTTTCATCGGGAACAAAATAGATGTTTTTTTCGGGCAATGCTTTGATGATTTTAATGGCATTTGACGAGGTTACACAGACGTCAACATGTGTTTTGATCTCAGCAGTTGAATTAATGTAGCAGACCACTGCCAAATCGTCGTATTTTTCTCTTACCGCTTCGATTTTTTCAGCGGAAGCCATATGAGCCATGGGACAATCTGCCCTTAAATCCGGCATAATAACGGTTTTTTCAGGGCTGAGAATTTTTGCACTTTCTCCCATAAAGGTAACGCCGCAAAATATAATAACCTTTTCGGGAACAGAAACCGCCATTTTACTGAGGTAATAGGAATCCCCAACATAATCGGCAATTGCCTGGACTTCGTCGTTCACATAATAGTGTGCTAATATTACCGCATCTTTTTGTTTTTTAAGCTTTTCAATTTTATTCGATAAATTTTCCATTTCGTTCTACCTCCATTATCTAGTAAAGAGAATTATAGGTAGAATTATAACACGTAGCTTTACACATGACAAGTCCACTGTAAAGTTATTGCTTAATCAACTTAATTTTTGCCCTGTCTTATTTATCCTTTTAGTCACTAAAAGCGAAACCAAGGGTCTCAGTGATATCTTCCCAGGTGGTATACCCCAGAAAGGTCTGCTTAATTTTTTCAATACTCTGATGTGACAAATGTTTGAGTGAGTTGTCCCACATGGCTGTGTCTCCATTCATGGTATTGGCTAAATCATCTCTGTTGCCGTCTTTACCAAGAAACTCCTCACTTAATATATAAAAACTAATCACTTCTCTTTCATTTTTATCAAGAACGTTGTTTCTGGCGTACTTGATTGCTCCTTCAATTTCTCGAACCAGCTGTACTCGATCCCCATCCAGGTTCGTGGTTTTCATCAAAGAATCCTCGGCGTTTTTTGCTTCACCTATAAAAATGTATTTGTCGGTCAGAATGAAAATATCAGGTTTGGAATCGCCTTCTAAGACCCACCACTTATGAGGAAAACTTTTGCTTGTATCATAATTAATGATGTTGTTTTTCGCTTCCAGCATCGTCCTTTTTTCCCCGGAAATAATTTCATTTCTTCTTTTTGTTGTCTTATTGCCCGAATCAAGTTCCCTGTTTCCAATGGCTTGCTTCAAATTATCAACGAGCCAAATGAGTCGTTCTGTGGTTGGTGGGAGACTTTTTTCTTTTAGATCAGATCCTTCATAATAAAAAGCCTCGATGGTTCCACAATCTTTATTTTGCCATCTTTTATTTTGATAACCATCTTTCATCATATTTAAAAGGTATGTCAATCGATTGTCATCTTCTCTGATGCCACTAACTAAAGGGTTTACCCTCAGTTTTGAACTGCTGTGATTACTCATATTCCCATTCTCCTTTTACACGATTTTATGGATCTGTCAAAATTTGAAACGTTTACAGTTGGGGGTGTCAACTTATTGATTGTGGTTTGCATTTTGCTATCCATGAATTATCATGTCCGGTTTCCGGGGGCAATAGCATGATGCCTTGTAACAAAACTGATTTAGTAACTGAATTAAATTAAACAACCCTTAAATTCAATTATATCAGAAACAGGAACAAACAAGAAGATTTTTTTGAATTTAGAGTTTGATGCCACTTCAATCTTTTACAGGTATTGATTCATCTTAATATTTCCCTGATTGATCTGCCATCCAATGAATAAGCCAGCTTCAAAGTGAAGTTTCCCGGAATCACTATCCCCGATTAGTTTTTCAAGCAAACATTTGTTAATATATACATCATGAAAGTAGCCAAGGTCTTCCTGGAGCTTTTCGAATTTCTTAATGGATTTTTTTGAATCACTGTCAAGAATTGACGTTAATTGCTCCATGGCATATCTTAGTTTTTTACTTTTAATACGTACTTTATGAATCTCTTCTTTATGGGCCAAATCCATTTTTTTGATGGCTTTATTAATGCGTTTTGACCATATCGCCAGTTGTTGTTCTGAATATTTCTTAATGTTTAAATCCAATAATGCTGTATCACTCCAGGGATCTTCCAATAACCAAACCCAAAGATCCAGTAATAGGGCAGAAAGTTGATTACTCGTTAAGAACACCGTGATTTTTTTTAACATCTCTGCTCTTTTTTTCGCTAATTCATTTTTAAGGTCTGGAAAATCACCTAACTGAATTAAACTGTTATTCACCATCATGTCTATTTCTTCCAGAATCACATCAACTTCTCTTATTGCTGAAAATTCCAGACCACTTTTACCTAATTGTTCCTGTTTTTCCCGGTAGGCATTCTGATTAAAGAGAGGACTGGCAAAGGCCAGCAGGGCACGAAGTTTTCTGATTTTCACTCTCAGCTGATGAACATTCTCAGGTTCTTCCATTTGTGCCAATAGGTTGTCCTGGGCGTTGATAATGCTATCGATATTATTGATAACGATTTTTACGATTGCCAGGGAAACCTTTTCGTTAGGATTAAGTTTAAGATCATTTTTTCTTACTTTTTCTTCTGCCCGGCCGACAAGGACCAATCCGCGATGGTACTGACTTTCTTTTTCCATAAAAACAGCATGCTTTTTAATTAGAGCTGATCCTAATTTGAGCATTTCTGAAGGGTATCCACTTATTAACTTTAACTTTATTTGAGAAATTGGTTCTTCTAAACCATTGGCTTTTATTTTTCCGATGTCTCCGGTTATTTCTATCCAGCACCCATTTTCAAATAGAAGATTCATCTTCTTTCTTTCAAAAAGAGTATTAAAGAGTGGCGTTAATTCTCTGGTACCAACTATTTTTTTTAAAGATTCACTCATGTCTGACTCTTTAAAATAGTTAATATCCGCTATGGGTTCTTCAATCTTAATGATCCATTCCTGTTGTTTCTGTAAATAATTCAAACTTTCTGAAGTATTGCAAAATGTTACCTTTGCACTCCAATGATCATTTTCTTTTCCTATTTGATAGCTATAACCAGCGGTTTGCAAATCTCTGTTTTCGGTATCAAAATAGGTCACATCCAAATTTTGGGTGCTGAGTGATGTCGCTTCAGATATTTCCAATAGCATTAATTCCTGCATCATTTGATTCAATTGATCAGAACTCTCCACTTTAAACATTAATACTTTTTCGATATTCTCTGACATGGCTATTCTCCTTCTTTTTTCAGGAATTTTAAATTTCACTATTCAAAATATTTAATTCTTAAGACCCTGTATAATAATATATTTACCCTATATTAGAAGTTGCAAACAAGCAAAAATAAGAACAGAAAAAGAACGGCTATCTGAAGCCGTTCTTTTTCTGTTCTTGAAATTTATCTGTTATCGATCTTTTCAGGGTATAAATCATGCATGTGAAGTCTTTGTTTTGCTGTCTCAAGCCAGTCTGTTCCATCTTTTCCATAATTACAATAGGGGTCAATGGAAATACCTCCTCTGGGGGTAAATTTCCCCCAAACTTCGATATATTTTGGATCCATCAGTTTAATTAAATCTTTCATAATGATATTCATACAATCTTCATGGAATGCTCCGTGATCTCTAAAACTGAATAAATAAAGTTTTAAAGATTTGCTTTCTACCATAAACACGCCTGGTACATATGAAAGTGTGATCGTTGCAAAATCCGGTTGTCCGGTTATTGGACACAAACTTGTAAACTCAGGGCAGTTGAATTTAACAAAGTAATCATTCTCCTGATGTTTATTCTCGAATCTTTCAAGCACTTCAGGATTATAATCATAGTGATAACTTACCTGCTGATTTCCCAGAAGTGAAACCCCTTCGATTTCTTTCTCTTTATTACTCATTGTTTCTCCCTATATTTTTGATAATGGATCTTCTAAATATTTAACGATTAAAACTCCAAGAATACTGGGTAATATCTGACCAATCCCAATATTCAGAACAAGGATGCCATAAGGCACATGGAGTAGAAAGGAAAGCCATATCGGCACCAAAAGCGTTGGAATGAATAGAATCGGAATTGCGACAAGTACGACATTGATTTTTCTTAAAAAATAACAGCCGGTCGCCGTTAAAATACCTACGATAAAACCGCCAATCGCATCCAGTGGCCCAAGACCACCCATCACTGTATTACTAAAAAGATTAGCAATTCCCATCGGAATGATTAAAAATGGATAAATGGATGCCAAAGAATAAATACTTGTCGCAATCCTTATTTGATACTGGCCAAAAGCGAAACTTTGAGTAAAAAACATGATGACCACATATAATGCAATAACGATGGCCGAAATAGTCAGTTTTCTGACATTTGATGATGCTTTCCTGTTTAAAATAACGGTATTTTTATTCTCCATAAAATTTGCTCCCTTTTTTAAAAACCAGAGCTTATCCAATCTCACCAAAAAACAAAATTTTCAACAACAAAAAAAGGGTTTAGGCACCCTTAAAAAAGCTAAATAATAGCTGGTCCTAGTTTTGTTTTTAGACAGGATGGTTACGAACTGTCTTTTATTAATTTATACCTGAATTTTAACATAGTCACTGCTAATTAAGCAAGAAAATTTTCTCGTATTTATCGTTTCGTTCCAATAAAAAATAACGCAATGGTGCCCGGACCTGAATGCGCACCAATAACCGGATCCACATAATTGATAATGACATCTTTAACATTCAGCTTATCTCTGACAAGCTTTTCTAAGGTGTGGGCATCTTCGATGCAATCGCCGTGGGAGATAAATACGAGTTGCGACCTTGGATTAATGCAGGTATCCTCCATTTGCTTTGCCAGGGCTTCAAGAGATTTTCGTCGACCTCTTACCTTCCCAACGGGAATGAGTCTGCCTTCATTGTCTACGTGCATAATTGGCTTTATTCCCAATGTTGTTCCAACAAATGCGGTTGTTGAAGATATTCTCCCGCCTCTTTTCAAATAAACTAAATCATCCACGGTAAACCAATGGCAAATGTTTAATCGATTATTTAAAATCCAGTCCTTCACTTCATCAATCGATTTTCCATGAATCATTTGTTCTGCGGCGTAATAAACTAATAGTCCCTGTCCCATTGATGCCGAAAGCGAATCAACGGCAATAATTTTACGTTGGGGATACTCTTCCTGAAGTTCTCTGGCTATTAAAGCACCGGCATTATATGAACCGCTGAGTGCGGATGAAAAGCCGATGTAAAGAATATCTTTCCCTTTTTTTAATGTTTCTTCAAATACTTTCCGGCATAATTGCAAATCGATGCTGGCAGTACTGATTGTTTCACCATTTCTCATCATTTCGTAGAACTTTTTATTATCTGTTGTTACGCCTTTGGTATAACTGTAGAATTCCTTTTCTCCCACTCTGAAAATAAGTGAGATAATATTAATATCATACTTATTAATCATTTCGTCAGTAAGATTTGCAGATGAATCCGTCACAATTTCATAACTCATAGCTTACACTCCAATAAATCTATTTTTAATGATGTCTTTATCTCAGCTTAATTTAAAATCTCGGGTCACCTGTAAAATCACGAAAAACTTTACCTCAATGCACTTATTTTACTTCAAACGAGTACTAATGTAAAGTTTTCTATGACTTAATTCTGTATTTCAATTGAGATTTTTGAGGTTGTATTTTAGTCGGATTTGGCATTCTATTTAAGGGTCAGTTTTTTATATGATAACAATGGTTAAGCGGTCCGCTGCCTTTCCCTAAATTCAGGCCATTCATTAAGGCCCCGGTGACATAACCTTTGGCATTTTTAATGCTTTCATTCATTGAGTATCCCAAAGCCAGATTACAGGCAATTGCAGATGAAAGGGTACAGCCTGTGCCGTGGGTGTTGGGATTATTAATTCTGTGAGCTCTGAACCAAACCGCTTTACCTTCGGAGAAGAACAAATCATCTGCGCTTTCGGTGAGATGCCCACCTTTTATTAAAACTCCATGGCCTGTGATTTTTGAAATATACCCGGCAGCTTCTAACATTTCACTTTGAGTTTTAATGAAAAATCCCCAGAGGCTTTCGGCTTCAGCAATATTAGGGGTAATAATATCTGCTATGGGCAGTAATTTTGTAAGCAAGGCCTCGATGGCATTATCGCAGAGAAGCTTACTTCCGCTGGTGGCAACCATCACAGGATCAACCACTATATTTTTTGCTTTATATTCCTGCAATTTATTTGAAATAATTTTAATTATTTCACTATTGGAAACCATTCCGATTTTTACCGCATCGGGTTTGATATCACTAAAAATGCAATCCAACTGTTGAGCAACGAATTCAGGGCTTACCTCCTGAACGCCATAAACACCGGTGGTGTTTTGTGCTGTCAAAGCTGTGATTACACTCATTCCATACATTTTATGAGCAGTAATGGTTTTAAGATCCGCCTGAATGCCTGCCCCACCGCTGCAATCCGAACCTGCAATGGTCAATATTTTTTTCATAATTCATCCATCTCCCATTCTTGAAGTGATTAAACTAGTAGTCTGTGGTGAACACCATTTTACACGCAAGCTGCTGTAATTTTACTGTTGCTTTGACAATATCCAACTGGGCAAAAATAGCGGAAACCACTGCGATTCCATCAATACCGCTGCCGCAAAGATCTAAAACATTTTCTTCATGGATCCCTCCTATGGCAACCACTGGAATAGACACCCCTGCGCATATTTCTTTGAGGATATTAAGTGACACCGTATCCGCATCAGGCTTTGTATCAGTGGAAAACACAGCGCCAACTCCTAGATAATCAGCTCCGCTTTCTTCGGCTAAAACTGCCTGTTCCAACGTCTGAACCGATACTCCAAGGATTTTATCCTGGCCAATAAGGTTACGGACATTTCTCACTTCCAGATCATGCTGACCAACATGAACACCATCAGCACCACAGGCAAGGGCAACCTCCACATTGTCATTTATGACAAATGGAATTCGGTACCTGTCGGTAACAGATTTCATTTCTTTAGCCTGTTTTAAAAAGTCTTCAAAATCAAGGTTCTTTTCCCTTAACTGGACGAAAGTAACGCCGGACTTTATGGCATCCTCTACCTGCACTTTTAGAGACTTGCTTCCCAGCCACATACAGTCAGTCACGGCATAGAGAAGCATATCCGTTTTAACGACTTTCAATTTTAGCACCTTTCATTAATAACTCAGGTGTCATTTTACTCATGAAATCAATAAGATAAGTTCGATAAGATAATGTTCCCCCATCATTCTTTATCAGCTTTTCATAGGCAAGTTCGCCACACAGCCCCATGGTGCACACTGCCGCCGCGGTTGCTTTAAGAATCTCTGTGGGATTTGCCGCGCAAAATGCTGCTATAATGGCGGTTAACATACATCCAGTCCCAGTAATTTTTGACATCATCGCATTTCCATTGCTAATCACATAAGCTTTGTGACTATCTGCCACAATATCAATGGCGCCGGTAATGGCAATCACTGATTTTGTTTTTTGACTTAGTTTTTTTGCAAAGGCAATGGTCTCTTCAAGGTTTTCTCCATTTACGACATCACTGGCATCGGCATCCACGCCTTTTGTCGTCCCAGTGCCTTGGGAAACCGTCTTTATCTCTGAAATATTACCTCGAATAACTGAAAAATCCAACTGCTTTAATAAATCAAAGGTCGTTGACGTTCGCAATGAAGAAGCACCGGCTCCAACAGGATCAAGAACCACAGGATGGGAAAGTTCATTTGCTTTTTTGCCTGCAGCCAGCATGGACTGAATCGTTCTTTCATTAAGGGTACCAATATTAATACATAAACTGTTACAGATTGATGTTATTTCTTCCACTTCAGCCAGGTCATCTGCCATAATCGGAGAGGCTCCGCAGGAAAGCAAACTGTTTGCACAATCATTCACTGTTACATAATTTGTAATGCAGTGAACAAGAGGTGGCTTTTCTTTAATGTTTTTGAGAATTTCTGTGAACATAATTTTTTCCTCCATTTACTAAAATACATAAAACACACAAAAATAGTGGGAAATACCAACTGGCACTTCCCACTAAGAATTATTGCAATTTTAATGTTTTGTCCCTACGCTGGTATTATCCAAATCAGGTAATAAGGGTCGAAGTTTGTTTACTTCCTCTCAGCCTGCTTACAAGCTCCCCATGAGTATTCATTTATTACTTATACTATCATATTAGAAATTTGCAGTCAAATAATTACAAATCTCGCAATTTTACAATAACTTTAATATTTTGCCACGAAGCTGACTTAATTCATCTGTTGCTATGAAATCTGTTGTGCTTAATTGTTTGAACGGCACCGCAATCTCTTCGACAATATGCCCTGGAGATCCATTTATGATGTAAATACGATCTGATAAGAAAATAGCTTCATCAATATCGTGGGTAATAAACAATACTGAACCTTTTATTTTTCTGAGTACTTCCAGTAAGTATTCCTGCATTTTTAATCGGGTAATCGCATCAAGACCTCCGAAAGGTTCATCCAGGAGCATGATTTCTTTTGAAAACATATAGGCCCTTAAAAGAGAAACACGCTGCTTCATCCCACCTGAAAGTTGAGTGGGGTACTTCTCGCCGTCTCCCTCAAGTTCGAAAATCGGAAGCATCTCAATGACTTTTTGGCGTGCTTCTTCTTTATTCATGCCACGTATCTCAAGTGGTAAGATCCCGTTGTCAACCACATTTCTCCAGGGAAGCAACAAATCTTTTTGATGCATGTAACTGACAATTCCTGTTTTTCCTGTGACTTCGTTGTTGTTAATGAATACCTTTCCTTCTTCTGGTTCCAACAAACCGGATATCACATTAAAAAGAGTACTTTTCCCACACCCGCTTGGCCCGAGAATTGACACGAATTCACCTTTGTCAAGATGTATGGTAATGGCTTCTATGATGTTTTTATGATTGTATTCTTTGGTAACTCCCTCAACGCTGAGAACTCTATTATTGTGGTAGGTATTCATTTGTAAATGCCTCATTTGCATCTAATTTATTTTCCAACAATCCGTGATCGAACATCCACTGGCTGTAGTTTTCCCAAATACTCTGATTCATGATCCCCCATTGGCTTGCATCCCCCTGGTATTCCCTTGCCAAATATTCCTGGGATGCCACCGCCAGATCCCGTTCAATTTCCGGGTTGTCAATGAGCAGCAAATCCGCTGCTGCTTCAGGGTTTTCCATGGCATACTCGTAGCCCTTTGTCACGGCGTTTAAAAACTTCCTTGCAATCTCTGGATTCTTTGCTAAATAATCCTCACTTGCAATAATAACCGGCGTATAGTAATCCAGGTTTTCATCCTGATCTTTCAGTGAAATAAAGTTTATAGGGACATTTCTCAGCTTTGCCGAAACCCCGTCCCAGCCATAATAAATCCAGGTAAAATCAACATGGCTTTCAACGGCTGTAAAAAAATCAAGGGCACCTATATCAACCATTTCCAATTGATTGAAATCACCGTTGTTGCTTTCCATAAGTCCTTTTAGTGTTGCAATTTCCATAGGGGAACCCCATCCCCCATATTTTTTCCCCTCAAAATCTTTAGGGGTTATAATATTACGATCAACCGGTGATGCAAACCCGGATGTATTATGTTGAATAATGGCTGCAATGGCTTTAATCGGCAATGGATTGGCTGCGGTTCTTGCATAAGTTACCTGTTCCTGATAACTGATACCAAACTCACCTTGTCCTGCTGCAATTAAATCGGCACTGCCTCCTTCTGACGGTTGAATTATTTCAACCGATAAACCTTCTTCTTCAAAATAGCCGAGTTCCTGAGCCACATATAAGCCGGTATGATTGGTGTTTGGCACCCAGTCCAGTACCACTGTGATATTCTCGGTTTTCTTTTGAGCACACCCTGTTAAACTGATAATAATGATTCCAATGAGCACCATAACACATCTTTTTTTCATTGTTTCTCCCCCTTCAATTTTTCCCAGGGCATAACAATCCTTTGAATGATTGCGATCCCATAAAAAAGTCCAATGGATAAAATAACCACCACAAAAATTGCCGCAAAAACAAGATCAAGTGCAAATGCGTGTCGTGCTCTGAGCATAAATACCCCTAAACCGGCTTTCCCTCCGAGCCACTCTCCAATAATTGCTCCCATAATACTATATGTTGCTGCAATCTTCAGCCCTGAAAAAAAATAGGGTAAGGCATATGGAAATTTTATTTTTCTGAAAATCTGGTTTTCAGTCCCTCCCATTGAGTAAACCAGATCAATCAGTTCCTGGTCCACACTTTCCAGACCTTCAATAAGATTTATTGTAATCGGAAAAAAACAGACTAACACAACTACAAAAATTTTTGGTGCAATGCCAAATCCAAACCACATGGCCAACAAAGGTGCAATGATGATAATGGGTATGGTCTGTGAGATCACCAGGGTCGGATAAACGGCTTTATTAACAAGTTGTGATTGATCCATGACAATGGCCATAATAAAAGAAAAGGCAATGGCAACGAGGAGCCCTATTATTCCTTCGAAAAACGTAACCCCGGTGTGCATCATAATATCTGACCAGTTTCTTATAAGGGCATTCATGATGTCTGTGGGTGAAGGCAATATATATCTTTTTACCCATCCCATTGAGACTATGAGTTGCCATAGTATGATTATTAAGGCAATAAAAACAATTGGAATCAGTCGGTCACCTGTATTTTGAGACTTTCTCATCGATTGTAACGCCTTCTTCCTTATAATCAATTTTCACGATGGAAACAACGCGTTCAGCCCCAAGAGCTGTGCAGATGGTCTGGGCTTTTTTGACAATCTCAAGCAACTCATCAATTTCTCCTTCGATGGATGTCTCAAATGGGCCAACAACAAATTTCAGTCCTGTTGCTGCAATCATTTCGATGACCTTATCAACGATACCATAAATTTCACAATCTGGTACCACCGGTAATACTTGAAGACTTAAATTAATATTCGCCATAAAATTACCTCCAAAAAAAAGCTTTATCCAAAAAAGGATAAAGTCGGATTATGTTATATTTCCCTCCGTTGGCATTATCCAAATCAGGTTCCGGGTCGAAACATCGATGTTTCCTCTCAGCCGGTTATTACCAACTCCCCTTGTATCCTGATTCTATACTGTTTTTTTTTAAATGTCAATAAAGAGAGTCACTTTTATATGTGAAAACTGAAAAAGCAGCCCACAAAGAAACGCCAATGCGGAAATGGAAACCATGAAATCGCCATTGGATAAGAGATGTTCTCAAGGAACTGCCTCGGACAAACGCTCAATGAATCAGTCAACTATAACTTACCGGGATCATCTGAAAATGCCTTGACTATCCCAGGAGCTTGCTCCTGGGATGGCTACTTTCAGATACTGACAATAATACTTGCAATAGCCGCTTCAATGGTATCGTCATGATCTCCAAAACCTGGAAAATAGAGTCCCGGTACCATTAATCCCCCTTTTACCGCTTTGACTGTAACGGTTCCTACCGGGAACAGCTTTTTTATTTCTTCTGTGTTTATTTCCTCAGGCCTTGTAACACCGATGATTGCCTCAATAAACATTTTTTCATTGATGTCCTCTTCCGTCAAACCACAGATTTCATTTAATCCGATCAGACAACTTTTTGTGATTGCATCTTTCACTGCCTTTCCGGCCGCAACGTTCATATCCTGGCCATGAAAATCCATGCCCATTCCGAATTCAATAACAAATCTTTTCGACATGCAAAAGCCTCCCTTATTGTTAACCTGGATTATTAACTACCTTCATCCAAAAGAAGTCTCCTACTTTTGGATCCTGTATTTCTCTACAACAAAAGCAATCCGGGTTTTTCAATATATTCCTTGAGCCTGGCCACAAATTGTGCCGCAATCGCCCCGTCAACAACACGGTGATCTGCAGTAAGGCTTAAATTCATCATCGGTTTGATGACCACTTGGCCATCAACCACCATCGGAGTATCCTGGATGGTGTTTATTCCCAGAATTGCGACTTCAGGCTGATTAATAATCGGAGTAAATGATTCCATACCAAACATTCCAATATTTGTTATTGTGAAGGTTCCCCCGGTGACGTCATCACTCTTGAGCTCGTTGTTTTTTGCTTTTTCGGCAAGGTCTTTTATCTCCTTTGAGATATCCAGAAGACTTTTTACATTGGCGTATTTAACAACCGGCACAATCAAACCTTCCGGAAGCGATACTGCAATTCCAATATTTGCATAATTCCTTAATACTATTTCATCCTCGATAAGAGAACTGTTCAGAAGCGGGAACTCCAAAAGGACTTTTGATAAAATCTTTACAATAATATCCGTATAAGAAATTTTTTTCACGCTTTTGAGTTCTTCTCTTAGGCGTTGCATGGCCGTGGCATCCACCCTCTGGTTATAGTTTACCGTTGATGCGATATGCTGGCTTTCAGACATACGTTTTGCAATGATCTGTCTCATTAAACTCATGTGCTCACGGTAGTCCTGGGGATCTGCAAATTTAAATAACTCTTCATCAAACTTAAATTTATTATTATCTTTTTTCATGCTACGGCTGTCCTTGGCTGTTTTAGACGAATCCACCTCCAAACCTTCAGCAACAACTGCTGGGGTAGGGGATATTTTTCGACTGGTTTCTTTTGATTTTTCCACAAAATCCATGATGTCTTTTTCAGTAATGGCTCTCTGTGGTCCTGTTCCTTCAACTGCTGTTATGTCTACGTTAAATTCCAAGGCAACTTTTTTTGCTCTTGGTGAAGCTTTTATTCTGCCATCATGCATCGTTTTTGGAGTATCGCCCTTAACTTTCTCTTCTTCCTTTGGCTGAGTTTGAGCCGGGGCTTCCCCTTCTGTATCCAATTGAGCTAGCAATGCTGAAATATCTTCATCTGCCGTTCCAATAATGGCAATGGGTTCTAAAACATCCACAGTCCCTTCACTGACTATTATCTTTCTTAATACTCCAGACGCTGTGGCTTCAAATTCTTTAACGATTTTATCCGTTTCCACATCAAATATTATTTCTCCTGAAGAAATGGTATCCCCTTCTGCCTTACGCCAGTCGGCAATGGTTCCTTCAGTCATGGTGAGTCCGAGTTTGGGCATTCTTATGAAATCCGCCATGGAATTTAATCCTCCTTTACTTTGCATACATTAAAAAATCCATTCATTTGGCCAACTTCAATGGCCTTTCTAATATCAATATGATAAGGACCGTTTCTGGTTATTTTAAAACCGAAGTTCTGATCTTCATGAAATTCAATTTCTCTCTCTCCATCAAGGGCAATTGTCCCTCTGCAAAAGGTCGTGAATTCAAAGGTCTCGTTAAGGCTTAAAAGAATCGGTTGATCTGTGGCAATTGGTAAAACAATTCCAGCAGCCATTGGGGCCAGAACACATGAACCGTTTTTATTAACTGATACATATGCCCCAAAATCGTCTTCCTCTCTTATGATCATCTTGCTTCCAATAACCGCAGAAAATCCAATTGATGCAGGGTGACTTCTTGCCACAAATATCTTTTCTATGGTTTCTATATCCCAAAGGGCTCGGGCACCCACAAATACATCCCTTGAAATAACCGCATCAATCAATGCGATGTCCATGAGTTTATCTTCTTTGTATACTTCAATGAGCTTATCTTTTATTGTACATAATGCTTTATTAAATTTACCTGAAGCTACAACCCCAGCCGCAATGCCGGCAATGGTTCCTTCTATCATTACCGGATATACATTATTAGTCCCTGTGGATATGGCAATAAGGGGAATGTCCTTAATTTCTTTAGCCACCGCCCGATTTGTTCCATCTCCCCCTAATGTAATAATGCATCCTACATTTTTTTCATTCATAAATCGAACAGAGTTGATGGTATCTTCTATGCCATCAACGGTGTCAATATCAATTACCACGATATTGCACTTTAACTCACCTGATGTTTCAAGCGTGTCGATGACACGATATCCCATGTGATAAGGATCCGGCATTATGTAAACTTTGTTTACGCCACACTCCTGAGCGCCAAGAATAATTCTTTCAACAATATTTATTTTCTCATTGTTATCAATGACTGTTGCATGGGAAACCAGCCTTCTGATATCTTTTCCTGAGGCTGGGTTTGCAATTATACCTATGGAAGCCATAAATTCACCACCTTTTCTGATGTAACAAAGTTTTGTAAATAATTATCATTTAGCCATGCTGTCCCTATTATTTGCGAAATCATAAATGGTAATTTGGAGCCGTTGAAAAACTCTGATTGAGTGTCCCATGCTGGTCATCAATCGACGGACCTTAAGTCGAATACCCAACCGTATCCGAGCCAGGAATGACTGGAATATCAGAAAGAACGGGCACTTCTATTATTTTTCAACAGCCCCTTAATTAATTAAAACAGGGATTTTACAGCCTGAATAATATCAACTTCGTTTGGCAATACATAATCCTCCAGTTCAGCACTAAAAGGGATCGGAGTGTTCAAAGCACCCACCCTTTTTATGGGAGCATCACATTCATAGAAGGCTTCTTCGGCTATGATTGCAGCCAATTCCCCGGTATAGCTTCCTCTCTTGGCTTCCTGGGATACGATGACAGCTTTATGCGTTTTTTTGATTGAATTGAATATCGTTTCTTTGTCCAAAGGATATAAGGATCTTAAGTCAATGACCTCCACATCAATTCCGTCTTTTCCAAGGATTTCCGCGGCTTTGAGCGCATAGTAAACCTCTTTTCCGTAGGTAATAATGGTGACATCATTCCCTTCCTTTTTAATGTTCGCTTTACCAAAAGGAATGGGTTTTACTTCATCTTCAACTTCACCCAGAACACCGTAAAGGGTCTTGTTTTCGATATACATAACAGGATTATCATCATCAATGGCAGTGAGCATGAGTCCGATGGCATCTTGTGGATTTGAGGGATAAACGACTTTAAGCCCGGGTACATGGGTCAGCCAACCTTCAAGAGATTGTGAATGCTGAGCTGCTGCCCGAACACCCCCACCTGAAGGCAAACGCACTACTATTGGAAGTGTAATTTTTCCGCCAAACATATACCGCATCTTTGCAGCTTGATTCACAAGCTGATCCATACCAACGGTTAAAAAGTCGATAAACATCAGCTCTGGAATGGGTCTTAACCCAGCTGCGGCGGCTCCCACTGCAGCACCGATGATGGCACCTTCTGAAATTGGGGTATCTCGTACTCTTTTTTCGCCAAATTCAGCAAACAGTCCTGCTGTAACTCCGAAGCACCCTCCGTAAAAACCAACATCTTCACCGAAGATCAATACGTCTGGATTTTCCAGCATTTTTATCCGCAAGGCTTCATTGATCCCTTGACCATATGTGAGCTCTCTCATCTTAATCTAGCCTCCTCTACGATATCGGTATACACATCTTCAACAGCGGATGACATGGAAGGTTTTTTGCTCTCAAGGGCAAAATTAACGGCATCTTCAACCATTTTATCAACATCATCCTTAAGCTTTTCAACTTCCTCTTTTGTCATCACATTGTTCTCAAAAACGTATTTTTCCATTCTTGGAAGAGGATCTTTTTTCTTCCATTGTTCCAACTCTCCTGCCGGTCTGTATGTTGTGGGATCACCTTCAAAGTGACCTCTCCACCGATATGTTTTACATTCGATCAGTGAAGGCCCCTGTCCTTTTCTGGCCCTGACAACCGCTTCTCCAACCGCTTCATAGACTGCAAACACATCATTTCCGTCTACGGTCACACCGGGTATATTATAAGAAACGGCTCTGACTGAAATATCGGTAACACTCTGATGTTTTGCCTGACTTAATGAAATGCCGTACCCATTATTTTCACACACAAAAACAACAGGCAGTTTCCAGATACTGGCAAGGTTTAAACCTTCATGAAAGGTACTCTGGTTGGTTGCTCCATCTCCAAAAAAGCATACGCATACCTGGTCTGTTCCCTTATATTGAGCCGCCAGTCCTGCCCCAACTGCAATATTTTGTCCGGCTCCTACAATACCATTGGCACCAAGGATCCCTTTTGTTGCATCTGCAATGTGCATGGAGCCCCCTTTTCCTTTACAATATCCGGTTTCTCTGCCAAAGAGTTCAGCCATCATAAAATTTAAATCGCCGCCCTTTGCTATGATGTGACCGTGGCCCCTATGGGTGCTTGTGATATAATCATCTTCTTTTAAATTGGAACATGCCCCTGTTGCCACTGCTTCTTCACCGATATAAAGGTGAACAAATCCTGGAATTTGACCTTCGGCGAAAAGGTTCATGGCCCGGGTTTCAAACTGCCGAATCTTTAACATCTTTGTATACATCTCAATGATACTTTCGTTTGATATTTTCAAAATATTTCCTCCTATTCTTTATATGCTAACACTGTTTAACAACCAATCTTTTATCGTTGGCTTCAAAAACAAAATCTCAAATTCCAAATCAGGTCTGATATCCGGCGAAATCCTCTCAGCATCTTTAAATTTTCCATCAAGTCCTTGATATCATCGGCTTTCCTCCACATTAGTAATCAAATTAACCAGATAAGACTTTTGTTAACGTTTACAATACATTAAAAGCAATTACTGGTGAATCGGTTTTCCATAGCTTTGTATTTTAATCTGCATTTCAGAACTTAATCGTATGACTAACTCTGCATTATAAGAACCCGAGAGTAGCAGATCCTGCCTTTTCCTGAATATCTGCTGAGCCGCGATAGCAAAAGACCGGGAAATTCCAGCAAACGAACCGACTTTTACTGCAGGATCCACGTTGGTCGTAAAGATTGAAACAGTATTGTCGCTATTTCGAACAATCTGAAAAGTCCGGAACTGCTGTGGAAAATCTCTTAGTGATGCCGTTTCAATCTGCCAAAAACCGAGCTCCGGGCGGTTATTGTCAGGTGACTTTAGTGGGGTCACTGAATTTTGATGACGATGTCCGGAAACCCATAGGATGAGATTCGGAAAAGTATGCAGTTTTCCAATCAACTCATTCTCAGATACCTCTGCGATTGCACTCCAGGCCATGAAAGGTCCCCGCTCAGAATCTGGATCTTCCACGCCTATGGGTACATGGGCGGCAATAATCATGAGCTTACCCTTTGTCTGGCCTTCATTGAGCTCTCTGACAAGCCACTCATAGCGTTCCCTGTCAAGAGAGCCATGGGCATAGCCATGAACATCCGGATCTTCGTCCTTTTGGGTATCATCAAGGACAATAACCTTGATTGGCATCTCTGCCTTGGGCTCAAAAGTGTAACAGGCAAATCCATTTTCTATATTAGATTGATTGAATCCATGTCCCCTCGGATTGGAAGTTGTGTTTAAAAATTCTCTCATCCACTCTTCTCTTGAAAGAGAACGGCGGTTCGAATTCGATTCAATCTTCCCAGAATTTGTACCCATCCAGAAGTGATCATGATTGCCAAGGACCTGATACCAAGGAATCGTCTTGTCCAGGCCTGCTGCCTTGTAGTCATCCTGACAATCACTTTGTGCTCCTGGGGAAGGCGGATCATCCAATACACCTGAATCGAGTTTTATTTGTGTCCCATCCAGAACATCGATGGACCACCTGAGTTCATTGTACTGAGTATTATTGCAATTATCCCCTAATGAAAACCCAAAATCAAAGGTGTTTTTCCTATGGAGAGCATTGATTGTCTGGGCCGCTGCATCAAGAACATGAGTTGTATAAAGCATAATTTTTGAATATGCTGAAATATAACCACCTTTATATTTGAAGTAAATCCCTTGAGCTGGCAATTCTTTATCGGTGATATGAATGTCGGTGATAGCAAAGAAATTCAAAAGTTTTGCACTGTGTTTTATCAAGGCACAGGCATACGACAACGGCATAAGATCCAGCCGTTTTTCATAACCAAGCCCCAACTCATATTCCCAACCCCCATAACCATTCTGTGCGTATTCTATAATCTTGTAAGACTCAAGTTCAGGAAAAGTTTTAGGTACTGGAATAAGAAAAAATGCATAGCATTGTTTATCATTGACTTTAAGATGCTTTGGAAAAATTGACGGTACTGAAACAGGCATAACCGTTCTCTCATGTGTTGTAAAAACATCGGGATCGATTGGATAGCTTGCTACTTTTGATTCACCAGTTAAGTTCTCTAATGGTTCATTCTTTTTCTCATTCATTCCCATCTCCTTTACACTTTCATTATACCCGGGTTCCATCCAAAATAACGACCCGGAAAAAAAACATCATTCTTTCCTGGGAAAAATGCAAAAGTTACTATTTCTGTTTTTCAATTCTCGCTAGTATTTTTGAACCAACCAAAGTATATTAAGATAACGAATTATCAACGCAATAACCATAACCACAACAAATGGCAGTAATATCAGCACTAAGTTTTGTACACTGAGTGCAAAGGTTTTTTCTTTTGACTGCAGCTTTCTAAAAACCGCGATATTTTTTTGAACGAAAAATAAAGTGACCAGTACCAGCAGCACATAAAGCGGCAGTATTTTAAAGACCGCAATCAGAATCACTGCTGCAAATGAAAGGTAATACAACCCTGCAAACAGATTCAGTGCATTTTTATTCCCAATATAGTGAGGCAATGTAAAACGGTTTACTTTAATGTCTTCATCCACATCACAGATATTATTGGCAAGCATAATATTTGCAATACCACAAATTGCCGGTATCGTAATAATAAAAAGTTTGGCTAAACCCTCCAGATTAAACCAAAGCTGTAACACCCAGTTATTCAAGGAGAAGTAAACAAGGCTGTCCCCTGGAGCATTAATATAAACAACCAAAAACGGAATAAAAAAGCCCATAAAAAAGCCTGAGAATATTTCGCCCAAAGGCATACGTGAAATAGGAGCAGGACCAAAGGTATAGAATATGCCGACTGCGAAGCAAAGAGCTCCGCAAAATAGAACAATCAAGCCGGTATTTAAAACAAGCAAAAGTCCTGCCAGCATTGCTAAGATCAATAATATAAAAAATATGCGTTTTGCTGTTTTTTTAGAAAATTGCAGCTGCTTGCCATTTGTTTTTATATCAATATAATTATTGAGTGCTGTCGTTGCCATATCAAAAAATAGCATCGAAGTAAAAAATAACAAGGTATTGATTACATTTAACTGACCGTAGACATATAGGACATAAAATAAGCCCAGTAAAAAAGGTAACAGACTTGCAATCTTTGTTTGAATCTCTACGTATTTTAAAAATCCCTTTATACTATTCATTGCATTCTATTTACCACTTTTCCATATTTTTTCGAGTATCTCGTCGATTAATAAACGTTTCTTGTGATCTGGAAGTAAGTCAATCATTTTTTTTGTTTTCAAATAATATTTTTCAGCCAGGTCTAAAGCCATGGTTACCCCACCAAGGTTTTTAACCTCGGTTATTATTTCGTTAAGTTCTGCTATTGATAATTTTTTATTTCGAATCTGAGCTTTAAGCTCGGGTTTCTTAAAAAAAGCATAGATAAGAGGCAGTGTTATGACATCTTCAGCCAGGTCATGTTTGACCGATTTTTTGGCAACTTCAAAATTGCCTTCATAGTCAGCGCAATCATCTAAAATCTGAAATATCATACCCATTCTAAAACCAATACGTCCCATGAAACGGGCATCTTTTTCGTTGTCTTCATTTAGAATCGCTCCGGAGTACATTGCCAGTGAAAAAAGCGCTGAAGTTTTTCCCGCAATTATTTCAAGGTATTTACGAACGCTTAAATCAGTATCCGCATTGTGCTTAAATTGACGTAATTCACCGATACAAATTTTTGTCATTGCTCCGGAAAATTCTTTTAACCGATTCGGATAATCGGCTGACATTTCTGACACCATGGAAAAGCACTGGCAAAAAAGAAAATCACCACAAATGACAGCCTGCTTTTTTCCAAATCTGCTTTGAACACTTAATTGACCTCGTCTTGTTCCGGCCTCATCAATAATGTCATCATGTACCAACGTCGCAAGGTGCAATATTTCCAATGCTGCTGCTGCAACAACAGCATTTTGAGGAACAAAACCATCCTCGTCAGTTGATGTCACAAGCAACAACATTGCTCTTAAATTCTTACCATTTTCTTGTGTTAAGTGTTGCATTATCTCTGAAAATATTTCGTCTGTCTGTAATAAATTCTGATTAATCACACCTTGCACTGCTTCAAGTGAAAGGTTGTATTCAACTTTTTCGGATAACTTATTATCAATCATTATATATGTACAGTTTCCTGACGATTTTAAGATTCTTGTAATGTTTTTTTAGCCAGGGCATTACATAATAATCGAGACCGAATACCGCTCCTCCTCCAAAAAGAACAGCTACTGATGCAAATACCATCCACCATGTACTCAGGTAAAGTCCGGTTGTCGAAACAAATAGACCCTGGAGAACAATGGAGTAAAGCGATGATAATGTTGTAAAGAGTCCTGCTATGAGCAGCAAACCCACAATTATTTCAGAATAGACGATCAATGTCTGAAAGAACACTTCTGAGCTGCCGCTGCTTAGTATGAATGCGTTATTAAACCAATCCATCAAACCGACCTGGAATTTAATGGCTATATCAGTGGTATGGATAACCATAACATTAAAGAGACCTAGTATATTCCAATTAAGAATCAAGTTGCCGGCGGCTGCCGGGGCACTGCTTGCTGCAGCTACAGTCCCACTTGAAACTGCCTCAGTTCCATGAGGGACAGTTACAATTTGGTTGAATAAATCATTTGCGCCTTTAAAGAACGCCGTAAGCTTCGGCGTTTGAAGCCATCCATCATTAATTTTTTTCACACCTTCCCACACCCAGAAAGCACCTAAAAAGACCCGGAGCGGTACTAATAAAAAGCTAGGGGTTCGGTTTGAAAAATGCCCGCCGACAAAGCTGCGACGATGTCTGATGGTAAAAAACTCATGATACAAATAACTAAAGACTTTATTCCATCCTAAAATTTGTATAAAATAAACGATATTTATAAAATGCTTTACAAATTGAGAGAGAAATGAGGGCAATGCAATTTTTTTATTTTGGGTACCAACATAAGAAATGCCGTAACGTCCTCCAATACTGACCATAACGCCATGGAACTTAGGATCGTACTTTTTCATTTCCCCTTTGCCGGTGACTGCACTGGATAAATTATTGGCTACGGTTGCAGCAGATTGTTCACAGTTTTCAACCATTTGCGGCACCGGGAGTTTCTGTCCTGCTGGAACAAAATACATATTATCCCCTGCAATAAAAACATCACTTCGTCCTTCAGCCTGTAAGAATTCATCGGTTTTAATCCGACCTCTTCCAACCTGTTCCAATTGAACTGACTTCTTCGCAATTTCCGAACTTTCAATGCCTGCAGTCCATATGACGGTTTCTGTTTCACGCTTTATTTTCTGTTCACCCTGTTTAAGGCTTATTAACCCTTCTGCAATAGCATCAATCCCAGTTTTTAACATGACTGTAACGCCCATTTTTTCTAATCGTCTCTTTGCTTTTGCGGAGAGCTTTTCAGGTAATATTGGCACAACTCTTTCCAGGATATCAACAACGACTATTTTCACCATTTCCCGATCAATTTCAAATTGATCACAAAGAATTGGAACCCACTCTGCAAGCTCCCCGACCATTTCAATACCGGTGAATCCAGCACCTATTACATAAAAGCTAAGCAGCTTCTCCTTTTTCTTTGGATCTGTTTCCTGAATCGCTTTTATGAACATTTCAAAAATATGTTCTTTAATCCTAATGGCATCTTCATAGGACCATAGCTTATACGCAAACTCCGCTGCCCCGGTCACTCCAAAAAAAGTCGGCTGCGATCCGGTTGCAAGAACGAGATAGTCATATTTGTAGCTGTTATTTTCCCCGGTTATTGTTTTCTTGTCATAATCTATGTTTGTAATCGTATCAATTTTAAAATCAACCTTTCGGCCTTCAAAAATACGCTTCAAGCTGATTCTGATACTATCCTCTTCCACACGGTTTGCTGCAACCTCGTGCAGCTCAGTGAGCATTGTGTGATATCCTTTTTTGTCAATTAAAGTTATTTTGATATCCGATTCTTTTTTAAATCGCTTTGCAAGTTTTTTTGCAGTTAATACGCCAGAATATCCGGCACCTAAAATGACAATATTCTTATCCATAATAAACCTCCTTAGTTTGGCTATTTCGGAATTTATTTGAAAATATTAAATATGGAATAACATTAACCCTTTAAAAGCACTATTAATATCGATGATTCCTGAGAAAACAATTTTGGGGATGTTAATGTTGTTTTCCTTATTTTTCAATAGATGAAAACCCCTAAATTGATTTAGTTTAAAAGCTTCAATTTAGGGGTTTTCAAAAATTTTGTTATGAAATTTTCAACTATTTCATTGCTACTGTAATTCCTGGACTCCGGTAACTGAACTTGTTGCATCCATTACAAATGTTGATTGTGCTTCTGGAGTAGTAAAATACACGTTTCCGTCAACTTTAGCATCCTTCAATTGGAAGTTAGCAACTGAAACATACATATCACCTACAAAAGTTCCATGTTCAAAACTAGCGTTCGGGCTAAGAATTGTTAATTTTGGAGCTGTGATTGAATATCTTGCAGTAACATTCCGGGCATCATCCTGGGCATAAGCTGCTATTTTTCTCTGAGTAACATCGTTACCATCAGCATCTTTTTTACCGTTTACAAACACACCATCAAGGGTAAGGTCATTGGTAAATGTTAAATCATTCAGTGTTGCAATAATCCATGTTCCTTGTGGGCTGATAGCGGTTTCAAAAGCAGCATTAGTATTAACTACTGAGGCTGTGGTAACCACGTCTGTTGATGTTCCTGTACTCGTTTTAGTTTCTGTTGTGGCTGGAGTTTGAGCGCAGCCTACCATTAACGTCGCAAGTACAATTAATGATACGAGAATTACTTTCTTCTTCATAAATTTTCTCCCCTTTTTTTTCTTATTAGCTATCTCTAGCATAGTCATTATATACCCAAAACAAAAACAGGTAAACCTTTTTTCTTATTTAACCTATAAAAGACCCCCTGCATAATGCAGAGGATCTTCCTAATTTAGCCGAAAACAAGGCTATTGATTGTGAATAGAAACTATTACTTATGAACAGAAAAAGACATGATCCGGATTCATATAAATAAAAATAGGTTCAGAAACGCTTTTTATTTCGCTTCGTTTTTCCTTACTCATTTCACATTGAACATGAAAGTCATCAAGTTTTTCCGGTTTTGATCCAATTTTCAAATATAATGATACCCGAAATGGTCCATCACTTTCATCTGCGATCCAGGCTTTAAAGCAATTTTCTTCTGTATCATCCTCTACTATCCTTATGTGATTAGCTCTAATCCCAATATAACCATTCTCAGGCTCTATATTCATGCTGGTTTTAAGATGAATACCCCAAGTTGGAATATCAGCTGTATTTTCTGTTTTCCTTATTGCTTTAACAATGTTTTTACATCCCGTAATTTTTGCTGCTTCCAGTGTCTGTGGTCTTTGAAACAATTCATCTTTCTCTCCAAATACATCAACTTTTCCTGCATTAAATACTGCTATATGGTCGCATAGGCGATAAACTTCTTCCCTGTTATGGGTCACAAAAAGGGTCATGCCCGGAAATTCTTTTAAGGAATCCGACATTTCTCTCATCATGTGATTTCTCAGGTGCACATCCAGTGCTGAAAAAGGTTCATCCAGTAATAGAATATCGGGGTCGTAGGCCACTGCTCTGGCAAGGGCAACACGTTGCTGTTGCCCACCTGAAATTTGGTTTGGATAACGCTTCTCAATATTATTAAGATGATACTTTTCCAATAATCTTGCAATTTTATTCTTTCGATCCTGTTTTGATAGTTTATCCAACCCAAAAGCAATATTCTGCTCAATGGTCATATTGGGAAAAAGCGCATAGTTTTGAAATAAAAAACCAACCTTTCGATCTCTCATCGATAGATTGATTTTTTCGGCTGAGTCAAAAAATGTTTTGCCATTAACGATAATCTTACCTTCATCCGGCTTCACTAATCCTGAAATACAACGCAAAAGCATGCTTTTTCCTGAACCAGAGGCACCTAAAATACCAATAATATCATGCTCGGAATGTAACTGAACATCAAGCTTGAATCCTCGAAACTTCTTTTTTATCTCTACATAAAAATCCATTTTTTCACTCTCCGGCACCATATCGTGCTTTGCTTTTGTAACTATTCCAGTAGTTCATTAATACAAGGACTGTGAGTGAAATTCCGAAAATAATCAGTACCCAGATAAGTGCAGTTTCCATATCTCCACCTTGAGTAGCAAAATAAATAGAAATGGGAATAGTTTCTGTCTTACCTGGAATACTCCCTGCAACCATGAGTGTTGCACCGAATTCTCCCAAGCATCGTGCAAAGGAAAGCGCAGTTGCCGCAGCTATTCCAGGCCAGGCCACAGGAACTGCCACCCGCCAGAAAACCTTCCACTCCGAAGCACCTAAGGTCCTGGCTGCACTTAAAATATTTGAATCAATTTGTTCAAACGCTCCCATTGATGTTTTATACATCAATGGAAACGCAACAACAATGGCAGCAATGACCGCCGCATACCAGGTAAAAATAATATTCACACCAAATATGTTCAAGAAATTGCCAACTGGGCCATTCTTACCAATCAATAGCAAAATACCAAATCCAGCTACTGTCGGTGGTAAAACAAGCGGTAGAGTCAAAATGCCATCAATCAAACCTTTCCATTTACCTTTGTAATTTGTCATAAGCCAGGCAGTGGTAAGTCCTATGAAGAATATGATCGTTGTTGCCGTTAGTGTAATCTTTATAGAAATCCATGCTGGGGATAAATCAAAATTGATAGCGATCACTCCATTCTATTTATAGGGTGGTAAAACCATATTTAACAAAAACTGCTTTTGCGGCATCACTGCTTAAAAAATCATTAAAATCTTTGGCAGCTTCCTGATTTTTGCTGGCTTTAATCACAGCTGCAGGATAAATAATGGGTTTATGTGAATCGGCTGGGGCCATAGCAACAACCTTTACTGCACTTGATGCTTTAGCATCTGTGGAATAAACAACGCCTGCATCCACATTTCCTGTTTCTACCCATGTTAACACTTCTTTGACATCTTTACCATAGACAATTTTATCCTTTATTTGATCCATCATATTATAGAATGTAAAAACGTCAACGGCATATTGCCCCGCGGGTACCGTAGTTGGTTCTCCCAACCCAAGTTTTGTAATTGAAGGATCAATCACTTGTTCAAATGAATTAATAGAGGTTGTTGAATCTTTTGGAACTATCAAAACCACTTCATTACCCAGTAAATTTTTTAGAGTCGTGTAGTCCAACAACTGAGCATCCTTTAGCGTCGTCATATCTTTGGTTGATGCCGAAACAAAGACATCCACTGCCGCACCTTGCTGTATTTGTTGAGCAAGTGCTCCTGATGCTCCAAAATTAACGATCAAGTTTGTATTTGGCTGTTCATTCTTGTATAGCGTTTGAATTTCCGTCATAGCATCTTTTAAGCTTGCAGCAGCAGATACTGTGATATCTCCGCTTATGTTAGAACTCGTGTCAGTGGGAGCGGTGCTTGTTTGGCAACCAGTCATTGCAAAAACAATTGTCAACATCGCAAATAGAATAATTTCTCTTTTAAACAGCTTCATTTCTTTTCTCCTCTTTCATTTTGTTTTGTTTTGTTTCATTATGTTTCAAAATGTTTATTGTTTTTAATTATACATAATGTTATAATCAAAGTCAAATTAAATAAATATATGTTTATTTAAAAAGCAATGTCAGATTATGTGACAAAAACGGGATTATTCCACCCTTAAATTGTCCTGGCTGCTATTATTTTATCCAGAATATTAAAGTAAATTAGTAAAGAAGGTAACTCAAATGAATCAAGATATTTTGTACACACCAGAGGAAATTGCCAATAAACTTAAGATCACAAAAAATACGGTTTATGAAATGATAAAGCGGGGAGATCTTGATGCTCATCGCCTAGGAAAGCATCTCCGTATTTCGGATGCCCAATTTGAAATTTATCTGTTAAAATCCAAAGGTTCTGAAAACAACTATCAGGCGACCATCACTTCTGAAAATGGTGAAACCATTGCAAAGGTTGGATCCGTTGATATTCATGTTAATACTGACCTGGATGGTGATGTTAATATTTACATTCGCCCGGAAGACATTATTTTAAGCGCAGAAATGTTTATCAGCAGCGCAAGAAATAACTATAAAGGGATTGTCACACAGATTATCGAAGATGAGTCCAGTGCAAAAGTTGTTCTGGATATTGGTATTCTCATAACAGCACTGATCACTAAGAAATCGTTGGAAGAAATGAACATTGAAAAAGGAACTTTGCTTTATGTTGTTTTTAAAGCAATGACTGTAAAAGTATATAAATAAGGGTCAGTTTTCAATTTTTTGAAAACTGACCTACAAATATCGTATAAATATTCTTTTCATCTGCTATGATGGGTATACTTCTATTAAAACTTCCATAATTCCACCACAAACCATACCTTCATCTTCGGCGACGGATCCGGTCATATCGATTTTCTGAATTGCATACCCTCCGGAATGAATGAGATCACGGGCAACTATTATCACTTCAGCTTCACTGCAACCTCCTCCGATACTTCCTAAAATTCGCCCATCAGGCCAAACAATCATTTTGGCACCTGGGCCTCTTGGCACTGAGCCTTTCTTTGATACGACTGTAATAATAGCACACTTTTCTTCATTATTATTAGCCAGATTTTCCAGCACTTCAAAATCAAAATCTGATTGGGATTGTTGCTTTTTTTTATTAACTTCCAAAGATGTTCGGTTGAGTCTTTTTTTACTGATTATTTGTGCAATAATTGATATTGCAATTTCTTCAGGAGTAATAGCGCCTATTGGTAAACCAATCGGTGCAATTACTTCATTTAGTTGTTCTTTGTCAAAGCCTTCTTCGATAAGCTGTTCCATTAAACTCTTTACCCGGCGTTTCGATCCAATCATCCCTAAATATTCTGGAGACAACTCTAATACTTGTCTCAAACAAACTGCATCATGCCGATGTCCTCTTGTGACAATGACAACATAATCCGAAGAATTTACTTCTAACTTTTTAAAACATTGTTCAAAACTTTCACAAAGAACAACGCTGGCTTCCGGAAACCTGCCAGGATTTGCAAAGGAAGGACGATCATCTACTACGGTGACCTCAAAACCTATTTCAGCTCCATATTTAGCCAGTGGTTTGGCTATATGTCCACCACCAAGAATAATAAGACGCCCTTCCGAATAAAAAGGCTCATAAAGCACCATTTCATTTTCCTGGCTTTTTATCAACTCCGGCAAACCCGTTTTTAGGACATTCAGTGCATTTTTCTTTATCTCTTCATTAATACTATCCAACTCCAGTTGGTCTTTATTTAAGAGACTTTTTTCTATACTTGCAGTGCCCGACCGGTCATTTGTTTTTAGTTCGGTAATCATCACCAATTGATTTCTTGATTTCATGTCCTGAACTAATTTTAAATAACTATTCTCCATATCATATATCCTTTCAAATCTCAATTGTGCAGATTTCGCCATATTTTTGTTTCATCAATACTGCGACCTCAAGATCCAACCCTTCCAGACTGTTACGGATCGCTGCGATTACCCCTGCGTGGGCTACGATGATAATGTCATTTTCTTCATCTTCTCCCAGGATCTTGTTCAGTCTTTTCATTACCCGATAACGCAGATCATAATAATTTTCTGAATTCTGATCAATCTTAAAAGCCAGCAGATTTTCTCCGCGTTCCTCATACTCTTTTGGGAACCGTGTCTTGATATCACTTATAAATAAACCATCCCAGGAACCAAGATTCATTTCTCTGAATTCCGGTATGGGTATGATTTCTTTTTCATTTTTATCCTTTTTCAGTTCTTTTATAATTATTTCGGCGGTTTGTCTCGCTCGTTTCAGATCGCTGGAGTAAATCTTAGTGGCTGCTGGCATTATCTCAAGCAATCTTCTCCCTGCATCTTTAGCTTCTAATGCCCCCTGGCTGCTTAACTCAACATCCGTCTGTCCAAGAAATATTTTTTCCCGGTGTTTCCGGGGCTGACCGTGTCGAATCAGAAACAGTCGCCTCTTCTTCTTTGGTTGATTCTCTGAATCCTTAGATTCCCAGATCTCTTCCATTGTTTTACCGGTGAGTCCACTGACAAAATCCTTAAGTTCATTTGCCTTTTGAAACCGTCCCTTAATTTTCTCCGATGCAATGGCATCACCTTCAAATTTTTTAAGTATGGGTAACGCTCTTTCACTTAGCGCGATAAAGGCGTCACCTTTGAACATTTTGTCAGCAAGACACAATATATCCTGTTCCGAAATCGGAGGAACGTTTCCTTCTTTTATATAAAACATATGATTTTCAATTAATGCAGCAGTTTTATACCAGCCGTTCTGTTCTGCAATCAGTGCGCCGGCAAGGGCATGTTTCGGTTGTTTACGAACAATATCATGTAAAAGTCCTGCGCTTTGAATCAGGTTTTCATCCAATTCAAACCCATGGGTATTAAGTTCTTTTGTAATTTTTGTGGCCAACCGCGTAACTGCTTTGCAATGATTCTGTACCCTCATGGGTGTCCCATAATTTTCTAACGTCTTCAGGCAAAGTGCTTCATCCGGTATCTGGTTTTTCTTGTAATAGGAGACCAGTTCCTGATAATCTTCCGGGGTATCCATATCCATAACAACCGCTTCAAATTCTGTTTCAACTTTAACCATTTGATCTTCATGGCTTCTTGTAATCGCCTTAAGCCCACCTTCACCATCACTGTTCAGAATTGTCTTTGCCATACTCATGGGAAAGATTGGGGGGTGGCCTTTTTTGCCATTAAAACATGGTACAAAAAAAGAATCCGGTTTTTCATTATACAGCTTCATTAAATCAAGTAATACTTTTGGTGGTATTAACGGATAATCCACTGGCAGTAAGAAAAAGGCATCGGTATCTGAATTTAGTGCTGCAACCCCAGTCTGAACCGAGGTAAACATGCCTTCCATATAACGGTTATTGTGAGCCTGTGTGACGTTTTCTTTTTGGATAATATATTGCAGTTGATCAGCATTATGTCCTGTCACCACAATAATGTTTTCGATTCCTGCTCGTTTTGCTGTTCGGATGATAAAAGAGAGTGTTGGCATGCCGTTAAATGGAAGCAACGCCTTAAACTTTCCCATTCGTGACGATAGGCCAGCGGCAAGAATAATGGCAGCAACTTTTTTTTCTTTCATGTTTCCCCCTTTTATAAATAAATCTTAGGTAATTTCGAGATTTATAAGCATAACCGTAGATTGGTTTGATGTTAGTTTACATAACCATAAGAAATCGCTTTGCGAATTTCTTATGGTTCGCGGGCAGTCGCCAACTACAAGCGAGCTTGTGATTGGCTCGTTGCCTTCGCGAAAACTGTTTTGTAACGTATAGGCGAACAGTTCAACGAACTGTACGACGTATAGTGGAAAAATTGTTTCATGTAAAACTAGACAGCGAATCTCACGGTCCATTTGCAACTGCCTATAAATAAATTGCTAAAATCGGCTGGTAAATCAGCTATCTGGTCGGTGCAAAATATTATAGGCACAAAATGGGATCAATTTATTGCCTTTGACGGCAACCTGGGTCCGGCATTTTTTCAGACGTTCAAGATCCAGATTCCAGGCATCCTGAAAGGCCATTGCCGTTATACTAAAACCATGAGAATGAATTTTTTCCAATAAGTGGTCCCAGGATGAAAAGTCATAATCTTTGCTGACTGCATCTGATATCCGCTTAAGTTTATAGGTCCATTTTTTTGCAATATAATTCCGAGCTCTTTCAATGGAGTCTTCAGTATAACCGCAGCCGCATTTCTCCGGGTCGGAAGCCAAAGAAATCAGGCTGCCATCTTCCATAACCAGGAAATTACCGTGGAAGGAACACATGGGATGCCCTGTCTGCAGAGGAACAAACTGATCTATCTTGAGTTTATCATCAGACTGAACCACAAGTTTACCAATCAACTCAGGAATGGTGATCCGATCAGCATCCAATGGTTGATGGGGAAATCTCCCAAAATAACTCACCGGCTGAAAGTGAATACCTCGGACATAGGGAAGTCGTTCAATTCCAAATTTGAGAATATCTCCCAGGTTGCTGTCATTAACCCCTGGAACTACCGTAACAACTAAAACAATTCCAAGCTCGGCATCGGCGCAGTTCTGAATGGCTGTTTCTTTTACAGACAGTAGTGCCTTCCCTCTTATATTTTCATAAATTGCTTCTTTGGTCCCATCAAACTGAAGAAACACTGATGAAAGTCCTGCTTCATGAAGTTTCATGGCATATGCTTTATCTTCAGCCAGTCTTCTCCCATTGGTGTTGAGTTGGATATAAGGGAATCCCATTTCCTTTCCCATTCGGATGATCTCGGGCAAATCTTCCCTGAGGGTTGGCTCGCCACCGGAAAGCTGAATATTAAAGGATCTTCCTTTATTTCTTGCTAATAGGGATGTGTACATTTCTCTGATTTCCCCAAGGGTAAGATCTCCCGTCTTTTCTTTGGAAGAATGGGCAGATGCAAAACAATAGTTGCAATTCTGATCACAATTCTGAGTAATTTCGATAAGCACGCAACAAGCCTGTTGCTCATGGCTTTCACAGAGGCCACAATCATGGGGGCATCCTTCACTGCTTTTGGTATCGAAAGCAGTTGGAGCATTATTCACAACCTCAGTTTTCCAATTCTGCCATTCTAAAAGTTCGGCCGAGCCCAGGTCTCGTTTTTCGGCTAAAGGATTTTCGTCGCCTATTTCAGGTGATTCATCCCAAAGCAATGCTTCGAACTTCCCATGAAGGTCACATTCTTTATTTAAATAGATTTTCCTGCCCTTTCGCAATCGAACGGCAGGAATCGTTTTATGACAAACCGGGCAGATGCTTTTTGTTTTATCACTCATTTTTTTCTCTCTCTCAGTTTTTGCTGGCTGTCAATAAAAACTAACAGCTGTGACTTTTGTTGATGCCGTTAACCAAACTTTATAGATGCCGGTTTCTATCTCTGGAATCAAGAAGATTTCGTTTTCTGATTGCTTTGATATCCAGTTCTTTATTTTTTTGCTGGTTGATGTTAATTTTTAATCGACCTGCTAAAACCAGGTCTTTAAGGAATGATTGCTGTATTTTCAACCGGACATTTTCCTGTACTTTTTCAAACTCGGCTATTTTAGTGATTGAAATTATTAAACATTCTTCTCTATTCTGACTGATCACTTTATCTTCAACTTCGCTAAAAGTAATCTCCGCATCAAAGTCCAGAACACCATCAACGGAAAACAGAAGATCTTCAAGAATTGGCATTGTTAAATTCTGTCCGTTTTCAAGGATGACAGAAGCTGTCATTCGATGACTGACACTATCCATTGTTTTCAGAAGGGTTCCGCAAGCACAGGGAGACGTCAAAAACCGGCTTATATCCCCTGTTTTGTACCTTATCAAGGGCATGCCGGTTCTTGTTAACGTTGTGAAAACAACTTCACCGAATTCCCCATCCGGTACGTTTCTGCCTGTTTCTGGATTCACAATCTCAAAAAACAGATCTGCTTCTCTGAGATGATAGCCTTTCAATGCCTTGCAAAAAACACCGCCGCCCAGACCCATTTCAGTCATCCCATAATGCTCATAAACCTGACAGCCCCAGCTGTTTTTAATCGCTTCACTAATCGATGGTGAAACATAGTCGGTGCTCAGAAGCACGAATTTTAATGTTGCTGCTGCTTTTACAAATTCAGAACCATGGGCTTTTGCTAATGCGAAAATTTGCTGGGGAATTCCCACAATGCCGTTGATCTTCTGATTGAGAATAATATCCATAACGGCATCCTTATCATCCACAATCCCATAAATAAAGGCTTCGACACCCATTCGAGCAAGTCCAATCTTTAATAAGTCCCCGATACTACCAGGAACTTTCCCTGGTAGGAGTACCAAAACTTTGTCTCCGGGGGCTGTAAAGGTGGACATACCGTAATGGAAAAAATCAATGGTCAGCTCCTGGTCTTCTTTTGAGAAATAAATTCTTTTTGGCGTACCAGTGGTGCCAGAGGTGTCCAAAGTAACAATCCGATGAATTTCTCTTTGCTTGACGCAAATCATTTGGCTGCCCTGATTCCTTATATCCGTGGAGTTGATAAACGGCAGCTTGCTTATGTCAGATAAACTACTAATGTCTCCCGAATGAATATCTTTGAGCAATGACCTGTAGAAAGCACTGTTGTTTTTAGCATGGCCAATGGTTTTCTGCAACGCTTCAAGCTGATACTCGTCAAGATTTGTCCTTGACAACCTGCCGGGATTTTGACCAATATTGACCCCGATCCATTCTTCCAGAGGTGTTTTTTCTATGGCATTCATAAAAAATTAACCTCCTTATTCTTCTCTTGATCCAAATTCATAGCCATGCTCAGTTAATATTTCCTGAATCTTTTGGTAGCTATTCGCTAGATGCTCCCCGCATTTTACCATATAACTCTGGTCACTGTTCACATCTGTGAATTTTGTTACCCCGATAAGATCGATACAATCCGTATTTCCAAAACTTTCTTCAAACCACTCCATGTATTCAGTGATCATTGCGGAATAACCTTCCTTTGGATACTCTCGCAGTTCTCCTTTACCGGCATAAAGCCCAAGTATTCCAATGCCCCCAATGATGACGCCACATGTTTTTTGATCATTCCCGATCCCATTGCACAGTCCGTTCACTGCTCTTATCAAATCAGGATTTTCTTTTTCTTCATCTTCCAGGGCCATTTTCAGCATAATTTGGGTACAGCAATAGCCTCCCATTGATAATTGTAATATTCGATAAGCTGTTTCATCCATTGTTTTTGTCCTCCTTTTTTGCAATCATCATAAAATATCCCGGCTTGCAGGCTTTCAAAATATCCTGAAACTGGCAGCCATCGGTACATCCATTATTGTTTGTTGTCTTGCTCCAAAAAACATCCATTGAGCCATATGAAAAGATAATTTTCACCAATAATTCTTTTAAAAGATCACTGCAGTCATTAAAGAGCATGATTTCATATCCGCAACTTTCAAGGGACCTTTTTAATTGATCCAAATCATGTAAACCTCTCATACAACTGTTGAAAGAATAGTTTTCCAATGCTTTAATATTCTCTGGATTTCTTGCGTACACATCTGAGATAATAAAATATCCACTTTTTTTTAATACCCTAAAAACCTCGGATGCGGTTTCATTTAAATCCGCCATTAAAGATAAGGTGCATTCTGCGAAAACACAATTGAAAGTCTCTTTTTTAAAGGGTAAATAGGCTCCTGATCCCAGGATAAACTCTAAAGAATCACTTTTATTTCGTGCAATCGCCAGTAATTTTTCGGAAGGATCCATTCCTATGCCTTTGATCTGATGCTTTTCGTAAAGGTACTCAATGGTAGCTCCCATTCCACAGCCTAAATCAAGTACTTTGTCTTCACTGGATATGCCACAAAATTGCACTGCCTTTTCGGTTAAGGAAAAACCCCCTGGTCTCAGTGTTTGCCCTGTCACTTCTCTCATGTTGGGGTTTTCATAAGCATTGCATGCATTCACTATTTGTTCTCCAGTCCTTCTTCCACACCCAACATTTTACCCAGAGCCAATTCCTCGGTGATCAGGACGTAATGACACACCGGACATTTCATTAATTCAACTTCAAAATTCCCTGCTAAATAACGAACTTTTACCTTTTTCAGTTCTAACTTATTGTGACATTTCCCACATACCCAAGGTGTTTCTTTTCCATTTTCAATATTCATTATGATTCCTCCACTATTTCCATTCGGTGGCTATATACGTTGTTTACAGTAATATCTTTATCTTGCTCTGCATATCTTACCCAATAGGTAACATTTTCAATTCTTAATCTTGCCAGGTAATCTGATGTCTCAGGATTGAAAAAATATTCTTCATTTTTTCTGGCATTATCAACAACACTTTCAATATCCTCTATTAATATATATCGTTCTTCCATTAATTTCAGAACATCATCGGTCAGAATTAAATTGAAATCGTATTTTTTTGTTAAATTCATGGTCTGTTCTTCACTCCATATTTCCTTAAGAAGGTCAATCTTCAGCTTTGCCCGATTATGATGTCTTTCAGAAAAACTTGGCATTTTCTTATGCCCGGCTGCCTCTAACTCTTTTGCATAAATCAAATCAAGAATATGATAGGTCGTTTTTCCACCTTCAACAAACAGGTCTTTACACATAGCACAATAAACAAGCATATCTTCTGTGCTTTCATTAATCCGATCCTTTACAAAATCGTTTGACTGTTCCTTATTTGCATAATACACCAAACCACCGTAACCACAACATTTCGTCCGTTCTTTAGAATATCCAAATTCTTTTATCTGATAGCCCAATGATTCTGTAATATTTCTGATGCTTTCATGAATTTTCGAATTATGTCGGGTGGCACATGCATCATGAATATTCAATACCCGTCTTCCTGGTTTTATATTTGTTTCAGGCAAACCGTATTTATCAAAAATTTCCCATAAGGAAACTGTATTAATTTCAGGACAATATTTTTCAAAAATATTAACGCAGCTTGAACAAGCCAATATAAAGGTGGGTTTTTCCATTTCTTCCCAGACATCCCTGATTTTTTGGACATTTTCCTGCATCAGGTCCTGTCTCCCAGCCCAATCAGCAGGGGCTCCGCAACATCCGAGATACATACCGACATCGCCTGCACCAGGAACTTCCTTTATGGTACCCACTAAATATTTATAAATATCTCCGATTACTTCAGAATGTGATGCTGAAAGCTGACATCCCGGATAAAATAGGTAACCGGTCTTTCCGGTTCCTCGATAAAGCCCTCGTGCATACTTTGAAAAGGATAAAACGGGATAGTAAAATAAGTCCTTTGATTGTTCTTTACTCGGTTGCTTCCTGACCATTGAAAAACGGTCACTATTACTGAACTGCATGTCTTTCAAAGCAAAATCATGGGTAGATATAGGCATTTTTTCTTTTGCCACCATGCTTTCCCTGGTTTCGTGAATCACATCTTTCATACTGATGTCTAAAAAGCATTCCTCTTTACAGAGTCCACACTCTGTACAGGAATTGATCATCTTATTAGCATAATGAGTCCCAAGAATAATTCTTTCGTTCTGATTGATCTGCCTGATGTAGGCATCCGGAGAAATATTAAACCGCTGCATGTGACTGCAGGCTTTAATACATTCGTCACTCTGACATTTCAAGCATCTTTTTGCCTCATCAATTGCTTCTTCATTTGTATAAATATCGGATTGCTTCTTTACCGTTTCAGCACATTCAACACCCCTCGTTTCCTGTTCTAGAAGTGATTTAAACACGCCTTCTCTTTCCCTTGAGGCGGTAAGAGAAACTTTAGTAATATATCGTTCAATGGATATTGCCGCTCTTCTCCCTGAGCCTATAGATGTAATAATCGATTCATTATTTCCTAAAAGTCTGCCTCCGGCAAATACTGAAGATTCTTCAACCTGGAATGTATCAGGATTGATTTTAATTTCATTTTCCCAATCACCAGTGCCTAAATAAACAGCATCAAACTCTTTGGTTAATTTTTCTAACTCACTTTGATCGATGGTTGTGTCGAGGATTACTGCAATCTTTTGTTTTCCAAATATTTCAAGTTCCTCTTCTATTTCCTCTTTTTTAAAGGGGTTACCTTCAAAATCCCAAAGTCTTCCTCCCAATCGATTTGACTTTTCATATATGGTAACATTAAAACCCTTTCTATCAAGATCAATTGCGGCTGTGATACCGCTTAAGCCGCCACCAATAATAGCTACTTTCCCTTTGTTTTTAGGTAAAGGCAAGGTTCTTTTCGGGGGTGTGTATCCCTTATTAATCACAATCTTTTCAAGCTCAGATATCTGGATAGTACCTCCAAAATCTTTTCTCACGCAAACATCCTCGCAAGGGTGATCACAAATCCTGCCGATGAGTTTTGCAAAAGGGATCCTTTTTTCCATGAGCTTATAAGCCTTTTTGAAATCACCTTTTTCTATTTCTTTAATAAATAATAACACATCTAAATGAACTGGACAACATGCATTGCATACGGGTGGTTCACTGTGAATACACCGATTTCCGGTCTCTAATAATTTGTCTAAATCCACTTTCTTTGCCTCCTAATATAAAAACAGAAATTGGGAGCTTGTTCGATTGCCTCAAATAAGCTTATTCCCAACTCCTGTTTTTGACATTTAATTAACTATTAAATTATTGTTATAATGCTTTCAATCCTGCTATATCAATTTTAATAAAGCCCGCCTTTACCAAATCCGCAATTAGGGAATGTACAGAGATCACACACCATACACAAACCCCCATGCCCAAGTCTGATGATATCCTCTTTCTTCAATTTCTCTCCGGCAACGATTCTCGGTATCACCAGGTCGAAAATCGTCCTTTTTGCATACATTACACATCCCGGTAAGCCAACTATTGGAATATCTTTCTTGTAAGCTAGCATGAACATCGCTCCAGGCAGTGTAGGAGCGCCATAAGTCACAACATCAGCTCCTGTATTTCTAATGCCTAACGGTGTCACATCATCAGGATCTACTGACATACCACCGGTGCATGTAATAATTTCAGCACCTTCATCGATGAGTTGATTAATTGATTTTGTAATCATGTCTTCATCATCCGTTGAAAAAATTTGCCCGATGACTTCGCATCCTAATTCGTCAAACTTTTCCCGAATAACCGGACCAAATTTATCTTCAATTCTTTTATGATAGACTTCACTTCCTGTGGTAACAATTCCAACTTTTAATTTTCTAAGTGAAAGAATTTGTGTTATCGGAAAATTTTTCTTGCACAGTCGTTCCATCTCATCAATTTTTAAACTATCCGTAATTAACGGGATAATCCGTGTTCCCCCGATGACTTTACCAGCTTTAATCAGTTGATCTGTATGTAAAGTTACTACCATTAGATCATCAATACTATTTATTTTATACAGGACTTCAAATTTTACTTTTAAAAGTCCTGAGTATTCAGCAATGAGATTGACCTTTCCCTCAGCTGGTTCAGAAAATAAAATTCCCGGACCGGCGACTGCGTTTGCCATTCTGGTCGCAGCATCATTTTCATGGATGTCCCCTTCTTTGTATTCTATGATACCGATATGCTCTTTTCCCATTGTTAAAAGCCTTGGTATATCTTCTTTTATAATCATGTGCCCTTTTTTAAATGCAGCGCATTTTGATTTTCCCGGAATTATTTCCGTCATATCATGCGCTAACAGCATGCCTATGGATTCTTCAACAGGTATAAGTTTCATACAGTATTTCTCCTCGAATAATTTGTCTTACAAATTTGTCTTTTATTAAGTCTGGAAGCTATAAATAGGTTACAGCATTGTGATTTGATAAAATGAAACCGTTTACCCTTTCTTAGCATTGTTTGAAAATTACACCTAAATGAACCAATGCTTGATAACATCAGAGCAAAATAAAAAGAAGGCCAAGTTGGCCTTCTTTAATACGATTTGAATCCAAACAGAGAAAACCCCGTTTTTATAATCCAAGATGCATTAACTCCTTCCCAACATGGAGGCAATAACGTTTCCATTAAAACCCTATCGGCCTTCATCCATAGCAGTGCTTTAGGAAAAAAGGCTCGGAGCAATCTTTTATTAAGTTATGTATAATTTTCTTTATTATATACTAATCAATTAGGAATGTCTATATTTTTTATACTGGATTTTATTATTCATTTAAATTCTTTCAGCACCTATTAGAATTTAAGATTTTTTTAATATATCCATTCTTTTTTTTCGATTGCCTGAAGGGTATCACTTCCTAAATCGATTCGCATTGGATGTGTATAGATATTCATCCGCTCGCCACGAATAAACCCAACTAAAGTTATGCCCGATGCTTTTGCCCGTTCAATACTTAAGCTGGTTGGTGCTGACTTAGACAAAACAATTGGAATATTTGCTTTATCGGCTTTTGAAAGGATACTAGCGGAAATCCTCCCGCTTACAACCAGGATTTTGTTACTGCAATCAATATTTTTCAAAACGCAATAACCAATAATCTTATCCACTGCATTATGCCGTGCGACATCCTCAAGGATAATAAGTGGTTTCTCTTTATCAAAAATAGCCACACTGTGAACGCCACCTGTTTCTCTGAAAAGTGTTGATGCCGTTAGGTTAGTCTTCATGATTTGATAGATCGTTTGAATTTTAACAACCATTGATTCCGAAAGCGGTTTTCTTTCAATACCTTTAAAATGTTCAGTGAGCCGGATTTTTGCACTATTCATTTTTTCATTTATTACTAAAGCTAAAATATCATCCTTAGAATTCAACATATTACAGCTAATCAGATATCCTACTACCAGCTCTTCAAGGTTTCCAGGTGTACAAAAAAAGGATTGAAATTCTTTGCCATTGACATAGAGTATCAAAGGATACTCTGTCATAACAGTATCATCCGCAAAATCCGATTTTTCTCCAATGACTTTAATCACGACTTGTTTTAAAAAAGTATCCAAATTCAACCAACTCTCCTTTTTATTAGGATCATTATACTATTTTCTGTCCATCATGTTTTAATTTAAGCTGTTCTATAAAAAGAATTTCTTTTTCAATCATACGCATTGCTATTGACACAATCACTTTTTATTCCTTATAATAAGAGATGATCCATCTTGTTATTTGTGAAATTATCTTTACCGAAAGAGGCTACCTGATGAAACCAAATGAACTTTCCTACATTATCCTTGCTGGAGGCAAAAGCAGGCGCATGGGAGTTAACAAAGCTGATCTTGATTTCTACGGTCGCACATTTCTTGAAACCCAGATTACCAAAGCACGAGCTATGGGATTTACAGATATAATCGTTTCCGGCTATCCCTTTGAAATCCTATCGATCACACCGGTGATGGATGAATTTAAAGAACGAGGACCTCTGGGTGGATTGTATTCCAGCTTTATAGCTGCTAAAAACAAATTTTGTTTCGTTATCTGTGTGGATGTGCCCCAGATTGTTGAAAGCACCGTTCTCTCATTAATCGACTTTCATGAGAAAGAAGGAAAAGAAATCACCTTACTTAGTCAAAATGGTAAAATCGAACCTTTGATTGGCGTTTATCCCGCCAGCAGTTATAAAAAGATCTATCCCATAATCAAGAATGGTACCGCCGCAGTTTTTCGTCTTATTGATGAATATGATTATACTATTTTTCGTGTTGAAAATGATAAAAGCGTTATGGCAAACATCAATACCCCTGAAGATTATCAAAATATATTTGAAAAGAGTAAGAAATAATTCTTACTCTCTTATATAAGACTGTGAAAATGAATAGAAATAATGATACGTCACCGATTAATTCGATTGGGTCAGTCATTTTATTGCTTTAGAAACAGCCAAGCTGACAACTCATGATTTTTATTCCATGTTCATTACATAGTTTCCCGACTTCGGTGAGACTTATTTTTAACTCCGCTGCTATTTTAGAAGCATCAGAACATGCCAGGCATTTCTTATCGTTTTTCATGATACAGTATTCTTCAATAAGTTCGAAAAAATTATCTTTACCCACTTTATTCTCCTCTCATTTCTAATTATTTTTTTTATTTATCTCAGTTTGATTATTGCACAGTTTGATTCTAATAAGCTTAAACGCAACTCTTTAGTTTAATAATTCCTCAATCTTTTTCAAAGATAACCCGGCCTGGTTGTGGTTGTCAATTCCTGGAAACCCATTTGTATATGAACTGTGCAATTAAATGAATGTCATTCAAACCAAAGACAGGTACTTCTGGGATAGAAAGTGGAAGATCGCTCACGATGGCAATCAGGGTGTCTGGTTGGCAAATACTGGTTTGTGAATTTTCTGATCTTATAATTTCAATCTTTGGATAGGGGGAATGCTTAAATCCTTCTAAAAGAATGAGGTCAGCTTCAGGAAAAGACTCTGAAACCATAACTTCATCACACTCTGGCAATTCCTTAACCAGCATATACTTACTATCGGAAAGCACAGCGGTACCATAGGCACCTGCGGCTTTGTGCCGAAAAGAATCTGAATTTTCACTATCCGCGGTAAAACCATGCCCGTCATGCTTGATGGTTGCAATTTTCAGACCCTGTTTAACAAGTTCGGGGATGAGTTTCGTCATCAGTGTGGTTTTTCCTGAATTTTTCACACCGCTTATGGCCAGCATTTTAGGATTTTTCATTTTTTAATTCCTCACTTTTACTAACTGTTTTTTTAATAATCTTCAGACTCGTTTATCCACTTTTGAATTACATTGATTTTTTTTTGCTTTTTCAATCCTATTGATGTTGCTAAAATATGCTATGGTTTCTGACATAATCTTCTCCATTCCGGGGTTTTCATGACATATAAGTTTGATGTTTTTATAATACCAATATCTTAACCGTGTCACCTTTTTCATATCCACTTTTTCCCGGTTCAATCTCTAGCAGACAGTTGCAGTCTTTCATAGAGGCAATCATCCCGGTCGTATTTCCGCCTTCTGGCAGTCTTACCCTGCCATTATGATAAATTGCTCTGATAAACCTTTTGCATTTGCTCTTTTTGCAAAAGTCATTCTCAATTATTGCTGTGTCAGCCGTCATAAGCAATGAGTTATCTCTGGCCATTTTCCCGAGCATTGGCCTGGCTAAAAGTTCAAAGGCCGTGAGCGCTCCAAAAGGGCTTCCTGACAAACTCAGTATCGGTTTATTTTCATAGGTTGAAAACATTGCCGGCGTTCCCGGTTTTATCTTAACTTTCCAGAACTTCCGATCAGCACCAAGCTTTGGCAGCACCTCATGAAAAATATCTTTTTCTCCCAGTGAGACCCCGCCGGTTGTAATGACTAAATCAGCTGCTACCAGTGCCTGCTGAAGCTTTTCTGTGACAATGCTGACATCATCACCGGCTAGTTGCAAGTAGACTGGATTGATTGAAAGTTCTTTGAGCCTACCTCCAATTAAAAACAGATTACTGTTAAAAATTTTACCTTTCACTAATACTTCGCCGGGATGTATTAGTTCATCACCGGTAACAATCAACGCTACTTTTGGCATCTGATAGACCTTTACGGTTGGATAGCCCATACTAGATAAAAGTGCGAGGTGAACAAAGTTTAATTTTTCACCTTCAGAGACTAGTTTAGTTCCCTTTTTAAAATCATCACCTCTATAACTGTAGTTCTGATACGCCTTCAGCGGTTCATAAATTTCCACCAGATTCTCTCCGTAATTTGTGGATTCCTGCTTAATGACACAATTAGCCCCTGTGGGGATCATCGCCCCGGTCATAATACGAATGGCCTCATGAGGTTTCAAAATTATATCGCAACACTCTCCTGCAAAAATCTTGCCAACAACCTTTAACTCTACTGGTTTTTCACGGCTGGCTCCCATAGAATCCTCAGCAATCAGCGCGTATCCATCCATCGGTGATCGGTCAAATGGCGGGTTGTCAATCGGCGCAAGAACATCCTGGGCCGCTATTCTTGACAGTGCTTCTAAAATACTTTTTATTTCAGTGGTTTGAACAGGTTGACTATTTTCAAGTAATATTTCAATTGCCTGTGATAATTCTATTTCTTCTAACATAATGGCACGCCCTCTTTGATGTTTTTATTTTTGTCTTGTTTCTTTTTGCTCTTGCTCCTATAATGGTAATATCAGCTTAAGAAGGTTGAAATTAATATGAAAGGAGACAGCAAAATGGAATATAGCACATTATCAAAAGAAAAATGTTCTTTGAAAGAATTTAATATCCTTGGAAATCTCGAAATGAACAATTATTCAGATATGTTGTTTCTCACAAGTTATGGTTATATCATTGGAAAGCCTTTTAACAGCGAAGAAGAAGTAGAGAAAGACCCTGCAATATATAGCCATATTATCTTAAGTGATGTTGTTATTGTCAGAGATACGCAAGTAACCAATTTTAACGGTCCCATATTTTTATTATACATCGACCAAATTATTGCAACGACTCCAATTGATCGCAAGTCTTTTTTAAATCAGATGCAACATCCTATAGACTGACAAGCTTATCTGATAGTTCAGTTATTTCTTTGGCTGTTTTTGCCATCCGAAAACAAAGACAGTCAAATTTTTTCCCCTTTGATTAAAATAGCTAGAATACTCTTGAAAATAGTGTCGATGTCCTCTTCACCTTTTATCCGATGCAGAACCCCTAACTCCTTATAATAATTAATAATCGGTTCGGTCATTTTATGATAGACAGCAAGCCTTTCCAGGACTACATGTTCTTCATCATCGGCTCTGTGAACTAATTCACTTCCGCAGAATTGGCATAAATTCCCAACTTTTGATGGATGATATTTAATATTATAACTCTCCCCGCATTTTGGGCAGACTCTTCTTCCGGCAATTCTGTCAATTATAATATTCTCAGGAACATCAATTAAAAAAACGTAATCAATATGTTCTCCTTTTGCATTTAAGAATAAATCAAGTTCCCTGGTCTGATTTCCATCTCTTGGAAATCCATCCAATAAAAATCCATTTTTGCAGTCATCTTTTTTTAACCGGTCTTCAACCAGAGCGTCTGTAAGATCATCCGGGACTAACTTTCCATTTTTGATGTATTCGTTTACCTGCAAGCCTAATGCCGTACCTTCTTTTATATTTGAACGAAATAGATCTCCCGTTGAAATATGTGGTATTTTAAAATAATTACAAATTAATTCAGCCTGTGTACCTTTTCCAACGCCAGGTGCTCCTAATAATATGATTTTCAAAAGACCCTCCTCTAAATTAAGATAGTGCTATCAACCTAAAATTTTTCTTTCTCTGTTGTAAATTTTAACATAAATGATGTCGAATTTACACCCATTTTTTTTAAATTATATAAACTAATCTGTTTAATATAACGATTCAAAATTTATTTGACCACCGATCATTATTTAAACAATTATAGTGTACCGATGAGCAGTTGTACACTATATTTGTTTATTTGTATGTAAACTTGGGTATACTTTAAATTAAACAGAGAATTTTGCAATTCGTTTTTTTATCTTAATAGAGGAAAGAGGTTTATTTATGAAAATCGTCCAAAAAACAAGGGAAAATCTAAAAAAATGTTTATGTATGAAGTGTCCCAGCTACGTTTTTGCCTGTAAAATAAAGTCCATGCCAGGTAATGTGATTTTAAGGGTTGGAGATATGGAAAATAAAATCCATGCTGAAGCACTGTTTTGCGCCTATGAACCAAGTAATTGTATTGATGAACTAAGAGGCTGTCTCTGCGAAGATTGCGAAGTGCTATTGGATAATGACCTTGAAAACGGATTTTATTGTAAAGTGGATGGTGGCAAATAAATAATAGTTATTGTCTGCAATTATTTTTTGAACATAATTCTAACTTAATTACAAGTTATTGTCCAGAGTTGTACATAAAACTGTCATTGAATAATGACAATTCTATTTTTTCAACTTTTTCAGTCCATCCGTATATTTTCTTAAATAGTCTTCGAGCGTTATCTTTGTGCAAAGCTCCTCTATTAATTTATATGGTATGTTTTTCATATTATTCTAATCAATATCTTTAATCAATTTTAAGCAGTCTGGCATTAATGGACACAATGATTGTGCTTAATGACATAAAAACTGCGCCTAATGCCGGACTGATAACAATGCCCTGATAATACAAGACCCCTGCTGCCAGCGGCAGCGCAATGATATTATAGGCGGTTGCCCAAATTAAGTTTTGTCGCATTTTTCGATAGGTTGCCTTTGAAAGATTTAAAATAGTTACCACATCCAGTGGGTTATTTCTGACAAGAATAACATCTGCTGTTTCAATGGCAACATCTGTACCTGCGCCGATTGCAATTCCTAAATCAGCTCTGGCCAGTGATGGTGCGTCATTGACCCCATCACCAGTCATCGCGACGATCTTACCGCCTTTAATAAGCTCATCAATTTTCGAAGCTTTTTCCTGGGGCAATACTTCAGCAATCACCTGATCGATTTTTAAACGATTCCCTACATAGGATGCAACTCTCTGATTATCCCCGGTTAACAGTATGGTTTCAATATTCATGGATTTCAATGCATCAATGGCTTCCCTGGCAGTATCTCTGATGATGTCTGATAATGCAAGATAACCGAGAAGCGTATTTCTTTCTAACACGAAGACAACAGTTTTGCCTTCCCTGGCAAGTTTTTCATATTTTTTTTCATCAAAGGCTATTTTTTCTGACCGCAAATAACCGGGACTCACAATCATGATGTCTTTGCCATCCACATTGGCTTTTAATCCTTTTCCTGTGAGATTCTGATAATCTTTGACTTCCTTCATCTTTAGCTTTAATTTTTTTCCTTCCTTAACAATACCTTTTGCAATGGGATGCTCTGAGTTTGATTCCATAGAATATGCAATAGAAAGAAGTTCCTCCTGAGATATTCCGACAGCAATAATATCGGTTATTCCAAATTCGCCTTCTGTTAATGTTCCTGTTTTGTCAAACACCACTGCGTTTAATTTTCGAGCATTTTCAAATGCAGCCCGATCTCTGATTAATAGACCTCTTTTGGCTCCGATACTGGTTGAAACCGCTGTAACGAGAGGTATTGCCAGTCCTAATGCATGTGGACAGGATATAACGATGACAGTAACGGCTCTTTCAATTGCAAAGTTTAAATCCTGTGTCAGGATCATCCATGCCGAGAAAGTCAGTGTTCCAGCTACTACAGCGATGTAGAATAACCATTTGGCTGCTTGATCCGCTAACCGCTGCGTATTTGATTTTGAAGCCTGGGCTTCACGGACAAGCTTGATAACCTGGGATAAAAAGGTATCCTCTCCAACCCGGTAAACTTTAAACTTTAAAATTCCCTCACCATTAATAGATCCTCCGATTATTTCATCTCCATTTTCTTTCTCTACCGGAACTGACTCCCCAGTGACCATGGATTCATTCACTGCAGACCTGCCATCATAGACCAGACCATCAATGGGAATTTTTTCCCCTGGCTTTACAAGAACCGTATCCCCTGCTTTTAAATGCTTTACCGGCAGTTCTATGGTCTCACCATTATCCTGAATCACATGTGCCACTTCCGGCATAAGCTTAATCAGTTCATCCAGAGCTTTTGATGCTCCCATCACAGATTTCATTTCTATCCAGTGACCTAAAAGCATCACGACGATTAAAGTTGCTAACTCCCAGAAAAAGTCATTGCCTCTGATAACAAATACCGTAAGCGTACTGTAAACATAGGCAACCGTTATGGAAAGGGTTATTAATGTCATCATTGCCGGGGATTTTTTCTTAAGCTCATCCACTGCGCCTGTAATAAAGGGTTTTCCTCCATATATAAAGAGTATGGTGGAAAGACCAAACAGCAGATAGGAATCCCCGGTAAACCGCCAGTCAACACCCATAAACATCTGAATCATTGGTGATAAAAGTAATATGGGAACCATAATAATTAATGATACGAAAAATCTTCTTTTGAAATCCTTCACCATCATTTCATGATGATCATGATGTCCCGTATGTTCCATATTCATTTGACTTTGGTCATGTCCCTGATGGTTGTGCCCTTCCTGGGTCAATTCCTGATTGACATGATGTTCATTATGGTTGTGACTCATTAGTTCATGACTCTTATCCTGATTGACTTGATGTTCACTATGATCATGCTTCATTTTCTCGTGATCCTGATGATCTCCATGCTCGACATTCATCAAATCTCCATCAGATGAAGCATTCTTTGGGTTTTGGGTTTTAAGTTCTTTATTCATCATGTTCGCAACCTTTCTTTATCTGCTTATATTACATTCGCTCATGTTATATGTCAAAAATGGGAAGGTATTTTCATGTTTCTTACAATATCTATATTTCTTTCTGATTGATTATATATAAATTTTTACCCGATTAGTATTATTTGAAACACGCATGTAATAAACAAACTTCTGTTTTTAATTTATTTTTCTAAAGTATGATTGATACCAGTAATCCAAAAGCTACAGCTAAATGATATTTTACTCCGACCTTACCAATAAGACCCATAGTCCTGCCTTTTGTATAACTGTTTTTATCATAAGACAAAAAATCAAATATGGATTTGTAAGGGAAAAATATAAAAACAGTTACTAATACAACAATAGGATAGATATGGACTAAAAACAAGACAAATGTTAATACCAATAGCATTATTACATTAAAAATCCAAAGTCTCTCAGTATTTTTGACTCCTAATAAAATAGGTAGTGTTTTTCTTCCAACTTCTCTATCCTCTTCGATATCACTTAAATTATTAGACAGCAATATCGTGGCAATAAATAGTGCTGTAGGAATTGCAACTAAAACTGTATTTAAATTAACAACACCAGACTGTATATAAATCACTGTTGTTGTTATGCCAATCCCCATGGTTACTCCAGCTACGATTTCACCAATTGGAGTATATGAAATAGGGAAAGGTCCGGATGCATATGAAATCGAAACAATATCTCCAATAATTGCAATGAGAATAATATAGTAACTTGTTTGTCCAGCAATAAAAATACCAATCATTAAAGCGATAAGTTGAAATAAAAATATTATAAACAACACTTGTTTGGGAGTAATCTCTCCGCTTACTAAAGCTTTTTCATCACCACTTTTTTTGCTGTCCGCTCCACGTTTAAAATCAAAGTAATCATTGATCATATTAGTGGCACTTTGAATAAGTATCATAGCTACTATTAACAATATAAGATAAATAACATTAAACTTTCCAAAAGCATACTTTGAATAAATTGAGCCTAGAATTACAGGAACAGTTCCTGCAACAAGGGTTTTTATATCCATAAGCTTTATGATTGACTTGAAACTCATTCTTTACCTCTCCTCAGCAAAAGACTAATCTCTATTTGACTTAATAATAGCATTTGTAATTGTCATATATGAAATTAAGGCATTATTTTCATCAAACATCTCAACACTCCAAACATGAGATGTTTTCCCTCTATGTAATAGCTTGCCTTTTGCTAAAATGTAACCTTCTATTTTTTTAGGTTTCATATGGTTTGCAGTAATCGTTTGGCCCACTGCCACTTGATCTTTATTTATCTTTTGAAGTGAAGAATAGCCTGTTATAGTTTCTCCAAAGGCAATTGTTGCACCTCCATGTAAAAAGCCGAAGGTCTGATTATGAAATTGCGTTAAATTCATTTTAGCTTCAAGTTCGCTTTCATAAACATAAATGTATTCTATATTTAAGCCCTCTATTAAATTCATGCTACTCACCACCTATTTTAATATAGTCTATTGTATACTTTTCTAATGCTGCCTCATCAATCTCGACGCCTAACCCAAAGCCTTTAGGTACTTTAATTATACCATTTTGTGCAATAATTTCCGGTTTAATGATATCTTTTTTAAAGTAACGCTTTGATGATGAAAGGTCACCAGGGATATAATTATCATTTAAGCTGGCTAAATGAACATGCAATATTTTAGAAATGCCACTTTCAACCATGCTTCCAATCCAATACTTAATATTATTTTGCCTGCATAGGTCAATCATTTGCTTAGCATAGTAAATTCCGCCAACACGACCTACTTTTATATTCAACACCTTAAGTGCTTTTAACGAAATTGCAGTTTTCAAGTCATTAATTGTTTGAATGCTTTCATCCAGACATATTGGCGTACAAAGTTCTTTTTGAAGTTTTTGATATCCAAAAAAATTTTCTGTATTCAGGGGTTCTTCGATGCATAGCAAATTAAATTTATCTAACTCTTTTATTTCATTAATTTGATCAAACTGATAACTTCTGTTGGCATCTGCCAGCAGTTGAATATTAGGATAATTTTCTCTGATAGCCTTTAACTTTATGAAGGCATCCTGGGGTTTAATCTTTATTTTAAAGCGAATATATCCTTCCTTTTGATAATCTTCAATTTGTTTTATAATAACTTTAATATCCAAATCACCAAGCACAACACCTGCATATATCTCCTCATTGGTTTCTTCATTAAATACACATTTCATAATGGGTAGCTTGTTTCTCCTGGAATATAAATCTACCAAAGCATTTTCGAGGCCCGCCAGAGCCATTGGGTATTCCATATCTAAATTTTTATGCAAATCAAAAGGATGCTCCATATCTTTATGAATGACATCTTTAATATATTTATTTATTAATACCTGCTTAGAAGCTCCTAATGTTTCATGGGTATAAAAAGGTTCATTAAAAGAAACAACTTCACCATAACCCTTATTTTTAAGTTCATCCTCAACTTTAATTACAATTGTTTCACGACACTTTATAGCAGCTTGTGATGTTTTGAAATCGAAATTCAAAGGCATTTTAATATGAAAAAGTTCAATTTGTTGAATTTGCATTTACGCACCCCTTATAAATCCCTTTTCAGTATTTTCCCTACTGAATTTTTAGGAAGTTCTTTCATATGAATAATTTTTTTTGGGATCTTATATTTTGCTAATTTATTTGAAAGATATTCAAATATTTCATATTCATTTAAGGTGGAAACCACATAAATTATAGGAACCTGTCCCCACTTTTCATCTTTAAGACCTACCACTGCACATTCATTTATCTTCGGGTGCGCATATAGAATATTTTCAATTTCTTTCGGATAAATATTTTCGCCGCCAGATATAATGATGTTTTTACGGCGAGCAATTATATTTAAAAAACCATCTTCATCTAAATATCCCACATCTTCTGTATTAAAATAACCGTCTATGTTTTCTTCACCTATATATCCATCCATTAACATAGGACTTTTAATTAAAATTTCACCTATTCCTTTTTCATCAGAGTTTTCAATACGGATATCTACATTTTCCAGTGGTATTCCTACAGAATCAATTTTTTCCGGATATTCTAATACAGAAAAAGTAGTAGACTGGCTTGTTGTCTCTGTCATTCCATAGGTTTTATATATTGGGATATTTCTCATGATGCTTTTTTCTACTAAAGCTTTGGGAATAAATTCACCGCCTACCAATACTACCCGTAATTTATGTTTATCTATTCTCTCAACAATCCTATTTAACATGGTTGGCACAATGGATATTATATTTACAATCCCCCTTTCTATTAAGCTTAAAATTTGTTCTTCATCAAATTTTTCCAATATAGTAACTTGAGTCCCGTTGTATAAGCTTCGCAATAAGATCGTTAATCCACTAATATGATACATGGGTAACACCAAAAGCCACTTATCCGTCAATGTTACCCCAATGCTTTTCTGTGATGCCTTTACATGTGCAGAGAACTGTTTCCATCTAAGAGGAACCGATTTGAATTCCCCAGTAGTAGCACTTGTATTCATGATAACAGCAATGCTTTCGGCATCAAACTCTTCTATTAATTTTATATCTTCCTTTTCACTTTTGTAGACTTCATTAAAGGATATAAATTTATTGTCATGGGAAAATACTACATTAATTTTTATTAAATTCAATTGACTTCTTATTTCTTGCTCTGTCAAATGAGTATTTAACATCAGCACTTCTTTACCCGAAAATTGGAGGGCTAAAAAAAAGAGCGCCATGTCAACTGAGTTATTAGAATAAACAGCAACTCTTCTCTCAGTTTTTACATAGGATGACAATTTTCCAGCTAATTCCGTTACACGTTCATAAACTTCACAAAAAGTTAAATCATTAATAAACTTTTTATTGGAGCTTTCACTTTTATGTTTTTTAAGCCAATTCATATCTCTCACCTTTGCCAGTTCATTTATGGGAATTTAGGAAATTTTTTAAAATCAGGGTCTCGTTTTTCTTTAAATGCATCTCGGCCTTCTTTTGCCTCCTCTGTAGTATAAAATAATAAAGTAGCATCCCCTGCTAATTGCTGCAATCCAGCTAGTCCATCTGTATCTGCATTAAATGATGCTTTTAAGAAACGCAGTGCAGTTGGCGAATGCTGCATTATTTCTTTTGCCCATTTTACTGTTTCTTGTTCTAACTCATCAAAGGGAACCACTGTATTCACAAGTCCCATATCCAAAGCTTCCTTAGCAGTATATTGACGGCATAAATACCAAATTTCCCGTGCTTTTTTATGACCGACAATTCTTGCTAAATACCCTGCTCCATATCCACCGTCAAAAGATCCCACTTTGGGTCCGGTTTGCCCAAATTTAGCGTTTTCAGAAGCGATTGATAAATCACATACTATATGCAACACATGTCCACCACCAATTGCATATCCATTGACCATTGCAATCACTGGTTTTGGAATGATTCTGATTAAATGTTGCAAGTCTAAAACATTTAATCGCGGAATATTGTCATCACCAACATATCCTCCATTCCCACGCACTTTCTGATCCCCTCCTGAGCAAAAGGCTTCCATGTCTACACCCTGTCCATGATTAGCCCCAGTTAAAATAACCACACCTATTTCACTGTCTTCACGAGCCATAGTAAACCCGTGAATTAATTCCATAACGGTTTTAGGCCGAAAGGCATTACGTATTTCAGGTCGGTTAATTGTGATTTTTGCAATTCCATCATAAGTTTCATATTTAATGTCTTCATAATTACGGTTTGAATCTTTCCAATCAAATTTATTCATATTTTCACTCCTCTAAATTAGTTATAAAAATTCATTTAAAACTTTCACAAATGAACTGGCATCTTCAATATGGGTATTATGCCCACATCCATTTATTACAACATGTTTAATATTTCTATTCAACTCTTCAAAATTCTTACCGACTGCTTCGTATTTTTTATCGTATTCTCCACCGATATATAATATAGGCATATATAATTTAATTATTTTGTTTTTCAAGCATGGAAATTTTCCCTGGCCGGTGCCTTTCAATGTATTTGAGAGTGCAAGGGTACTATTAGCTAATCTTCTTTTTTTTATTTCATTAATAACAGCTTCAGGCAATTTTCTTTGCGTTTTAAAAATACTTAAATCACTCCAATATTGAGTAAACCATTCAATGCCATTTTCCTCTATACTTTTTGCTAAGTTCAAATCATTTCTGCGACGTTTTAATCGATTTAAAAATCCATTTTCGCCATAAGAAGCACTTTCTAAAATCAGCTTATCAATTTCCTTTGGATAGGTCAAAGCATATGCTAAAGCAATTCGACCACCCATAGAATAACCTAACATTGAATATCTCTTTAAACCTAATTCATAAATGAGCTTATTTAAATGCTTAAGCATTATATTTAAGGAATAGTATTTAGGGTCGATGGGTTTATCACTTTTGCCATGTCCAATAAGATCTATTAATATTAATTGATACCCATGTAATTCAAGAAATTCCCAGGTGCTGAGATTTTCAGAAAAACCATGTAAACAAATAAGTGATTTCCCCCGACCCTTTACTTCAATATGATATTTAATATTTTCAATTTCGATAAACATGCTGTCACCCTACAATGTTGTGTATTTATCATGCAGTATTTTACTCAACTCTGAATCAATTTTTACCTCAATCAGCTTAACCCCTTCCAAAGTCAGCGCTTCATTGAAAGAGTCTTCAAAGGACTTATAGTCTTTTGCTTCATAATATATTGTATTATATAAAGTATTCACTCCCTCGAAGTTTATTCGCTGAGGGGTTAAAAATAATTTTTCAAAATGATTTTCCTTACTTTGGGGTAAATACCTGAAAATACCTCCCCCATCATTATTCAACAACAGAATAATCAAATTCAGTTTATGTGTTTTTCCAATTAACAATCCATTTAAATCGTGATAAAATGCTAAATCACCGGTTACCAGAGTCGTTGGATTATTTGATGTGGATATTCCCAGTGCTGTAGAAACAGTACCGTCAATTCCATTTGCGCCTCTATTGCATAATACCTTTATATTTTGATTGCGGGCTTCAAAAAAGTAATCCATATCACGAATTGACATACTGTTTGCTACAACTAATCTACTTTTTTCAGGCAGGATACTTTGCAGCTTTTGAATTAATTTTCCTTCAAATAAGCACTCTTCATTCATTGCACTCTTCAATCGTTCACGCATTTTTTTTTGATAGTTTAACCACTTGTCTAAATATCCTCTGCTGCTATTTTCTATACAAATAGATTCGGCAAATAATTTCGGTGAGGCCTGGATATATGTTTTCGTTGACAATGATGGGTTGCAATATTGAAAACTTTCCCCCACTTGTATATATAAAGCCTCCTGATGCAGGGTCAAAAACTGCCGCAACCGTTTCGAAACAGGCAATTGTCCAAAGTGAATAATAAATTCAGGCTCCAATTCTCTTTTAATATCATCATTTTTTAAAAAAGCATCATAGCTATCAATGATAATATCGTTTGAGTAATTCCGCAGGTTAGAGAGTGGATCAGCGAGTATTGGTACTTTTAACCGTTCTCCTAATTCTACTGCTTCTTTATGATAATTTGAATATGCATCTCCACCGCATATTATAATCCCATTCTTATTTTTAAAAATAGAGGCAGCAAAGGAAATCTGATTTTCTCCTTTGCTGTATTCAAATTTATTTTTTCCACGTCCTATGGTAAAATCGAGCTTACTCAAATCCGGAATTAAAGGGTCCCGAAGTGGTACATTAATGTGTATGACCCCATATTCTTTTGACATAGCGCTTGCAAATGCTTTTTGCATCACCACACGTACATATCGGCACATATTTTCATTTTCTTCAGGAAGTGCCAATTCTTCATAATATTTTGTGAAGTTATCAAATATTTTATTTTGATCAATTGTCTGTGGTGCGCCAACATTACGGAGTTCAGGCGGTCGATCGGCGGTTAAAACAATTAATGGTATTCCTGAATACTTTGCTTCCACAATTGCCGGCAAATAATTTGCCACAGCCGAACCTGAGGTGCAAACCAATACCACCGGTCGGGCCTGTTCTTTTGCTATGCCAAGTGCAAAAAAACCTGCAGAACGCTCATCAACATTTACAAAAATTTTAAAATCATGTTCACAAAATAATATGGATAAGGGTGTCGATCGTGAACCTGGACTAATTACAACTTCACGCACTCCTAATTGATGTAGTTCGTCAACCAACGCTGCAATATAATTTGTCATTCATTTTTCCTCTTCACTATAAACTTTCAATTATAGTCTTTAATTTATTTTTTGTTTCAATGTATTCAATTTCACAATTTGATTTATCCACAATGCCACAGCCTGCATAGGCATATGCAATATTTTTCTCTATTAGAGCAGATCTTATTCCTACTACAAATATACCATCCCCATTTTCATCTGTTATGCCAATAGGTGCCCCAAACAAACCTCTTTCATGTTTTTCATATCTTTTAATTAAGTCCAGAGCTTTATCCACCGGATTTCCACCTAAAGCAGGTGTCGGATGAAGCCGTTTTACCCAATGCAGTAAAGTACTTTTTTTGTCGTTTCCATGAATCCGTGTTTGAATATGGTGTAAATTTTTAAGTGTCAAAATTTTAGTTTCATCAACTATCAATTCCTCTGTAAATTTCTTCATAACATCGACTATTGAATCAATAACAATTTGATGTTCATTTCGATTTTTAGTATCCCTTAACAACGCTTCCTTCTGTAATTCATCATTTTCATTACTTCGTAAAATAGTGCCGGCAAGTGCATAGCTCAAAATTTTATTTTTTTCCTTTTGAACCAAAATCTCTGGGGTTGCACCTAAAAATGTTTTACCTTCTTTAAAATAACTAAATACAAAGCTATTTATGTTGTGTTTCAAAAGCTTCTGTAATACACTTTCTACATTTATTAAAGTGTCACATTGAATTTTAACTTCTCTTGAAATAACAACTTTATTTATCTCTTTTCCTGATATTGCATTATTAGCCCCAGAAAACATTTGCGTCCATGTTTCATAATCGTCTATTCCATAGTTGTAAGAATGGTCGCAAACTCCCACTTCACTGTTTTTTATTTCAACAAAATCTTTAAAGTAATAAAATATCTGTTTCCCATCTTTTTGAACAAGATAATATTCAAAAGCAATATTTTCATTTCCAAAATTCACCCATTTTTCATCTTTGATGGAATCAAAGAATGTCATTGATGAAAAAATATATAAATAATCCTTTACACTTTCATCCAAAGAAAAAGTTTTTAAACGTTTAGCACCAATAATAAACTCTTTTATTATTGGATTATAAAATAAAAACCGTTCTTCATTTTTAAAATGCTTCCAGAACGAAAGTGGATTATCCAATTTAATTTTTTTTTCATGATATTTCAAATTATATCTCCCTAAAACAAGCACTTGTACCATCGCATTGTCTTTAAACTATGATAAATAATATGTCCTGCTATAGCTATAATAAATAAAGTTGTTGATATCTTAACCCACATATACTTCGTCATCCCTTTCTTAACATAAATTAAATTAACACTCTCAAATATTTATAAAAGCTTATTTTATAAATATTTTTTTTATACTATATCAATTTAAAGGGTATGCAATATACCACACACCCTTTAAGCTTATTTAAATATTAAGCTAACCTGAATTGTATTCCGAAACCTCCACGAGGATAGTTCCAATCGATATTATCATGAGGGCATGCAATTCGACAAGCGCCACATTCCAGGCAGCCTTCAAATCCTACTGTGATCTTGTCATCTTTATGTTCATAAACCCTTGCAGGGCAGAGTTCGGTGCAGGGTTTATCTTTGCAATCAGCACATACAGCCTGATCTTTGATAATTAAATGGGATATTGTGTCAGCATTATAGGTGTTCAAAAACAATTTATCATCAATATTAACTTTGTTTTTTATATCACCCATTATTTCACTTCCTTTAACATTTTGAATATATCTAAAGCAGCAGTTAGTTTTGTTCTGCCCTTAGTCATGTGTTTTGTAATTAATTTTTGTTTTTCAGATTTGGATACACCATCTACTGTTAACATTTCGCTGACGGATTTATTCACTGCCGGCATATAATGATTAAAGTAGGCACCATTATTCTCCAGTGTGGAGGAAGCGTTTTTATATTTTTTCAGATCCTTTGTGATGTAACTATTATTAATTAGATCACAATAATGAGAAAGGGTACGCTCAGTGAATTCTCCAATACCTTTAGCTCGAATAATGGTTTCAGCAGCAAAACGTCCTGAGGTCATCCCCATATTCGAACCTTCTCTATGAATACCATTAACAAACTGAGCCGCATCACCGATAACTATCACTCCATTGTCCACTAATTTAGGAATGCTTTTATAACCACCTTCCGGAATTAAGTGGGCATAATATTCGCAGGGCTGACTTCCTTTAATTATGGGCTTAATGATAGGGTGATTCTTTATATACTCCAACAGTTCATAAGGTTTTATGTGTTTTTCATACATTTGTGAGAGTAATGCACCGCATCCAATAGATAAATGATCTTTATTTGTATAGATAAAGGCTGTACCTACCATTCCTAATGTCCCATCACCAAAGATTTCAATGGTTGCTCCCATGCCTTTTTCAAGGTTAAACCTTTCTTCAATTCTTTCAGAAGGTAACTTAAGTTCTTCCATTACACAAAGAGCCACCTCATCCTTGCGCCATTCTTTATGGAAACCCAGACTTTTACCCAGTAATGAATTTACGCCGTCAGCAAGAACAACTACATCTGCAAATATATCTCCATCAGGTCTGTCCGTGCGAACACCAACAACTTTATTATTTTCCAAAATGCATTCTTTTACTACTGTTTCGTTAATAATTAGTGTTCCAACTTCAACACATTTTTTTGCAAACCATTGATCAAATTTACCTCTGAAGACTGTAAAGTTATTATATGGAGCTTTAGACCATTCCATGCCTTTATAACCGGTCTTCGTAACCGATTCTTTACCCATTATCCATAAATTTTGTTCAACAATGGGACGCTCTATAGGGGCATCTTTCCAAAATTCAGGGATAATTTGTTCCATCATATGACGGTACAGTACTCCACCCATAACATTTTTTGAACCAGGATGCTGTCCCTTTTCAATTACAATAACCTTAAGGCCAGCTTTTGACATGATATAAGCTGCCGAGAGTCCAGCTACTCCAGCTCCAACAATAATAGCATCAAATTTTTCACTCAACGGTTACCACTCCCTTTATATCACAATTTATATTTTTAAGATTTAAATTTTTTATTTCAGATAAAGATTGCTTAAAAGCTTCAATTAATTTTGGCAATATTGTAAGTGCATCTCCCACAATGCTGTAGGTGGCAATTTTCATCATAGGACACTGTGGATCTGTATTTATTGCAATGATTGTTTCAGACCCCTGGAGTCCAACGATATGTTGTATTGCACCAGAAATTCCTATAGCAAAATATAGCTTTGGAGATACTGTCTGGCCTGTCTGACCGACTTGACGTTTCGGATCAATTAAATTTTTTTCAATAGCTCCACGGCTTCCACCAACGACACCTCCAAGTACGGTAGCAAGCTCTTTTAGTAACTTAACCCCGTGCTCATTTTGGATGCCACGGCCTCCGCTAACGACAATTTTAGCATCTTCAAGCTTAACATCTTCTGCTTGATCTTTAACTATTTTAAGAACTATAGTTCTTAAAGAATCTTCTTCAATGGCAAACTTTTCTCTTAAGACTATGCCAGTCCTATTTGATTCAGGAATGGGCATTTTCATGACCTTTGGGCGGACAGTAGCCATTTGAGGTCTATGGTCTTTACACACAATGGTAGCCATAATATTGCCACCAAAGGCAGGTCTGCTGGCAAGTAATATTTTTTTCTCTAAATCAATATCGAGAGCTGTGCAATCAGCAGTCAGTCCAGTCTTTAGAGTAGTTGCAACTGCACCAGCAAGATCTCTGCCAGTGGTAGTTGCTCCCATTAATAATATCTCTGGTTTATATTTTTCTACAAGATAGCAAAAAGCTTTCATATAGGTTTCAGCTCTGTAAAAATGAAATACTGGATCATCAATAACATAAACTTTATCAGCTCCATACTCCAGAAGTGTAGGAATAATAGCTTCTACTTTGTCTCCTAAAAGAACTGTTGACACTTGTACTTCTAAGCTGGAAGCAAGTTTTTTTGCTTCACCAATTAGCTCGAGAGTAACGTTGGCTAGTTTTCCTTCTTGCTGTTCTACAAAAACCCATACACCGGAATAGTCTTTATCTATATTTGCCACTGAAGTATTCCTCCTTTAAGTTTGTCAACCAGGGTTTTTACTACTTTGTCTTCACTGCCTTCAAGCAACTCTCCGCCAGCTCTTTGTGCTGGTGGGAAAATACGACGCACAGAAGTTGGAGATCCCTTTAATCCTAATTGGCTTAAATCAGACTCAAAATCATTAATTCCCCAGGCAATAGGCTTATAACGGGCTGCTTTGATCATATTTGTCAAGGGTGAAAAGCTTAACTCATTAATATCTTTTTCAACCGTTATCAAACATGGGAGTTTTGATTGTACAACTTCATAGCCATTATCAATTTTTCTATGAAGCACAACAACATTTCTTTCCAGGTCAAAGCTTTCAATATCTTCAACATAAGTTAACTGAGGCATGCCCAAACGACATGCAATGCCTGGACCAACCTGGGCGGTATCTCCATCTATTGCCTGTTTGCCACAAAATACTAAATCAATTGGGTCCTTATCCATTACTTTCTTTATACCCATAGCAAGGATATAGCTGGTAGATAATGTATCGGATCCTGCAAAGGCACGGTCTGATAGTAGGTATCCTTCATCGGCACCCATTTCAATGCATTTTTTAATAACTTCCTGTGCTTGAGGAGGTCCCATTGAGATAATAGAAACTTTTCCCCCCATTTGCTTCTTTATTTGAACTGCTTCTTCAACAGCATGAGCGTCAAAAGGATTAATAATGGTAGGAGCAGTCGATCTGTCCATAGTATTAGTTATAGGATCCATTTTAATTTCAGTAGTATCAGGTACTTGTTTTACACAAACTAAAATATGCATATAATTATAACTCCTTTTTAATTGCAGCTTGCCTAATATAGCAAAACTGACTATTTATTTTTATAAGGGTTTAGTTCCGAAATGTAGTGAAGCTACTCCACAAGTTAGGGATTTAAACCCTGAATTTTCAAAACCAATATTTTTAAATTCGCGTCGTAGTTGACGTTTTGTCATAAAGCCGTTTACCGAATCACGCAGATAATAATAAGCTGCTTTATCCTGGGTACCTAGGTAGCCAATGACTGGTAATACAAAATTGAAGTATAAATTATATATATTTCTCAAAATAGGTATTTCAGGCTTAGATAATTCTAAGCAAACTGCTTTACCCCCTGGTTTTAAAACTCTATACATTTCAGAAATAGCTTTTCTTTTATCAGGTATATTTCGTAAACCAAAGGCTATTGTTATACTATGGAAGGTATTATCTTCGAATGGAAGCTCCATAGCATCTCCTTGTATCAAGTCATATTTGTATTTATCCAATGATTTATTAAGTTTTTTATTTCCAACATTAATCATTTCTCTATTGAAATCCAGACCTATAACTGGTGTGTTTTCACCAACCGCTTTACATTCAAGTTCTATCATTTTACCTGTACCGCAGCACAAGTCTAATACTTTATCATTTTCTTTAATGTTACATATTTTTACAGCTTTTTTTCTCCATAGCTTATCAATATTCAGTGATAGTATTGTATTTAATTGATCATAGTTATTAGCAATTGATGAAAACACACTTTGCACATCTGTGGTGATTTCTCTCATTATTATAAACCTCCTGACATCAAAGAAAATATTAGAAAACTGTTAATTGGTAAAATTGCTCCCAGGTTTACTGTAATTGCCGGACCTATGAAAGAGAAAGGTCTTACAGCTCTTAGATATCTCTTGCCTTTTTCTTTAAACATAAATATTCTCCTTTTTTATATTTACTACATCCGCATTGCCATTGGAAGAGAAAATAATAGTATATTTGCTACTGCAAGTAATATCATTAGAATTGTGTAAACCACTGTGGTTCCTAAAACTGTTGATTTAATTTGACTGCTCCTGGCAAGTCTATAAGCAGTATATATTGAACCTACCGTACCAATTGTAATTATTATATACTGAAGCATTTGAATAGTTGGACTAGAGACTAATGCTGTTGAAGCTCCATTAGATGATATCCCGAAAAGTTCCATGAAAGTGTAACCCACTGATTTACCTTCTGCCAGCAAATGAAACAGGTTATGAGCGATGTGGCCTGCTAAGTCTAACGGTATAATAGCGTATCCAAATCTAGCAAAATTTTCTTTAACGGAAGTTTTATTAAATTTTTTAGCAATAAGTCCTGTTAAGAGGAGTAATGCAACAGGAATGGCCATGGCTATGAGGAAAGTAACCGTAAAGGTTATATAATAGTTTGTAGTTCCCAGGATATTTTCAAGAGAATTTAATATTTCGTCCCATATTTCCAGCATAGTTATGTTTTGAACAAATACAATACCCATGATTACGATGGCTAAAAATGCAACTTCTATTTTCGGTTTTTTGATATTCCATAATTCTTTGGTAGGAATTCGAGTACTGATTGTTATAGAGTCGTTTGGACAATTTTTCACACAATTACCGCATAAGTTACATTCTGCACTATCATCCATTGTTCTGGGAAATTCAAACATCGGGCATCCGGGAACTTCACTTGTGCCTTTGTAACAAGAAGCTGTTGTACATTTTTTACATATTTCCGGGGTTCCGCGCAGTTCCACCATACCTGCTCTGGAATAATTGCCAGATAATCCACCAAGGAAACATAAATATCTGCACCATGTCCTTCTCTCAAAGAGTGCTCCGGAAAATATTACAGCAGTTGTAATCATAAAAAGTAAAACGCCTGAGCCACGAGGGTTCTCAACGATACCCCAGACATGGTCACTCCATGTGATCATAAGAAAGGTTATATCAATAATCCAGATACCATATTTTTTCAGAAATTTTGGTACAGGTTTGTTGTTACCAACAAACTTCTGAACCACATCATTTAGGTATCCAAAAGGGCATACAATACACCAAAACCTTCCGAAAAGCAGTAGAAGAATAGGGAGTAGCGGCCACCATAACACCCAGGTTCCTGCCGTTCCGAAGTTATCATGAGCTTCTCCGGGTCCAATGATTAGCTCTAAGACGATAAAGGCAAAAATTAAAGCTATTGGTATCTGAAATACTGCCGGATACGTTTTACTTTTAATAAAATTTTTAAACTTCTTATTTTTTAATAAGTCGTTTTCTTTTTTCACTGGTGAAGGAGGTAAATCCTGTTTTAAAGGTATTTTAATCTCTGCCATAAGTGCGTTTCCTTACTTTCCAAGCTTTAAGCTTTAGTAGATTTTTTCTTTTTTGTAATAGCAGCTATAACGATAACCAATATAATTACTGCCAAAAATCCACCGATTATAAGAAAATTAGGGCCTGCGCTTTGTACTTTAACATCAAGATCCGTTGTTTTTGCCTGTCCTAGTACATTATAGGTAGATGTAATGATCCACTGACCATTTTTGTTGAAGTCTACCATGCCTGTATAAACGCCTTTTTGGGAACCTTCTTTTAAATCTATCATCATGGGTTTATCTTCTTTCATACCTCCCATATCAGTAGATGTGTCCATGGCTGCAGTCAGTTTTAAATTAGGATTATCTAAAGGCTTTCCACTGCTGTCAAGCAGGGAAATTGTAAATTCATTGCTTCCTGGTTTAATTGTTTCATTTGCAAAGGTTATGGTAGTATTTACACCATCAGCCTGTTTATTTATTGGGGTACCAGTTGTCGCAGCAAATGCTAAAGTTGAAAAAGATAAAGCGAATACTAAGGTAAATACAAGGCTTTTAATTAATTTGAATTTCATGTTTATAAAGCTCCTTCATATTGAAAATATTTTTTGATCTTAAAACTATTTATTATGGAAATTTAGTATTAAACTTAAATTTATGCTAATTTATGCTTTGTGTATTGGGTTAGAGATTAACAATTTAATTATGCGCTATTTACTTTTGCCTCGGAAAAACAAAGAACCAAATTTACAATACTTATTAAACTGAATTTGTATGCAGAATCTTCAAATGCGTCAAGTGCTGCTATTGCTCTGTTTCCATATAATTGAGCATCTTCTACCGTTATATTTAATTGATTATTAATATCTTTATCCATACAATCATCCATTATCTGATATGCCATTCCTAGATTTAATCCATACTCTTCGATGCCCGCAAGTTGGTTTTTTGTTGCTCCAGCCAATGCTGCTGCAATTTTGCAACTAACAGACATAAATAATGCGGTTTTACCTTTAATAATATTCAAATATATTTCACGGCTAGGCGACTTATTTTCTGCTTGAATTACTTCAGCGGCGCACATATATTCAGTTAACTCAACGATGATTTTATCAAATTCTTTTGGCAGTGAATTTGTGACTGTATTGAAAGCTAAAGAATAAACAACATCACCTACTAATACTGCTATTTTCTTACCATAAATTCTATTGATGGTTTTTTGACCACGCCGGAATAAATCACCATCAATTACATCATCATGTATTAAACTTGCGCTGTGCATGAGCTCAATGCCAGTAGCCATTTGGATTAACTGATCATTAGTACTCTTTGGGAGCTTATTATTTACAATGCCCGCCGAGAGCAAAGCTAATGTAGGTCGAAGTCTTTTCCCGGGATTTTTAAAAAAATAACCTATAATTTCTTGCAGACAACTGGTTTCTAAATTTTCACATATTTTTTTCAGTTCCTTCTCGACAAGATTTAGATTTTTACTTATCGGACAATAAATGTCTTCAAACTGCAATCTTCTCACCACCTTTCTATATTGTAAAATTAAGCAATACCTTACTTTAAAGTACTTGCTGTTGAAAATATTTCTCAAGTACAGTGGTGATTATATTAAAATGTTATGAAGAAATTATGTAGAAAGCAGATTATTTAAAATAACTTAGCTTTTTAATAAAATAAACTCAATACCTTCCTATAAAAATCATTAGATTTTGGAAGTGGAACAGGGACTTTGCTAATGATGTTGGCAACCCTTTATCCCAATAACGAACTGCAAGGTGTAGACATTGATGAAAATGTTCTGAAAATCGCACAAAAAAAAATCATTAAAAATGATATGTGTGTGCATTTAAAAAAATTTAACAGAACTAATTTACCCTATGAAGACAATTATTTCAGCAAAATTTTATCCAGCTTAGTAATACATCATATTTCTTCTGAAAATAAGTTGATAATATTTGACGAGCTGATAAGAGTATTAAAACCAGGTGGAGAAATATTTATTTTGGATTATGGAAAGTAAAAGAGACTATATTCGAAAATAATTGTACATGTTTTTCGAAAATCAGAGCCAATAGATGATAATATTAATGGTCTGATGCCAGATATATTAAAGAAAGCAAAATTTCATAGCGTGACTATAAATAGTTATTATAAAACCTTGGTTGGAGATCTCACAATATATCACAGGAAAAAGTGATTAAAGAAACGAAGAACCTTTTTCTAAAATCTTTCACCATTCTTTTCGCAACCTTTCTTTCTTTATTTACTAATATTATATTCGCTCATGTTATATGTCAAAAATAGGACAGTGTTCTCATGTTTCTTACTATTTCTATAATTCTTAATAATTCATGTTGGGTGAGATTTTAGTGTTCACATCATATTGCTGACTAAGACTATCTATTATTTCCTTTGTTCGTTTCTCTTGCTGAATTGTAAGATAATTGGTAAATTCTTTTCAATTAAACTATTGGATTAAAAGCTGATTGGTGCCACAGTAAGTAACTTGACCAAGGCAATGGTCAGCGATAATTTCGTTCTTAAACTATGTTTCATAGCGGTCTCCTAATCCATAATTAATTGAATGTCTTTATTTAAAGAATCTTCATCAACGGCTCCCTGATACTTTGTTACAATTTTTCCATCAGCGTTGATAAAGTAAGTGGTCGGTATGGATGTTACTTCATATGCAGTGGCTGCTTCCTGGTTTGTATCAAAATATACAGGAAAATCAAATCCTTGATCACCTACATATTGAAGCCCGGTTTCTGTGGTTTCCTGTTCACCATCAACGAGATCAACCATTAAAAATACGACCTCATCTTTTTTATCCCCATATATTTTATTAAAGTGAGGCATTTCGCTTTTGCAAGGTGGACACCATGAAGCCCAAAAGTTTAGTACGATTGGTTTCCCGAAAAAATCAGAGAGTTTAGCGGGATTTCCTGCTTCGTCTATGACTGTGAAGTCCGGTGCCGCCCTTAATACATTTTTCTGTGATAAACCAATTGTATTTGTATTCAATTTATTTGTATTAGATAGATAGGTATATCCCCAAAATACTGTTCCTAAGAATACTGCAAAGGCGATGATTCCTATCAAAGTTTTGATCTTGATATTCATTGACTTCTCCTTATATTGTAAGTATTGAAAGAAAATATCCCATTAAACCAGTAGCCATCAGAATACCGATTATCACAAGAAACACCCCTGAAATAAAATTGATGATGCGATAATTCCGTTTTATAAAATTGAATGTTGAGGTTAAACGTTCAATTAATAGTGCACTTATGATAAATGGAAGACCCAGGCCAAAGGAGAATGAAAAAAGCATTAATATTCCTTTTAAAGCATCACCACCGGAAACTGCTAACATAAGCGCTGATCCTAAAAATGCACTTACACAGGGAGTCCAACCAATAGAAAACACGATTCCAAATATAAGGGATGATAAGAAGCCAACTTTAAAATGTTCCTGTTTAAAATGGTGGTTCATCTTTAGAAAAGGAAGATGCAATACCCCCATAAAATTTAAACCAAAAAGTATGACAATAATTCCGGTAATTAAATGTAAACTGTTTTTATATTGGATTAATACACTCCCGATACCACCTGCAAACGCACCCAATAAAACAAAAATAAGTGTAAAACCGAGTACAAAGCCGAGCGCATTTGTACTCGCATTCGACTTATTTTCCTTGTTGGTTTGTCCCGCAAAATATAAGATATAAACAGGTAGCATGGGCAGTAAGCAAGGAGAAATAAAGGTGATAATACCTTCAAGAAACGATATGAAATAGTCCATTTGAATATCCTTTTAATAACCTAAACGAAAGCAGTTATCACAATAGCCATATTTGGCCGCTTTGACTTTTGCCAAATTTCTCTTTATTTCAATAACAATCCCAAATTCTTCCAGTTTCATATTCATTTCCACCTTTGAAAAATATCAATCATAACTGATTGATATACCGATTACTATTTCACATCCATAATGGTCACGTGTTATATGAGCGAATATTATTGGATCTGACCTAATAGATCGTATCCTTCTTCTTCGATTACAGCCTTAAAGGTCCCAAATGTTAACTTACCAGAATCATATTCGATTTAAACCGTTTTTCTGGGAAGATCAACCGTTACACTTTCAACACCATCCAGTTCGCCAACTGCATTTTTCACAGCTTTTTCACAGTGAGCACACGACATTCCTTCTACATTTAGAATTATTTTTTTCGTTTTTTCTCCTCTAATAATTTAAAATTATTTATTTAAGGCTTAAAACTTTTAATCTGAGTGCGTTGGTGAGAACCGATACAGTATTCAGTGACATGGCAGCAGCCGCAAAAATCGGATTTAACAATGGACCGCCAAAAAGATAAAGGAGTCCGGCCGCGATGGGAATCCCGGCAACGTTATAACCAAATGCCCAGACAAGATTTAGTTTAATATTACGAATGGTGCTTTTACTGAGTTTTATTGCCGTTGGAACATCCATAAGATCACTTCTCATCAGTACAATGTCCGCTGATTCCATGGCGACATCTGAACCCTTTTCAGCTGAAGCCGCATTTTGGAGCAGCCAATTTTCTTCAATCCCAGAAATTGTGATAATATCCGTTACTTCTGGCTTGACTTCGGTAATAGTACCTGTTTTATCAAAAACGATAGTGTTGATTTTATGGGTGGTTTCTAAAGCTTCTCCCCCTTTAGTGTCTTGTTTGAATTTGCATTTTTTTTAGATTTTTTATTGATTTATTGGAGCTGAACCTGTATTGATGAAATATTCATTGATATTTTATTGGTTTATATCGTCGACAACGGTAATCGTGCTTCCCACCATTCCCATCCAGCAGGAATAGACAATTTTACCTGACGCAGTCGGTGTGAATTCAACTACATTTTCTCCGACATTGAATTTTTGTTCCACGCCATAGCTTTTAATGAGCATTTTATTATTGCACCTACTCAGGTCACCATCATTTGCAGTAATTGTCCATTTAACGGGTATGCCCGTTTGTACGACAATTGGAGCATAACCACGATTGAAAGTTGTCGCCACTGTTTGAACACCATCGCTCACTGTCGCCTTTGCCGCGCCATTTGAACTGGCAGCGAAACTGCTGGTGCTCTGCTGCGTTTTTGTATTTTGAGCATTACTGCTTGACTGGGTTTGTGACGGTTTCGAATTAACTGCACTCCCCCCGATGTCCCAAAAATTCTGCTGCAACTGGAAAATACCACGATCCCGATGACGATTATTGCTAAAACGCTTCCTACTAAATAAAATGATTTTTTCATTACTGGCCGTCATCATTTTACTGGTGATCTATTTGCTGAGTAATCAACTAAGTGCTCCCAAGCCAAACATGAGTGGCACCGTTCCCAAACTAAATACCAGCATTGCTCCCGCACGCTTCACATGATAATCCATCTTCTCAATGGTTTCAACAATGGTTGACAGCTTTACACGGTTCGCATCATATATAAAAATGACCTGTGAACGTGTATAACTTGCAGTGACACTGATTACACCATTAAGCTTCTTTAGTTTGTTCTCAATTCGATTTTCACAGTTAACACATGTCATCCCGCTAACTGAAAATGTCTTTGTTATTGGTTTTTCTTCCATTGGTCATTCTCCTTGTCACTTCTTGTCTAAGAGTATAATAGCAGCAACTTTTGTAGAACTTATGGAGATGAAAACCATTGAAAATAATCTTCAAAAAATAAATCAACGCATCAATTATTCTAATACGTTAACTTTATTTCTAATGATGATTGTTTCTATTGATACCCTATTACTAATTAATATTCTTGATTGTACTTTCAATTTTCATGAACACATCAACCAACATATTGTCAAATTGAGTACCGCTGTTTTTTTGTATCTCTGCAACTGCTGCATCATGGCTAAATCGCTTTCGATATGGCCGGTCCGTCGTCATCGCATCATAGGTATCTGCAATCGCAATGATCCGGGAACCCAGTGGAATTTCCTCACCTTTGATCCCACATGGATAACCATTGCCTGAAAATCTTTCGTGATGATGTCGAATAATCGGTAACGCTTCAGCAAGAAAACCAACATTACTGAGAATGTTTATCCCGATATCTGGATGCTTTTTAATTACCTCATATTCTTCATCCGTCAGTTTACCATTCTTATTCAAAATATGATCGGGTATTCCTATTTTTCCGATGTCATGGAAGAGCCCGGCATATTCAAGAATTTTCAGATTTTCTGCTGTCATATTAAGCTCTCTGCTTAAAAGCATCGAGATTTTTGATACTCTTTCAGAATGACCAGCGGTATCCGGATCTCTTGCATCAACAGCATTGGACAAAGCAAATACTGTGTTTAGATAGGCATCATCCAGCTTTTTTAGAGATAATTCTATTTCAGACTTTTGATTAATAAGTTCCTTATTTTGATTCAGAAGCGTTTGTGATGTTTTATAAAGTATGCCAACCAGCAATAAAAAAAGAATAATAAATCCACCAAAGACTGTTAATGCTATCACTTGTACGATCATATTCGCATGTTCACTGATATTTTTTTCAAGGATTTGTAAAACAGCGACGCCCTCAATTTTACCGTCATATAGTATGGGTTCATAAACGTTTATGACAAGCTTACCTGTATTCTCTTCTTCAACATTATTGAGCCGATAAGCATCCGAAACGACGAAGGGTACCTCACTCTTTAATATTTTTTCAAGATCTTTATTGTTCAGCTGTTCCCTTGTAAAATCAGAATTATCTGACATGATCTCTGTCTTCTCCTGATTGATGAGTATGATTGATTGAATGTCATATAAATCCATGGTTTCAATGATATTTGACTTAATTTGAGATGCCTTATCATTGGATATATTATCAGTAAAGTCTGATTTTTCCAGATTGTTTTTAATCACTGTATTGATTGTAACTTTAGCCACTTCTTCTAAATTTCCCAGTTTATCATTTTTAATATGTTGATATATAGCCAGGGAAAGTACAATCCCAATCAAGACAAATGCGAACATACTGTATAAGGCAAAAATCTTTATTAATGGATATCTTTTCATAAATACTACCTTTCAGAAATACTTTTTCAATCATATCATTGCTATCTGTTATGATCGAATTGTCATTATATCTATCTTATCGGCTAAATCAAGATGAAAATTATCTTTTTTATCTTATTATGAAATTCTGATCCTCTCAATCACTACCAAATAGGTATTCCATTGGTGACAGAATTCGAAAAAATTATACCAAAATAAAAAAGAAATTCTAAATCTCCATAAATTCTCCACAACCATCACGTATAATTCAATCACAGATAAAATACATTTAGGAGATGATTATTGTGAATTGCAGTAAAAACGATGATAAAAAGGATAACTTGAAAAAAAATAAAAAGAGTCATATGTCGCACATGACGATGATGGCCATATGTTGTGGCGCACCAATCTTAATATTAGTCATTATAACTTTGCTCGGATACCAAGGCGCTTTGTTTACAATTTTTCCTTTCATCTGCCCGATTATGATGGTACTAATGATGCCTATGATGTTAAAGGGTGGAGATAAAGGTAAACCGGAACCAACAGAGCTAACAGAAGAAAAATCTTCAAATCAAAACCTTCTGTCTTAACAATTTTTCTTTCTGTTCTTCAGCCGATAGACACATACGTCCCTTTTGCATGTGTCTATTTTTTGTTATTATCAAATTTTCTAAGATATATTATTCAAATTTTTAATACTATTTTTAAAAAATAATGGATTTCTACATAATTTCTCTACAAGTCTATTATACGATAGATAACAACAAATACTTACAGAGGAGAACTAAATGGGAACAATCGTGTTAATTTTAATATTTATCGGACTCATGTTTGTAATGTCTAAATTCGGTGTTGGATGTTGTGGTGCCCATTTTGGTCATAACCATCATAGTAGCACAAAAAATATTGAAGGTTCTGGAAAAGAACAAATTTCTAAGCATGATTTTGAAGAATTTTTTAAACTTTGAATGATATTCATTTAATACTATTCTGTCATTTAGCGGTAATTTGAATGTCTGTTTAAAAGACACAAAAAAAGGGTAGTGCCGATACTGCCCTTTTTTTCGATTATACTCTTCTTCATCGATTTCACCACGAGCATATCGCTCATGCAAAATTTTCAAAACATTATTCCCTTTTCACAAACAAAAAAACGACTTTTAAGCCGGTTTTCAATATTCGTACTGGAGCTAACGGGGGGAATCAAACCTCGTCCGGCTAATTATAAATCAGACATTTTTCCTATATCTAAATCCTTCTTGATGTTGTTGGGTCTTTATTAAAACAGTTTCTATTATTTTTCAACTGCATAATATTAAATATTAATCTTCCTTTTCTATCTCCATATTTATTATTACCATCCCATAATAGTGTAATTTAATTTATTATCTTCGGTAAAAAGAGATCTTTTTTATTAAATACCAGATAATTTCGATAAAAATCTAACTTATGGTTAATAATTTCTGTATAGAATAATGACGACCAAGTCCCAAACGCAACGCAGTTGTTATCAATACTAATCCCGCTTTTTCAGGCTGATCCCCTCAACCAGAATCGTTGCTCCAATTAGATTTTTTTTGAATGTGAAATGTAGCATTGACGCTGTTACCTTGGTTTTTTTGCTAATGTATAATGTAACAGCATTCTGTTGATAAATATCAAATAAATCCGGGTGATCCGGCTTTGCAAGGGTAACCTCAGAAATTTCGAAAGTTGGGCAACATCCACCACCAGTGGTACTGATATTGAGTGTTAAAACGCTTTTTCTTTTTTTATTCATGTAATCAAGAACTTTTTGGTCAATTTTGATTGTAAATGATTTATTCATATCTTCATCTCCTATTCACTTTGGGTATTTCACTGCTTCATTTAGCTAACTTTTACGAAAGATAGCAAATCTGTTATTATAACAAACCGTTTATCCGCGAATGCTACATAGTCTACCTTCTGGAGGAATGATGAATTCATTCCCCCAGAAACCCCCATAACCTCTTGATTTCATGCTATTTCGGCAGGGTTACAATAGAACAACTTACCTTCGTTTAAATGGCTTTCTACCTCAAACGACCCCTCATGCGCTGTTACAATAGACTTAACAATGGCAAAACCAATACCCGATCCCCCGGTTTTACGGTTACGTGATTTATCTGCACGATAAAAGCGCTCAAAAACAAAGGGAAGCTCTTCCTCTGGAATACCGATGCCACTATCTTTAATGCCTAACCTTATAATCGCCATCTGATATCTGTTTAGTAACACTGACGGTTTCTAATATAAGTCGGCTGAGTCGTTTGGCCAAAAAAGCGCCAATCACAACCGAAAAAGCAAGAGAAAAGATACCAATTCCGAGAAAGATCATGTTGAGTGCATTTAAAAACTGAAAATCATTCTCACTGAGAAAATAAGGCCCAAAATAGCTGATGTTTACCGTACCGATAGTTTTGTTATCTTTTGTGATATCAATGGTTTTAGAAGTAAACTTACCTACTCCGTTCGGATATTTCATCATCATTCTTTGAAAGATATCGTTCATCATCTGGGAACACAAAACTGTATCACGTGCTTCAGCATCCCATATGCTTCGATTTTCCATATCATCAACGACAAGCACTTTTTTACGTTATTGTTCAACTTTTAAGTGCCCCATATATCATCTGCTAAACTACTTTAAAATCCTCTTCTTCAATTGCGAGTTTAAACTTGTCAGGAGATACCTTGTCAGGATCATACTCAATTACAACCGTTTTTCCAGTCAAATCAACATTGACACTTGCTACGCCATCCAGCTCACCAACAGCATTTTTCACTGCCTTTTCACAGTGAGAACAAGACATACCTTCAACATTCAGTGTTATTTTTTCCATTTCTTTCACCTCTCAAAATTTATTTATAGGGTTTAAACGCTTTTAAACTAAGTGCATTGAGCAGGATACTATCGATATCTGCCTGTCAATTCCTGTCATTGGTTATGATAACAGTTAGTTTTGTAGAACTTATGGAGATATAGAACATCTTCTAGCTCCTCTATTTTCATTTTTAGAACATTGAAACGTTTTCATAATACTATTTTAGTACTTTTGCAATGAAACAACTTCTTAGATAATCTTAGATCTGATCTTAATGGCAACCTTGTTACGTAAAACCAGGACATCGAAGCTGTCAGGATATTTGCAGCTTTCTCAATTTACTCATAATATTTATTCAGATGTTACAACTGTTTATGTGATATATTTGGAGCTCATAACCGTAACTCAGTTATTTTTGCCCTTTGATTGGAAAATCCCTGGTTACATAGAAAGGGCAGTGCTTTTAAGCACTGCCTGAGGTTGGAGAAAAGATGTTAAAAAATATCAGTAAATCTATTTCATGTCAATTATTTTATCCGGTTGTTTGCCTCTTGGCATACAACCGGATAAACAATTGTCTAAGAAATTCGAGTTTGTTAACAGTCTGTGAGGCAGCCTTTTGAGACATTGCCTTGATTACATCTGTTGCCTAAAGCTTTCTCAGCTCAGCTTTTTTTCTATTATACTCTTCTTCATCAATTTCACCACGGGCATATCGCTCATTCAGAATTGCGAAAGCATTGTCAATTGAACGTGATCCGTCTTTAGCGTTTGTGCTCGTAAAGTGATGAATAATGAAATAAACAGCAATGATAACCAACACTAATAATAAAAACAGGCCGAACATCATAACACCGCCGAATCCGCCACCATATCCTATTCCATACATCATAATGAATTCCTCCTTTATTTTTATATCATATTCCAAAATAATCCATTATCTCTAAAGATAACTTTGTTTCAAGATCTGATGTTTTTTGTCATTCTGTCAAATTCTTCCTTTGTAATTTCCCCATTGGCAACCCTTCTGGCCAATATTTCAGAGGTCGTGTCCTGGACTGCTGTTTTCTTTTTTGATCTGAGAACTGCAAAAACGATTAATGCAATAATAGCGATTAACAACAGGAGAACAAAACCAGTCATAATACCGCCATATGCCAGATAACTAAATATACCTGATATACTCCATCTTGAATCGGTGCCTGAATTATTGCGGTTTATATTATCATCATTCCACCCACGAGCAGGGTTTGAATTATTATACATCATGCCTCCGCTCATGATATTCATCATGCCGTTCGGATAATCCGAGAGATAGTTGAGCCCAACATTAATATGAAAGGTTTTAAGCGATTCTGACCCATCCCCACCCAGTCTGTTATCCATTTGGTCGTGCATGGCTGTATTGCCAATCATTGCCTCCATCACAGAGTCACCCAATTCTTCAAGCTTTGCCTGGCTGACTTTGCTTACATCAATCTGATCTGAACTACTGATTCCCTGTTCTGCTCTGATTTCTGCTAATATGGTATCCACACTTTTTAGTTGCATTTCGTCTGCAAGGGAAACTCCGGCAAGAACAAAGCTGGTAAATATTGATAAGATTAGAATTAAAATAATTTTCTTCATCTTTCTCATCACTTCCTTTCTTCTGATATTACTTTTATACCCTAAGCGAATTATCTCAAACACCATTTCAGGAAAATAAGATCAATCCTTAATTTTTTTTAATTTTTACAACTGTTCCGATTTTTACAATATTACTTGATGCAAAGCGTGTAATATTAGATTTAGCAAGGACAAAGTCGTCTGGGTTACAGTGATCAAAAACATGATTGAAGATTTTTATGAACTGGCCAATACCATCCCTGAAAATACGTGCATCTTTTAAAAGAGTCAGAATATAAAAAACGAATCATTGTAATTTAATTTACAAACCGAAAGCGAAGGTGCTCTGCGCCGATTATCAGTGTTTTATGCTAATTGGTTCGCTGGCAGGAGTCTTTAGCAACTTATCTCGAGCAGCATCAGCCGTTAAGGTATTAAACCTTAACGGCTGATTTTTTTTTTCATATTAAAATCTTTTAAAATAGGTTATAATAAAGTGAATGTACAAAAATCATTATTTCAATTAATACTGTTTGAATGTTTTATAGGTTGTATGGTACAGTTTGTTACAAAAAAATGGAAATCAGCATCGAGAAATCGTGTTAATTTATTAAATAACACGATTATTTTGATGATTTCAAGAAATATTTTTCTGAGGAAGGTTAAGATGAGTATGAAAAAAAGCTATTTACCCCCTAAGCAGGGACTTTATGATCCGGATTTTGAACATGATGCCTGTGGTATCGGAGCGGTTGTGCATATTAAAGGGAAAAAATCCCATGATATTCTGCAACAGGCATTAACAATTCTCGTGAATTTGCAACACCGTGGCGGAAGAGGTTTCGAAACAAACACAGGCGATGGCGCTGGTATTCTGATCCAAATTCCCCATCGCTTTTTTGAAAAAGTTTCGCTAACAGAAGGCTTCACCTTGCCTCAATCAGGTGATTATGGATTAGGTATGCTATTTCTTCCTACTGATCCCGATGAAAGAAAAAAATGCGAACAAATATTGGAAAAAATTATTCAGGAAGAAGCTCAAAGCCTGATAGGTTGGCGAGACGTTCCCATCGATTTAGGTGATCTGGGAAAGGCAGCCATTGCCAGCATGCCTTTTATTAAGCAGGTTTTCATTAAAAAAAATCCGGAAATAAAAGATGCCATGGCCTTTGAACGCAAGCTCTACACCATTCGTAAACGAACGGAAAAGAGCATGAAAGAATTGGGCCTATCATTTTATGCTGCCAGTTTTTCTTCAAGAACCGTTGTTTATAAGGGGATGTTAACCGAAGACCAGGTCGGCGAATTTTATACGGACTTACAGGATAAAGACGTCGATACTGCCATTGCCATGGTCCATTCCCGTTTTAGCACCAATACCTTTCCAAGCTGGGAACGGGCTCATCCAAACCGGTATTCCATCCATAATGGTGAAATAAACACACTACAGGGCAATGTCAATTGGATGTATGCCAGACAATCCATGCTGCAAAGCGAACTTTTCGGGAATGAACTGGAAAAAACATTTCCGGTTGTCGATACCGATGGCAGTGATTCCGCTGTTTTTGACAATTGTCTTGAATTTTTAAGTTTAACCGGCAGATCCCTGGCTCACAGTGCCATGATGATGATACCGGAACCCTGGTCCAAGCACCAAACCATGAGTGCTGAAAAAAAGGCTTTCTACAACTATCATTCAAGAATGCTTGAACCCTGGGATGGTCCTGCTGCGATGGCTTTTACAGATGGCATTCGATTGGGGGCGGTCCTTGACCGAAATGGATTGCGTCCTTCCCGTTATTACGTAACAAAGGATGATATGGTTATTTTGTCATCAGAAGTTGGGGTTTTAGATATCCCCCCTGAAAATATTCTCATTAAAGAACGTATAAAACCAGGAAGAATGCTGATGATCGATACCGAAAAAGGTGAGATCATCAATGATGAAGACCTCAAGCATGAGGTTGCTTCCCAGGAACCCTATGAAGAATGGATCCAGAAACACAATTTGACTTTAGATATGTTTCCTGAACCAAAAATCACAGAAAACCCCGAAAAAGAAAGTTTAATTAAACGTCAAAAATCTTTTGGCTATACCTACGAAGATTTAAAATCATTGATTATACCCATGGCAAAGGATGGTGTCGATCCCATTGGTGCCATGGGCAACGATAGCCCCTTAGCTGTTTTGTCAGATAAGTCTCAGCTGCTTTTTAATTACTTTAAGCAAATGTTTGCCCAGGTCACCAATCCACCCATCGATGCCCTCCGGGAAGAACTGATCACCGGAACAGAGGTCTATCTTGGCGGAGAAGGTAATTTAATCGATCCAAAACCTGAAAGCTGTCATCAGATTAGCTTGCATACGCCCATTTTAAGCAATGATGACTTGGAAAAAATCCGGGAGCTGAATGACCCCCTTATTAAAACAGTCACTTTATCAACTTTGTTTGATAATAATTCCGGTGGTGATGGATTAAACCAGGCCATGGAAACTCTGTTTGCCTTGGCGGATGAGGCTATTGAAAATGGAACAACGATTATTGTGCTTTCAGATCGCGGTGTTAATGAGAATAAAATGCCGATTCCATCGGCATTGGCAATTTCAGGACTCCATCAACATTTAATTCGCAATCTCACCCGAACGAAAATCAGCCTTATTGTGGAATCCGGGGAACCCCGGGAAGTCCACCATTTTGCAGTATTAATCGGTTATGGTGCCACCGCCATCAATCCATACCTGGCTTTTGAAACCATCGAGAATCTCATTGAAAAAGGTTTGTTAACAGATGTTGATTCTAAAACAGCCATTAAGACATATATTAAAACCGTTACTAAAGGGGTTATCAAGGTACTCTCCAAAATGGGAATTTCAACGATTCTGAGTTATCACGGTGCCCAGATTTTTGAAGCCGTTGGTATTAATTCAGAAGTCATTGATCGTTTTTTCACAAGAACCCCATCAAGAATTGAGGGCATCGGACTTTCTGAAATTGCCAGAGAATCCCAAATGCGTCACGATGAAGCCTATAACAATCCCTTCTCCGACAATGAAACCCTTGATTCCGGCGGAAATTTCCAGTGGCGATCAGAAGGCGAATTCCATACCTATAATCCTGATACTGTATATAAACTGCAGACGGCTTGTCGAACCAATGATTATCAGCTTTATCAGGAGTACACACAATTGATTAATGAACAAAGCCAAAAAATGTGCACCTTAAGAGGCCTGATGGACTTTAAAGAACGTGAACCAATTTCCATCGATGACGTTGAATCCGTTGAAAATATTTGCACCCGGTTTAAAACCGGTGCCATGTCCTATGGATCCCTCGGCAGTGAAGCCCATGAGAGCATGGCCATTGCCATGAATCGAATCGGCGGAAAAAGCAATACCGGCGAAGGCGGCGAAGATCCGGAAAGAAATGTCCCATTACACAATGGGGATTCCCGTTGCAGCGCTATCAAACAAGTGGCTTCCGGACGTTTTGGCGTGACCAGTCATTATCTGTCCACCGCCCAGGAAATTCAGATAAAAATGGCTCAAGGAGCCAAACCCGGAGAAGGCGGACAACTCCCGGGTCGTAAAGTATACCCCTGGATTGCAAAAACCCGATTTTCCACCCCGGGAGTTGGACTGATTTCGCCTCCACCTCATCATGATATTTATTCCATTGAAGATTTGGCGGAACTGATCCATGACTTAAAAAATGCCAATCGTGAAGCCCGAATCAATGTTAAATTGGTTTCAGAAGTTGGTGTCGGCACCATTGCCGCCGGCGTTGCCAAAGGCAAGGCGGATGTTATCTTAATCAGTGGTTATGATGGCGGAACCGGTGCTTCGCCAAGAACCAGTATTCGTCATGCCGGACTTCCCTGGGAACTTGGCCTGGCCGAAACCCATCAAACCCTGGTACTTAACAATTTAAGAACCCGGGTGGTTCTTGAAACAGATGGTAAATTGTTAACCGGCAAAGATTTGGCGGTTGCGGCTCTATTAGGCGCCGAAGAATACGGATTTGCAACGGCCCCGCTTGTTATTCTAGGCTGTCTCATGATGCGGGTATGTAATTTGGATACCTGTCCTGTTGGTATTGCCACCCAAAATCCTGAACTCCGGAAATGCTTTACCGGGGATCCCGAACATGTGGTGAATTTCATGAAATTCATTGCCCAGGACCTCAGAGAAATTATGGCAGAACTGGGATTTAGAACTGTGAATGAAATGATCGGACGCTCAGACAAGCTTGAAATGCACAAATCCATTACTCATTGGAAAGCAAAAGGTCTTGATCTTTCAAGTATTCTGTATCAACCCAGTGTACCAAAAGATGGGGGTTTATACTGTCAAATAAAGCAAAACCATCAATTAGAAAAATCTTTGGATCTATCCGAATTATTAACTCAATGTGAGCCAGCGTTAGAACGCGGTGAAAAAGTCACTGTTTCCGCAAAAATCAAAAATACCAATCGTGTTGTTGGAACAATTATCGGTAATGAAGTCAGCAAACGTTTCGGAGAAAACGGATTACCGGAAGATACCATTGAATTGAATTTTACGGGTTCTGCCGGACAAAGTCTCGGTGCCTTTATTCCAAAAGGAATCACCATTAAACTGGAAGGTGATTCCAATGATTATTTCGGAAAAGGATTATCCGGAGGAAAGCTCATTATTTATCCCCCCAGAGAATCAACGTTTATTCCGGAAAAAAACATTATCATTGGGAATGTCGCCCTTTACGGAGCCACCGAGGGAGAAGCCTATATCAGAGGCGCTGCCGGGGAACGGTTTTGTGTTCGAAACAGTGGGGCAACAGCCGTGGTTGAATCCGTTGGTGATCATGGATGCGAATACATGACTGGCGGTAAGGTTGTTATCCTCGGAAAAACCGGCCGTAACTTTGCTGCCGGCATGTCAGGCGGCGTCGCCTATGTCTTGGATCATGAGGATTGCTTTGGTGATACCTGTAATTCTGATATGGTTAACCTGGTTGAAATTACCGATGAGGCCGAGTTATCCGAACTTAAAAATTTAATTCAAAAGCATACGGACTATACCAAGAGTACCTTGGGACAATCAATTTTAGATGATTTTGATGTGCAGTCAAAGAAATTTGTAAAAGTTTTACCGAGGGATTATAAACGTATGTTAGATGCTATTAAACGTGTTGAAGCCCAAGGGCTCACCGGCGAAGAAGCATTAATGGCGGCCTTTCAAGCAAACAACAATGATTTATCACGCGTTAGCGGAAATTAGTGAGGAAGTAAAAGAATATGGGAAAATCAACAGGATTTTTAGAATATAAACGAGAAGTGCCGAAAGATCGTGCACCTCTCGAGCGCATAAAAGATTGGAAAGAATTCCATTTGGAGCTCCCTGAGGCTAAACAACAAATCCAGGGGGCACGTTGCATGGATTGCGGTATCCCCTATTGTCACTCAGGGATTATGATTGCCGGTGCAGCCTCTGGCTGCCCAATCCATAATTTAATTCCAGAATGGAATGATCTTATTTATAAGGGTTTATGGAAAGAAGCTTTAGCAAGACTGCTTAAAACAAATAATTTTCCGGAATTCACCGGAAGGGTTTGCCCTGCTCCCTGTGAAGGATCATGTACTGTCGGACTAAACCAACCTCAGGTCACCATTAAAACAAATGAATGTGCCATCATTGATCGCGGGTTTAAAGAAGGATGGATAAAACCGAATCCACCTAAAAATCGTACCGGTAAAAAAATCGCCATTGTCGGTTCCGGTCCAGCCGGTCTTGCCTGTGCGGATGAACTAAATAAAGCAGGGCATTCGGTTACTGTCTACGAACGGGAAAATCGCATTGGCGGGCTTCTCATGTATGGCATCCCGAATATGAAACTCGATAAAATTGAAGTGGTTCAACGCCGCATTGATTTTATGAACGCCGAAGGCATTGACTTTTTAACTGATATTGAGGTTGGAAAAGACCTTGCCATTGAAACCATTCAATCCGAATATGATGCCATTGTTTTATGTGGCGGTGCTACAAAACCAAGAGACTTGCCTGTTGAGGGAAGATCTCTGGACGGCGTTTATTTTGCCATTGATTTTTTAAGTGAAAATACAAAAAGTTTATTGGATTCTGATTTAAAAGATGGAAAATATATTTCAGCCAAAAATAAAGATGTTATTGTTATTGGCGGCGGTGACACTGGAACAGATTGTGTTGCAACCTCCATACGCCATGGTTGTAAAAATGTGATTCAGCTGGAAATTATGCCGAAGGCACCTCTTGACCGAGCTGAAAATAATCCCTGGCCTCAGTGGCCCAAAACTTATAAATTGGATTACGGACAAGAAGAAGCACAGGCTTTGTATGGGGACGATCCCAGACATTACTCGATCACAACAAAAAAAATTGTTGGAAATTCAGATGGCACAGTCAAAGAGATTCATACCGTTGAAATTGAATGGACTCAGGATAGTACTGGGAAAATGATCATGAGTGAAATTCCGGGAAGCGATAAAATATTAACCGCGGATCTGGTCTTACTGGCCATGGGATTTCTTGGACCAGATGATCAATTAATTGACCAATTGGGATTAGAACGGGACAATCGCTCAAATGTAAAAGCTGAAGTTGGATTCTACCAAACCAGCATTGAAAAAATATTTACAGCCGGTGACATGCGCAGAGGCCAAAGTCTCGTTGTGTGGGCTATTAATGAAGGCCGTGGCGCAGCAAGAGCTTGTCATGAGTATTTAATGGATTTACCTAAATAAAATTAACCATAACTGTAGATAGAATTTGCAAATAAAACATTTTAACCCTTCTGGAACAAGACTAATCCAGAAGGGGGTTTTTTAGTAAAAAGTTAGAAATGTAAGTGAGGAATTATTATGGGCAAGCTGCTTATTATTAAAACAGGGGCTTCTGATCAATCAATTATAAAAAAATGTGGGGATTGTGATGTTCGTATTGCCAGATGTGCCGGTATTCCCTATGAAGATATAAAAGTCTTAGACGTACAGGGAAAAATAAATCTCATTTCATTGGATGATGTATCTTCAATTATTATTACCGGTTCCCCATCCATGGTAACAAGCTTTGAACCCTGGAGTATTTCAACATCAAAATGGATAAAAAATATTGCCAGGAAGAAAAACATCCCTATTTTAGGCATTTGCTATGGGCATCAACTTTTAGCTTTGACCTTTGGCGGAGCTGTCGGTTATCATGATTTAGGTGAAGAAAAAGGTGAAGTTGAGATTCAATTAACAGAGGCAGGAAAAAAAGACCCGCTACTCAGCGTTTTACCTGATCACTTTAAAGCCTATGCTGCACATTTTCAGTCGGTAACCAGACTCCCTAAAGATGCCATCGTTCTTGCTAAAAACGATTTTGAACCTTTCCATGCAGTTGCCTATGGCCCAAAAATATGGGGAGTCCAGTTTCATCCCGAGTGCAACGATCAATTTCTTTGCGAATCCACTTGTGAATATTCATATGGAGTCATTTTAATTAGACGATTTCTTGAACTTGCGGAGCAAGCTTAAAAAAGTTTCAAGTTACTTTGCTAAAAACATTCATTTGAAAATTGATGTATATATAATTTAATCTGTTTATTTTATTGTGCAATTTCATCAACGATTGTTAAAAATCGCTTTTCGTAAAATTCCAATGCCTTTGCCTGTTCTATTTTTACTTGGTTACTGATGGTTTCATAATTGTCAAATAACAATTCCACAATGCGTTTATCCAATAATTTTTTGTCTGTTTGACTTTTTAAAATCTTATGAATGGCATCTTTATCCATGCCTTTTCGATAGGGTCTATCTTCCGATATTGCAGTAAATATATCTGCAACCGTTATTATTCTGGAACCAGTGCCAATTTCTTCAGCTTTACAGTGAAACGGATAACCGCTTCCATCTAATTTTTCATGATGATAAGCCGCCCACTCTGCAATGCGTTGCAATCCACCAATTGAATATATGGTATTGTATGTATAATAGGTATGGCATCTTATAACGCCATACTCTTCAACTGTTAATTTTTCAGGTTTCTCAAGAATACTGTTTGGGATGATTAATTTTCCGATATCATGAAAATTTCCTGCGATTCGCATTGACTTGACATCCAACTCTGCCATTCCAAATAATTCAGATAACACAACCGCACATTCTGATACCCCTGAAGTATGGGTAGCCGTAAATCTTGACTTGAAATCGATGAGATCTCGATATAGGTTAGAAATGAGTGATATATCTTCCAATCCTATTTGTACATCAGTAAATGGTCCATTATTTAATAATAATAAATATAATTGCGATGATGATTTCTTACGGTCTTAGAAATCTTTTTTAACCAGGGTATCTGTTCTAATAACAGCTCTCCCTTTATGGTATGACGATCATAATTTGATTCTGCAAAACTATGAATTGACAATTTTTCCTCAACTGTTACTGCTCCAATATCATGTAATAATGCTGCAGTAAAAATGTTTTCAATCATCTCCGGTTCTAAATTAGCTCTTTGTGCAACCGCAAGTGCAATGAATGCTGTGCGATGTTGGTGCTGAGCGGTTAAAGGATTTGCCAAATCGATTACTTCGGATAAAGATAATAGCAAATTATTCAAGTTTACCGATAATTGTCTTTTCAAAAAATCATCTCCCTTTTAAGCAATTGTTTCCACTGGTGCAATAAAGTTAATCCATGCATCTTTCACAGGTCATTGCATCGTAAGTGTCAGCAACAGTGATTATCCTCGATTCAAGCAGTATATTTTCGCCCTTAAGTCCATTAGGATATCCGCCGCCATCCCATCTTTCATGTTGCCCTGGGTGAAGCTGCTGGCAGCGAGGGGTGCTAACCCTTTTAGGGTGTTTTTGACCATCTCTCATAATCGGCATATCTGAGTCAAGTAAAGATGCACAATTACTCCTTTGCCCGTATTTTCAATTAGTTTCGCATTCTATCACAGATCATTTTTTGTATCAATCCGTTGAGACAATGGAAGCAGCTTTTTAATCCATGCGGTTATTTTCTCATGTTGAAGCAACAGCCACCCGATCTTTTCCTTCATTTTTCGCACGATATAGAGCGATGTCAGCGCTTTTTAAGAGCGCATCACAGGTCAATCCGTGCTCTGGAAAAGCGGCAACTCCTAAGGAGAGTGTACATTTACTCAGTTGCTTATCCCAGTAAGATATTTGAAGTTCCTTGACATTCTGGCGCAGTTCCTCTGCACGCTGACGGCTGTCCTCCAGTGTCGCCTCAGGGAGCACAAAGACAAATTCGTCCCCACCGTAACGGGAAACAATATCGCCTTCACGAGTGTGTTTTACAAGAAAGTCTCCCAGCGCATGGAGCAAGGCATCCCCTCCACCATGTCCAAACGTATCATTAAACTCCTTGAAATGATCAATATCAAACATAATCAGCCCAACCGGACCTTTCTTTCGCTCAGCCCGGCTCAGCTCTCTTACCAAGTTTTCTTCCATATAGCGCCGGTTATACAGGCCGGTGAGCGGATCGATGATAGACTGCTGGCGCAATATCTCCCTGAGTTTCAGGTTTGTCACGGCGAGTGCTATATAGTTAGATACTTCTTCCGCCAAATGCTGCTGGTGTTCAATAAAGAATGATACATCTTCATTTTTTATTGACATGCGATGAAGATGTAACAAACCCATTGCCTCACCCTGTGTTATCATGGGAACGCAGTAACAAATAGCGATATGGGGATTTGTTATATGATTGCAGAGCATTTCATTACCGAAGGGTTCTATGACCAGATGTGGCCTCCTGCTCCTGAGTGCCCGACAGTCACTTTTCTCAAAAAACCGCTCGCTAAACACTGATTCACCCCAACGGATGACCTCCTCAACCAAATTGTTGGAGGGGCAAACCAGACAGAGAGCACCCTGCATATCTGGAAATATTCTTTGGTTAAACTGCGCACTTAACGCGTATATCTCATCCAGACACTGAGCGCCCTGAAGCAGTTCACCCATCTCGTTGAGCAGGCTAATCTCGCTGTTCCATATCTCCAGTTTTTTTACCGAGCCGGCAAGTTTCTCATTCGCTTCGTGAAGCTCCTTATCCGCCTGCTTGCGTTTCGTAATATCCAATATGGATGCTACGCTTTTCATAGTGCCCGGAATCATGGCAATCGTAATATACACATCTAACAATCTCCCCTGTATGTCAACAGCTCGAAATTCATAATTTATTGGTGCCATATCCAAATTTGCTCGGCGTAAACGGTGATTCTTCATGATTATCTTCTGATCATCTTTATACACAAATTCGATAATTTTTTTCTTGCCTTCGATCTCCTCCTTACTGCATCCAAAAATCCTGCAGTACTCCGCATTGACCATAGAAATGGTCATATCTTCCTCAATAATGATTGTCGCCGATCCGGTGGTTTCAAAGACGGAACGGTATTTTTTCTCACTCTCTTTTAATTCAATACTAGTCTGATGTAACAAATCATACGCCCTGCTGAGACTGGTGTATCCCAATATCTCATTTTTTAACAATAAAGCTACGTAGTTAAAAAATGTTTGCAAATGCTCCTGCAGTTCAGAGACGCTTATTTGCATATTTTCCATCTTTAAAACGCCAATCATATCTTTGCCGACCTGGAGTGGAAATACCCATGTATAAGCTTTTGTGAATTCTGCGGTCATCATCCTGGTATCGCTGAAATCATGTTCATGTTCCATAGACTTGCCGGTTTCAAATACCTTTTTTACCAGAGGATCATCGATGCTGTCGAACTGAGCTTTTTTACCGAATGTATCAGCATAGTGATATTTATGATCAATCATGTAATAGATCATAATATTGATACCGCCAATATTACTCAGTAAAATCATCAACATATTTTCGATGGTGGCTTCAAGGCCCGGCGCAGTACTTAATTGATCGATCAGATGGGTGATCAATTGAAGATTTGATTTTTCCTTCGCCAAGAGCTTAAGACGTTTTTCCATGGAAGTGAATGCTTCTTTTGATATGGAAATCATTTCAGTCATCAGCGATCCTCCGTCTTCCGATAAAAGGTGTTTAGCAATACTGATTCGAGATGTTCTAACGATACAGAGTTCCATCGAAGCGGCAGATCGACCTCTTTGGCAACATCCATCGCCTGCAGTTCGAATTCCCCGGAGCAGGGGGTCTTGATTCCTAAAATATATTTTCGGTCTTCGTGGAAAATATCCTTGATCATTTGTTGGTTGTTTCCAAACGTTTTCCGTATGGTTTGTTCCCAATGCAGGGCCCAGTCTTCAAAGAGGAAAAACGCACCGTTGTTCAGTTCTTCCATATACCGCTCTGTCCCCAGCAGCATTTCCACGCAATTCTGACCGGGAGTCCTGAAGGTATGATGATCCTGCAATATTTTGTCCATAAGGGGATGACATTCGCCGTAAAAAACAACTGTATTTCGGTCTGAATACTGTTGCAGAACGGCTGTCAGGCCCTTTGACAGCGCCTTAAAATTAACATGAAGTGATGAATTGATAAAAACAGTATCTACCGCCCAATCGTTTTTGGAAATTATATAGTTGATCTCGTTTTTTAAGATACCGCAACCTACCAGCAGAAGCTTGTCAGTATTCTCCATTATAACTTACCGAACTCATATGCCGCCTCTAGCATCGCCCTGATATTCTGTTCCGGGATGGAATAGGGCATGAGCTGGGTTCCGAAAAAGAATTTTCCGCCCTGCCGACCTGCATCGATGATCCGTTTGACCTCATTCCTGATTTCTTCTTTTGACCAATCGATCAGTTTGATATCATTAAAGCTTCCTCCGCACAAAGCTCTGCCTGTAATTATTTTTTTACCTTCGGTGATATCGTCCATAGCGCTAAACAAACAGGCGCCAATACCGGTTCTTTCCAGCACCATTTCTATTACGGAATTCATCCGGGCTCCGCTGCAATTATATACTAATCCCTGGGTACCTCCAGGTTGCAAATCCTTTTCCATCCAGTTCAGGGAAAGTTCTTTTATCAATTTCATGGGAAGAAAATCGGTGGAACCAAATGGGTTGACATATACAAAAACGTCAGCACCCGCGTTTCGATAGGCGCTTGTTTCCTTGCGGAAAAATTCGGAGCACTTGGTTAGCAGCTCATCCCGTACTTCCACCGGACCCATCAGCAGCAGTTCCATCCACTTTTCTATTCCCATAAGAAGAGTCGGGAGTGTCATAGAGGCCGATAAAAAAGCAACTATGGGATATCTTCCGCCGGCCTCCTTCTTCAGTATGCGCAAACATTTCAGCTCTTCCTGAAACGCCGGGTGACTTGATATATCATCAGGAATCTGAAGCTTATGTATGTCATCATAGGTCTTCAAAATCATTTGTCCTACATTGGGAGGACCGTCCTGGGCAAAAACAATTTCTTTGCATCCGAGTAATTCAGCTTCTTTACCGAAGTAAAAAAGACTCAAGAGATTATCATAGCCGTATTTTTCGCGCATTTTCAGCTGTGCCTCTGCAACGTACTCACCGTTGGAATAATACTCCTGCAGCGTCATCCCCAGTTCTTTGGCGCCCTGGTCACTCATGAAGCAGAATACCGGAATGCGGTCACAGGGAGTACCACTCATCGCGGCAATCAGTCTATCCATTCCAGTTATCATTTTTGCACCTCCTTTATTAAATCCTTGATGATCTGGCTGCTCGTAATTGCGTTCTCGGTCCATGCATCTGCCTGTACTACTTTATATAACTCGTGATCATACCGATAAGGAGCGCCACCCACAATGATCTTGATTTGTTCCTCAAGACCTCTCTCCTTAAGGATTTGTCTGACCTTAAGGCAACCATTCTCTCCTCTGGCAGTATGCACCATCATGGACGATATCCCAATTAGCTGGGCTTTGTTGGCAACCGCTTCATCAACAAAACGTTCCGGCGGTACACTCAGTCCCAGGTCAATCACATCAATCATCATAGCTTTCAGGCAACCTATCACGATCCTTTTCCCCAGCCCATGAAAATCCCCTGATGAAGTACCTATTACAACGCAGCCAACAACTTTCGGAGCTTGTTTAAAAAGAGGTATCATTTCTTCGGTAACCGCTGCAGCTATTTGAGCTGTAAAAAACATCTGCGACAGACAAGTACTATCATCCTCACTAATAGATTGAATCGCCTTTTCTAATATGGGGATCACAATCTCGAATACGACATCTTCGGCGGCTACGCCATTATCGATAGCTTTATGAACTATTTCTAAGACCCGATTCTGATCGGTGTCATAAACCGCTTCTTGAAACTCCTCTAAGACTTTCTGTAACATGTCATTGCTCCTTTCCTCGTCTGAATCATCAGTTCTTGTGAAAAAGGTATTAGGTTAATATATTACGTTTTTTCAAGCTACTAAAGTAGACTTCAAGAATTAAGCTATAGAACTGTGGCAGTGGTCATTGCGTTAACTTAAAAATTAGTATTGGATATATTCATTATATATTTATGGTATATACTATGCAATATAAATTACAAGAAATACTTGGCTGCTGGAACCCACTCAATCTTCTTTCATTTCTGAGGAATAGATCTTATATCCATTTCCACCCTGACGCTTGGCTTCATACATCGCAGAATCAGCCTTATTAATCAGCATGTCTGCCTCAAATCCATGCTCAGGGAATAGACTGATGCCGATACTGGCTCCAATCAGTAATTGGTTTTCCTTATAGGTAAACGCGGTGCTCAATGTTTTCAAAACATCACCTGCAAATTTTTCAGCATTGACAATGTCTTTTAAATTTCTGAGTATGATTATGAATTCATCTCCTCCCATTCGACTGATGGTATCCGTTGACCTGATAATACTTTTTAATCTCACTGCCACCATTTTAAGAATAAGATCTCCGGCTTCATGGCCATAATGATCATTCACACTCTTAAAATGATCCAAATCTATAAAAAGAACTGCAAATTTTTCATTTTTATCATCCAGTAAGCTCTCAAGATCTTCCAACATTTTTTTTCGATTAAAAAGTTCTGTCAGCGCATCATAATAGATAAAATGACGTATCTGATCTTCCGCAAGCAGTCTTTCCACAATCTCATTTTTAAGTTTCAGATTTGTTTCTTCCAATTTCAATGTATATTTTTCTTGTATTTCAGCTATCATTTTTCTTTCAGAAACATCATGCAATAGAGCAAGTATCCCTAATATATCTTTATATTCATCCTGTATAACGGTAGCTGATAATTCACAGACAAGCGCCTCTTTATGTCCCCGGTGTAAATCAACTTCAATACTCGTCACATTTCCTGTCTGCATGATCGAATTAAAATTATAATTTCTGAAATTGATGATGGTATCCAATGAATTTTCCTTTAAGTCCTTATCATAAAAGCCCGTTATACTGAGCGCCGCTTTATTACAATTTTTCACAAGGAAATCTTCTCCTAATATGAAAATCGGTTCATTGACCGCTTCAAAAAGATATTCCGATACCAGTTCCCAAGAAATTGACATCATTTTATATTTATTAATGGCGTACCAAATGCCACCCATTCCAACAGTGAGTGTTATGATCCCAGACGGGAAAATCATAATGCCCATTGGCGGCAAAAACAAATCTGTGGTTAGTGCCAAAGCAACACTGATTAAGCTGGTGATTAAAATAATTTTTATCTGTTTTTTAATCCGATTCTTATGAGCCTTTCTCATTTTGAAATATATAATGACAATACTTATTGCCATTATAAGTACATTATATATACTAAAAACAGTACCAATCGGTGTCATCGTATATAAATTATCTACAAAGCCGTAAACTTCATGACTGACTACCTGTGAGGGTTCAAACATTAAATTACTGATGAAAAATATGGTTGAAATGATATATAATGCATATCGCATTTTTGAGGTGGCGTTTTTTTGATTTGCATCATTAAGTGAAAGTGCAAAGGATAACCATAGTGCATTAAAAAAACACCAACCTAATGCAGAAATGATTCTCCAGCTGTTTGCAATTTCTACATTGGGAGAAATTAACATGAATGCATAGCCGATCGCCCAAAAGCTCGTAGAAATGCATATAACAAAAAATATTGTGTTGCTTTTTGATCTATTTTCTCTCTTTAAATTAGATATGCCCATCAATAAGTAAAAGATAAAACATATGCATAATATTGTAAACAACATTGTTTGAATAGTATCCCATCCCAGCATCACTGATTCCCCTTATCATTATAATTTGGATTCCACAGTCCTACAATTTCGTTTCTTAACTTCACTAATGGTCACCTCTAACGGCTTTATGCAGAGATTTATGGCTTTTCCATAATCATTGCTTTCTTCCTCTATTAAATATCGACAGATTATCACTAATTATGATTACCAAATATCGATATTTCTAAATAAGCTACAGGGAAGAAATATTGGAAGAATTAGCTTTACCGCGAAATAATCTTAACGCGGTTAAAATTGCCCCAATGAGGCAAATAGCAGCTGCCGTTATATAAACAATTCCCATACCGTAAATAAATGCATCATTTCTGCCGACCACATAATCTGTTACATGAACTCCAATTTTATAACTCATTCTGTCATACAAAAGACCTGTAGCCAAAGCAATTCCACAAACCATCCCCAAATTTCTCACAAGAGCATTGACACTTCCCGCAATACCTAACTTATTTTTTGGTACAGTGGACATGACCAGAGAATTATTCGGTGATTGAAACAGGCCGTTTCCCAAAGACATAACCCCAATAAAAAGCACCATGCTCATGATCGAAGAAGTCTCATTTAGAGTTGACATTAATATCAGCCCAAGACTTGTAAGCATTAGCCCCAAAAAAGTCAAAAACTCACCACCTATTTTATCTGACAGATGTCCACTGAATGGTGACACCACAGACAAAATAAGTGGATAGACCATAAGTATTAAACCAGTGAATCCCGGTGAAAATTTCATGACATCCTGGAGATAAAAGGGCTGAATGATCATTGAACAGAAGATAGCTGCAAAGGAAATAAATCCGCAAAAGATGCTGAGTGAAAATAATTTATTTTTAAAAATTCCCAACTCTAATAAGGGATCTTTACGCTTCTTTTCCACCATAATAAATCCAATGAAGGAAAATATTGATATTAAAAAGCTTAACATGATAATTGGCTGGGTAAATCCAACCTCCTGACCTTTGCTCAGGGCACCAAATAGAGGAACGATCACAAAAACAAATAACAATGCTCCTAATCCATCCATTTTTTCATCTGGGGTTTCATGCCCATTGGGAAGTATCTTCAAACTAAAAAATAAAGTGATCATACCAATTGGTATATTAATTAAAAATATGTATTCCCAGCTGGCTGCCTCTACTATAAATCCTCCAAGGGGTGGGCCGACTAAGGCTCCAAGAGCCACAAAGGTTCCTATAATCCCTAATGCTTTTCCTCTTTCACCTACTGGGAATACATCTGCGATAATTCCCTGACTGTTGGCCATAACGCATGAGCCACCAACTGCCTGTATTACTCTGGATAAAACTAAAACTGTAAGCGAACTTGTCAATCCACAGAATAATGAACCAAGTGTAAATAAGGCTATTCCAAACTTAAACACCTTTCCTTTACCAATGATATCCCCTAATCTTCCAAAAAATAATATCGTTGCTGAAATGACAATCAAATAGCTTGTTATTACCAATTGAATGCCGGCTGTTGTTACATTAAGTGATTTAGCCATGACCGGTAAAGCAACATTTACAATATTACTATCTAAAACCGCCATAAAAACCACCATTGAAACGATAATTAAAATCGTCCATTTATTTTTATTATTGCTATTATTCATTGAATTCATTTTCCCTGCTCTTTTTCCCGACTTATTCATAGATTTTCATTATGAACTTCAAATGCCAAGTGTTCTCCTGCTTGATGGCTTATAAAGAAGAACTTTTAATATCGTAACACATTTGAATAAGATCGTATAGAAATACTTCATAAAAAACGTTGCAAAATATGAGAATTGCGATCGGATCCATTACCATTGATTCTTGTATGCAAATTTCTTTCTGCTGAGCATATGATATAGAATTCCGACTTAGCATTCTAGCTTTCAGCCATAAAAAAAAGGCTTATCAAAGCCATTTTTAAGTGTTTTTATGAAACTGTCAAAGGAAGATCAAATCTTCTGCTTAATTATTGTCTGGTACAATCTTATTAACCCAGGAGACAAATGAATCCATGAAAATTTGTAAAATTTTCTGTGTATTTTCATCAATAAGATCACCCTTTTCATCAAAGAGTATCGCCGCATTTCCAACATAAGCTTCCGGTTGCTGCATTGTTGGAACGTTCAGGAATACCATTGATTGCCTGAGGTGGTGGTTCGCCCCAAAACCACTTAATCTTCCCGGTGACGTACTCACGATGGCACCAGGTTTACCATCCCATATGCTTTCTCCATATGGTCTTGATCCCACATCCAAAGCGTTCTTGAGCAACCCTGGAACTGATCTGTTATACTCTGGTGTTACAAAAAGAAACCCATCAAATTTTTTCATGAGCTTTCTGAAAGTTGTCCATGCTGCAGGCGGTTTGCCTTCGTCATCAAGATCCTGGTTGTAAATTAAAAGATCACCTAACTTAACCTCTTCCATCTCAAAGGATGCGGTCTCCATTTTCATTAATGCCCTGGCAGTTTTCCTACTAAATGCCTCTTTTCGAAGGCTCCCGACGATTACTGCAATTTTCTTTTTTTTCACTAAGTCATCCTCCACTGTTTTGTTTTGTTTTATTAAAACTGATCTACTTTTATTACATACCCTTTAACCTACTCTTATAACACTTAATCATCTATTATTTTACTGCTAACGATTTCAGTTAACAGTAATTGTCCAAAATAAAATAAACTGCCATACAATCTGTTTAGATTGTATGGCAGTGCCAGATAAATAATGTCTTTGAAACTGGGCTTTGTCAGCAGTCTGTGCTACTCATTGCAAAATATGCTGAAGTTCAATTTCATTGCCTGGTTCAATAATTTTATCTATCTAGTATAGCCTACCCACTGAGACTTTCTGTCTTCGGGCATTCCAATTTTATCAAGTGCTTCTGCAGCTCTTCTTTGAACATCCTTATCGCTATCCTTTAAAGAACCACACAATTGATCTACTGAAGGTTTACCTATTCTGATCAGTGCTTCCGCTACTCTTTCACGAACATCATAATCGCAATCCTTCAAAGCTTCACACAGCGGGTCAACTGCACGGGCATCTCCTATTTTTCCCAATGCCCTTGCTGCTCCTGAACGAATATAATAGTCACCTTCGCTTAAAGCTGTACACAGTGTATCCACTGCATCTTTTCCCAAAGAAATAATCTCATTCCAATTTCCCTTAGCCATCATATACCAGATCTTAACTATTTCATCCGTCGGTATTTCTATTTTATCAAGTGCTTCTGCCGATTCTTTACGAACATAATAATCGGGATCCTTCAAAGCTGCACACAGCGGTTTTACTGCCGAGGCATCACCTATTTCACCAAGGGCGTTTGCAGCCCAATATCGAACATCATCGTCCCTATCTTTCAAAGCAACGCACAGCGGCTCAACTGCACGAGCATCACCTATCATACCCAGCGCATAGGCTGCCAAATAACGAACATTCCCATCACTATCTTTTAAAGCTGCAAACAGGGATTCCACTGATGCTTTGCCTATTTTGACCAGTGCTTCTGCCGCTCCTTCGCGAACATATTTATCACTGTCTTTTAAAGCTTCACATAACCATACTACGGCTCGGGCGTTACCTATTAATCCCAGTGCTTTTGCCGCACCTGCGCGGACTCCACCGTCACACTCCTTCAAAGCAGCGCTCAGTTGGTCTAATGCACGGGCATCACCTGTTAAACCCAGTGCATAGGTTGCCAGATAACGAACATTTTCATCCCTATTCTTTAATGCTGCAAACAACGGTTCTAACGAAGGTTCACCTATTTCACCCAATGCCTCTGCTGATTCTTTACGAATGTTATTATCCTTCTCATATGAAAGAGCCTTCACCAACCCTTTCACATTCTTCTTACCTTTTAGTTTTACTACATTTGGAGGTCCGAATAAACTCATAAATACAACTCCTTTTATCTAAATATTTGAATTGTGATCAACAATTATTCTTTACTCATGTCTGATCAAATATAAACTGTTATTATCCTACCACATTTGGAAGAGATCGTACAGAGACTCTTTATAAAACGATTCATCGATTAATAAAATATTGACGGAAAGGAAAAGATATGTTAATATATACTATACATATATGATTAGTATATATTAACATGAAGAAGCTCTTCAGTCCTATAAGATAAGAAGGACATTCGAAAAATTTTAAAGAAGGAGGAAGAAATTATGGCGGCAATTTTTATTAATCAGTGGAAAACCAATTCTTTTCGAACTTTCAGCTCATTTTCTTTTTCAGACAATAAAAAAGCACGCACTCGTAAAATATGCATACCAAATGGTTTTATAAAGGATAGCCTTAATTTCATTGATTTGATATGAGTATTGTAATTATTGGAGGCCATGATAGAATGGTTTGTACGTACAAAGAAATCTGTAAAAAATATCATTGCAAAGTAAAGATTTTCACACAAATGCCCGGAGATATGAAGAATATGATTGGAAGTCCAGACCTCCTCGTTCTTTTTACAAATACTGTTTCACATAAGATGGTTCACAGTGCATTGAAAAGCTGCGAAAAAACAGGGGCGAAAATTATACGCTCACATCGAAGCAGTTCCTGCGCCTTAGATAATATTTTATTAAACTATTGTTCTGGAGAGAATTGTATGGAATGTCTGAATAATAATAAAATCGATAGTTCTGTAAATAGTGGTCATCAAAAATCTTATCAAAATTCTCACCACTAGATAATTCTTCGACTTTAATTTTCAGTAAAAAAAAACGGTTTATCTTTGGGTCAAGTTTTTCTTGACCTGTTAAAGATAAACCGTTTTTTAATATTCATTAAAAATGGTAGTGTTTATTCAAAATGGCAACAATTTATTGATCTGATATTTAAGCTAGATAACATAATCTCTGTCCGGCAAAATCCTATACAGGAATTGTCTGGTTCTTTCTTCACTGGGCCAAGTGAAAATCTCTTTTGGCGGCCCCTGCTCGACAATAACCCCGCCGTCCATGAACACGATATGATTTGCCACCTCTTGAGCAAATGACATTTCATGGGTTACAACGACCATGGTGGCGCCTTCCTTTGCAAGCTGCTTCATTACGTCAAGGACTTCACCAATTAACTCCGGATCAAGAGCGGAAGTTGGCTCATCAAATAAAATCACATCAGGATTTACAGCAATGGCTCTCGCAATACCGACACGCTGTTGTTGTCCACCGGACAGCTTGGATGGATAAAAATCATAGCGATCCGAAAGCCCCACTTTTTTCAAGGATTGCTTTGCAATTTCAATGGCTTCATTTTTCGGAATTTTTCTTGCTATAATAAGGCCTTCTGTAACATTTTCCAGGACGGTTTTATTGTTGAATAAATTATAGTTTTGAAACACAAATGCCGTTCTTTTTCTGATTTTTGAAATATCCCCAGCGCTTGCACTTGGGATATTTACTTGAAGATTATCAAAAATAATCTCGCCCTGGTCTGCCCGTTCCAGGAAGTTAATACAGCGAAGCAGCGTGGTTTTTCCAGAGCCACTAGGCCCCAGAATGACCACAACATCGCCTTTATCTACTTTGATACTGACACCTTTTAGTACTTCATTGTCATGAAAAGCTTTATGTATATTTTTAATCTCCAGCATACCTGCATCTCCTGATTCATTAAGCATTTTTTAGTGATTTATAGGATCCAAAGTGTTTTTCAACCAGTGCGAACAGCAGTTGAGTGATTGAGCATATAATAATATAAATTAAAAAGATATCAATATAGGATTCAATGTAATTATATCCAAAAGCAGCCTGAATTTTTGCAATGGCTGTGATATCCTTAACGGTCATCATGAAAACCAGAGAGGTTCCCTTGATCAGGTTGATCGTAAGATTGCAGATATTAGGAAGCGCCACAACCAACGCCTGGGGAATCACAATCCTTCTGTATGCCTGGACTGTAGACATCCCAATCGCATGTGCCGCTTCCAACTGCCCAACATTAACCGTAAGCAGTGCAGAACGAAAAACTTCCGACAGCCCGGCACTGGTATTGATTGAAAAAACAATATAGGCATAAATAATTGGGTTAACATCAAATACATTGAAGTCCCATCCCAACCCCTTTACAATCATATTAATAAGACTTGGAACCAGGCTGTAAATTATCAGGATCTGCAAAATCATCGGTGTTCCTCTGATCAAAGATACATACCCCGAAACAATCTGTTTGATGATGCTAACTTTATAAATTTTAGAAATTGCCATAAAAAATGCAACCGGTGTCGCCACCAGCAAAGCGACAATGGTAATCTGCAGGGTTACTGAAATGCCACCCAAGGCTAGAAAAAACGTATCAATCATATAATTTACATCTAGTTCCAATGTTCCACTCCTTATGCCATTACCCTTGCCTTGCCTTTTGACAAATGCTTTTCCAATAAATTAAATGATTTTTCGATGACAATTATCATACTCCAATAAATAACTGCCAAAGCAATATAGGTTTCTAACGCATAGGAACCATAATTTCTTGAAACGATCAGAGCTCCCTCACCCATCATATCGATGAGTCCTATGGTGAAGGCCAGAGAGCCATCCTTCATCAGATTTATGAGCGCGTTACAAAAATTCGGTAACCCGACAACCACCGCTTGGGGAAGGATTATTCGGTAAAATGCCTGGAACTCGCTCAACCCTATACTGATTGCCGCTTCTCGCTGCCCCTTATCAATGGATTCATAAGCCGACCTCATAACTTCTGCCACGCTTGCTGCAAACAGAAGGGTAAAAGTGACAAGCACAAAAACGCCCTTGTAGATGGCGTTAATATTCACGCCCATTGTAACCTTCAGTAATTCCGGAAGGCCATAAAACACTATAAACAAAAGCACGATGGGTGGTGTACAGCGCAGCGTTGCAATATAAAGATCTGCCAACAGTTTCGGAATTCGGCAACCTTTTATTTTGGCTCTCGCCAGGATAAAACCCAGCATAGAGCCAAAGAACATGGAGCCAACAATCATAAATAAGGTTACCGGCAGATAAGCAAGCAAATCAGGAATAACATTCACAATAAACCAAGGATCAAAAGGTCTCATACTGTCTGCCTCCTTTTCTGCCCATTAACTATTTCTGAATGTATTGGAAAATATCCTCGCCAAAGTATTCCTGAGACAGCTCCTTGATTTTTCCGCTTTCTCTCAACTGGACAATGGCACCATCATAGGCATCAGCCAATGCCTGATCGTTCTTGCCGAACAGCGGATACGTTGGAATTGCTTCATAAGGTACATAGGAGAGTTGATCAGCTAATGCATGATATGCGCCATCTTCTGCTTTTACGCTCTTTTCAAAGGAAGGTTTAATATCAAAATAGGCATCGTATCTGCCTTCCAGTACCCATGTATAGGCATCTGAAATCGTAAAGGCCTCAGAAGCAACCAAATTTATGGTTTTATCCGGATGATCGGCATTATATTTCTCAACAATGGCCCACTGTGCATTTTGAGGTGCAATCGGAACCAGCTTACCGCTGAACTTAGCAAAGGAATCCATATCTTTAATCTGGTCGGCATTTTCAGTCCTGAAAGTCAGGCCGATGATACTTGCTGCAATATAGTTCTTTGGAAAAATATATTTCTTCGCCCGTTCTTCCGTAAACCACGCGCCTTTAACCCCTACATTATATTTCCCTGAATCAATACCGATTAACAGGTCGTCATCGGATGTGGGGACAAATTCAAACTCATACTGGGGAAGCAATTCATCCACTGCCTTCAGCACCTGAACCTCAAATCCGTCAGATTCGCCCTTTTCATTAACAAAATCGTAGGGCTTATATGTTTGTGTATGGGCAACGGTTACCTTGGTTACTTCGCTTCCAGCGGCGGCAGATGTATTTGGAGCAGACTTGGCTGCAGAGCAGCCGATTACCGTAGCTGCAATAGCCAAAACAGAGACAAACGCAATCAGTTTTTTAGTGTTATTCATAATGTTCTCCTTGTGATTTTTGTTTAATTTTTTGAAATCTTGCCTTAATCCAGGCCTTTGATCTTGGTTAAGCAGCTGTTTTATTACAGCCTTGCCGCAGTGTTTCGAGCCCAGTCCAGACGTTCCGGTTTAATATCGCCTGGCACAGTACAATCAGCTCCAAGGATAATTCCGGTTTTGCCTGCTTGATTTAGCAGTTGTTCTGTGAAATCCTCAATCTCTGCTTTACTTCCGCTGTAGAGCAGGCCGGTTGCCCTGTTGTCAAATCCGCCAATAACCGCCTTGCCTCCGAAAAGCTCTTTACCTTCTTTCAAGCTGATATTTTCAATGGTTACCGCCCAGTTGATTACCTTGGCATCATAGTCAACATACAGACTGATATCGTTTCGACTTCCTTCGTATCCACAGATATGGAGGATGTTATTTTCACTTACCTCGTTGGCGACCGCCAGCACATTCAGCTCACCTGGAGCAACCACTTCTTTGTAAATCTCTGGTGTAATACGCAGGTCCTGAACGTTTTGGACACTTAGATAAATGCCATCTGCTTTTCCTTCGGTTATGACTTTTCTCGAAAGTGTTGCCAAATCCTCCGCAATCACATTTAAGGCATGGGTGACTGCTTCTTTGTCCTCGACTATAAAGTCCGCCAGAATCTTATTGCCTTCATCTCCAAACAGTAGTTTAAAAAATGTAGCCGGTGCAAAAATGTTATAAAATGTGAGCACCTCAGAACCAAAAGCATCCGTTAATTCTTTTACCAGTTTGACCTGCTCAATGATCCATGGATGGTCCGGCCCAATGGGTTTGAGCTGTTTTAACTCCGCTGCGCTTTTGGCATGGATTAAAATCGGGTTGGGATACTCAAAGAATCCATCGCTCATGAGTTTTACGAAATCCGGATTAAAATCCTTGAAAAACTTTTTATGGCCAGCTATATTCTTCTGAATGATAGCTGGATCTTCCAGGCCCTTGGTAAATTCATGTTCCTGTGCAAAGTGAAACCAGAATCCAAAAGGAATTCTTTCTACCGGTTTATTATGAAACGCATCTAATACAAGTTGTTTTTTTGGCAATTTGCTGTCTCCTCATTTATATTTTGAAATTTGCATATTTTAAACAGTCGCCTCTGACCTCAGTAATGAAGTTTCTTAGCTTTTATTCCAACTTCCAATCGCTAGCCTATTAATCTGTTACACACACACTTACCGCAACAACTTTGAATATTTTGGCAATAACAATTTGTACTGTTCGATTTCATGAAAATCCCCTCCTTTTCAATACATATAATTCATATGGGATTGATATATTATTGATACTTTAACATCTAAAAATACATTTGTCAATTGCTTTTTCTTAAACCTTTCTGAAAATGTTCTCATTGATTTTCAGAGGCAATCGATTGACAATAATTATTGCTTTTGTTATAATTACATAAACATATATGTTTAGTATGAATTAATTTTGTTGATAAAACAACAATGGGCCAATTTTGGAATATCGACTGAAAAGTCCGGATTTGGCAGTAATCAGTGCTAAACGCTATTCTCTAAAAAAGATTCGTTGATACTAAGGGCTTTAAATAGTACAATGTAATAGCTGGAAAAGAGCTGTTGCGCATATAATGGATTTTTACTTTATTTGCAGCAACTCCAAATAAAAAACTAGGACAAACATCAAATCAAAATTTGATGTTTTCAAATAAGGAGAATGAATATGGATTTTGACACCCTTTGCATACATGGAAGTAAGGAAAAATATGATACCACCGGGGCAGTGAGTGTTCCGATTTTTCAATCGGCTACCTTTGCCCATCCCGGGGTTGGTGAAAGCACAGGCTTTGATTATTCCAGACAACAGAATCCCACCCGGGAACATCTGGAAAAAACCATCGCTAAACTGGAAGGTGGCCTTGATGCCATAGCCTTTTCAACCGGTATGGCAGCCATTGGCACCGTCATGGAACTTTTCAGACCCGGGGATCATTTCATTGCTTCTGATGATCTTTATGGCGGTTCATATCGGCTATTTCATGAAATTTCGATGAAAAACGGGCTTACCTTTGATTTTGTGAATACCTCGGATCTCTCTTTAATTGAGTCCTGTATTCAACCAAATACAAAAGCTGTCTTTATTGAAACTCCTACCAATCCCATGATGCAGGTGACCGATATAGAAGCAGTAGCTAGACTAACGAAAAAGAATAATTTAGTCCTTATTGTTGATAACACCTTCTTGACCCCCTACTTCCAACAGCCCATTAAACTAGGAGCCGATATTGTTATTCATAGCGGTACCAAGTATTTGGGAGGTCATAATGATACGCTGGCGGGGTTTGCCGTTGTCAATGACCAGGAAACCTCAGACCGCTTACGGTTTATTTATAAAACGACAGGTGCCTGTCTCTCGCCTTTTGACAGCTGGCTTTTGATTCGTGGCATTAAAACACTTGCAATTCGAATGGATAAGCAACAGGAAAATGCAGAAAAGATAGCAAATTGGATGAATACTCAAAAGAAAATAAAAGCTGTACATTATGTTGGGCTTTCTTCTCATCCCGATTATGCGATTTCCAAACGCCAGGGAAGCGGTTTCGGCGCAATGATTTCCTTTGAGGTTGATAGTGAGAAAACGGCTAAAGAGATTTTAGAACGTGTTACCTTGATACAGTATGCTGAAAGTTTAGGCGGCGTTGAAACCCTTATCACCTACCCCATGCTGCAAACCCATGGTGATATTCCAAAAGAAGACCTGGATGCCAAAGGAATCAATGAATGTTTGCTGCGTCTGTCCGTTGGAATAGAAAGTGCCCAGGATTTAATCAATGAATTATCCAGGGTGCTAGAGGGAGAATAAACTTTGAAACATAATTTTAACGAAATAATTCAGCGGGATAATACAAATTCCCTGAAATACGATTTTGCACATCAATGTGGCAAGCCTGAAGGGCTTTTGCCCTTATGGGTTGCGGACATGGACTTTAGAACCCCTTCCCCTGTGGTGGATGCCCTTGTGGAAAAAAGCAGACATGGCATTTTTGGTTACTCTGAATCCGCAGACGACTATTTTCTTATTTTGAAAGACTGGTTTAACACCTATTTTGACTGGAACATAAATCGCGATTGGCTAGTGAAAACCCCGGGGATTGTTTACGCCATCGCCACGGCCATTCGTGGGCTAACCAACAAAGGCGACGCTGTACTGATCCAGCAACCGGTTTATTACCCGTTTTCCAAAATGATCATCCTCAATGATCGACATCAAGTGGTGAATCAGCTCGTTTATGAAAACGGTAAGTATACCATTGACTTTAATGATTTTGAAACGAAAATCATTAAAAATAACGTGAAGCTCTTTATCTTGTGCAATCCGCATAATCCAGTGGGCCGGGTGTGGACAAAAGAAGAATTAATGTGTTTAGGAGAAATCTGCCTGAAACACAGGGTAACAGTTATTTCTGACGAAATCCATCAGGACTTTATCTACACAGGACACAAACATCAAGTATTTGCCGACTTAAAACCTGAATTTTCAAAGATCACCCTTACCTGCACGGCTCCAACCAAAACCTTTAACCTTGCCGGACTGCAAATATCCAATATTTTCATTAAAGATAGTGAAATCCGAAAGAAGTTTAGAGAAGAAATGACAAAAGGCGGTTATTCTCAGCTAAATGTCATGGGAATTGTTGCCTGTATGGCAGCCTATTCAAAGGGCAGAAAGTGGTTAGAGGAACTAAAAACTTATCTTGGAGATAATTTAGACTTTGTAAGAAGCTTTTTAATTGAAAGACTTCCCCAGATAAAGCTCATCGAGCCGGAAGGAACCTACTTGCTCTGGCTGGATTTTAATGCACTGGGACTCAGTGAAAAAGAGCTGGAAAAATTAATTATTGCAAAAGCTGGTTTGTGGCTTGACGAAGGAACCCTGTTCGGAGCTGGTGGTGAAGGTTTCCAACGGATTAACATTGCTTGTCCTCGACTGATTCTTGAACAAGCTCTGTCTCAATTAGAACAGGCTATTGACGAGCTATGAACAAATAACCCACCTGACGCTTCAAAGAATCAGGTGGGTTATTTAGTTAGTTGACAATAAGTTTAATTCCTTCTCAGATTATGAACTGGGAAAGCCAGCTATTGTACTAGAGGTTTTCCACAAACTGAATTTTTAATCCATTCGGATCAGTTACATAAAAATACTTTATATGCGGATTTGGTTGAAAAGGGCCGCTGTGAATAGCAGTTCCCTTTTGTTTAATAATCTCCATGGTTTCATCAACAGAGCTAACCTGAAAACCCAGGGAAATATCTTCTCCAATGCGGACTTCTTTAGTGACTGCTCCACCAATCAATTCCACCTGGGTTTCCCCATCTCCCAAAAATGCAATCTCCATCTCTGGACCGGCATTAAATCTTCTGTTTACTTCAAGCCCGACTATTTCGGTATAAAACTTTAAAGACTCTTCCATATGATTTACCATTACCGTTACCCAAGAAAATTTCATCACCATTCTCCTTAAATTTCTAGTTTATGATTATAATAACATACCACAGAAGTATTTGCTCAACAACATATTCGGATAGATAATTTTTCTATGCTAATATGAGAACTTTATTTGAAAGCTCAAAATATAAGCCCCTGTCAAGTAAGGTGGGTTGGTAATATTCACTGAAATGGGGTATATACAAAGAGCAGAAGTTTTTAGATTCAAGTTTCATTTAGATTTAGGTCTGAAGCTGATCAAATCACATAAACTGAAGGGAATTAATATGAACAAAAAAATAATCTTACCGCTCCTTATTGTATTGGTCTTTTTGGTTGGTGCCGGATTAGGATACAGTTTTGTCACCCTAAACCACATTAATGAAATGCTAGGTGTGCAAAAGCTGGATCCAACAAAATTAATAGCAAATAATAATTTAGATATTGATACCGCCAATATTGCGGTTTTCGGCATTGACGGCAGAAGTGATATCGAGGGTGATCGGGCGGACACCATTATGATTGTGTCCATGGATTTTAGAAATAATACTGTAAAAGTGACCTCGGTCATGCGGGATTTACTGGTGCAAATTCCTGCAACCGACAACACCTATAAAACTTTTGATAAAATCAACGCTTCCTATGCCACTGGTGGTCCTGAACTGACTGTTAAAACTTTAAACCAAAATTTGGATCTTAATATTACAGACTATGTGGTTGTTAATTTTGATGCCATGGTGGACACCGTTGACACCCTGGGCGGTGTTGAAGTAAATGTTAAAAACCAGGATGTTCTTGACTGGACCAATAAATACATTGATGATGTCAATGATAAGGTCGGAAGAAACGATCCCCATCTTGAGGCGATTGGCCCCCAAACCCTTACCGGTGTCCAGGCTTTGGCCTATGCAAGAAATCGCTTCAGTGATAATGACTATGAACGTACTGCCCGGCAACGTGAAGTTGTTGAACAAATTGCTCAGAAAGGCTTTAAAATCGATATGCTTAAAGGCGTAACTCTGTTAAGCAAGGTTTATCCTTATGTTAAAACAACCCTTTCCCTGAAAGAGATCACCACCTATGCCAAGGCTTTTTTGGGTTCAAATAATAAGGAATTTTTGAATTTTCGCGTCCCTACGGACCAATTTGTTCGTGATGCTATGATTAACAACGTTTCCTATGTTGTCCCAAATACCCTTGCCGATAATGTGATTGCACTACATGCGTTTATTTATGGCCCAAAACAAACTGCCAACACTGATGGAACAACATCCGGCACTGACGATACTGGTACCAGTACCAGTGTTTATACTCCCTATATCCCTACGGAAGAACTTCTTACAATCAGTGATGCCATTAACTATTTTGCCGGGTCTCAGTGAGTTAATATTTTCAAACCACCAAATTCTTCAAATTTCGTTAGAGCACTTCTGAATTTTTGAGAGTTCTCTAATGAATGCCCTTTTTCTTCGATTAAAGTTATTTCCAAATTACTGACTCTTTAATGTAAATTATACTATTTCTATAGTATAATTATAATGTTAACCTCGGGTTAACTTTTCATTTTCAACCGCATTGCATATTTTTGCAATAAATGCTATTTCTATTAAACAAAGCACCTGATAAGCCACTCTCATAGCTATTATTGAGAACATGGCCATATAAAAATTAAAGTCAATGATTGGAGATTTATGATTTATCTGGATTATGCAGCGGATACACCTGTTAATCATAAAGTTCTGGATTCTTTCAGTACGATAAGTGAAAAATATTACGGTAATCCCAATGCAAAACATAGTGCCGGAAAGCAAGCTAACCGAATAATTGAAGAATCCACTGCAGAAATTAAAGAAATTTTAGAATGTTCTGATATGGAAGTCATTTATACATCAGGCGCCAGTGAAGCAAATAATCTTGCTATAAAAGGTGTTGCTAAAACCTACCGGGAAAATGGCAAACATATTATCTCGACTTCCCTGGAACACTCTTCAACCAGTGGTTCATTAACCTGGCTGCAGTCCCTGGGTTATGAAATTGATTTAGTGACGGTAAAAAAAGACGGCACCGTAGATATAGACCATTTAAAGGAATTACTTAGAAATGATACCATATTAGTTTCCATCGTTTATGTCGACAGTGAATTAGGGGTGCGTCAGCCTGTTGAGAAAATAGGTGAAATACTGACAAATTATCCCAACTGCCATTTTCATGTGGATGCTACCCAGGCTGTTGGAAAAATTCCAATCAATTTAGATAATATGGATTTGGTTACTTTTTCCCCTCATAAATTTTTCGGACTTAAAGGAATGGGGGTATTGCTTAGAAACGAACATGTCATTTTAGAACCATTAATTCACGGCGGGATCAGCACCAGTATCTACCGAAGCGGAACCCCTGTTACCGCAGGGGCAGCGACAACAGCCCTGGCATTGAAACTCTGTTATGAAAATAGTGAAGAAAAATTTCAACTGGTAAAACAGAAAAATGAAATGCTGAAAAGTGCACTAAAAAAATATCCTCTGGTCCATATTAACAGTACCCACTATTCACTTCCCCATTTTCTTAATGTTAGCATTAAAGGGGTAAAAGCAAAAACATTTCAATCAATGCTTAGCAGTTATGATGTCTGCGTTTCTACAAAATCAGCCTGTTCAACAGAAAACACACCTTCAAGGTCCGTGTTCGCTGTGACTGGTAACCGGGAACAGGCACGAAGTTCATGGCGAATCAGCCTTTGCCATTTAACGGAAGAAATTGAGATCCATGAATTTTTAAAAATATTTGATACATGTTACAGTAATCTCACATATAAATAGGAGCAGTCAATGGTAAGATATGAAGCAATCGAAAAAAGCATAAAAAAGAAATTTCGCCACAGTATCTGGTGTCGTTTTACTAAAACAATTAATGAATATCAGCTGGTAAATAAAGACGACAAAATTGCAGTGTGCATCTCCGGTGGCAAAGATTCTATGTTAATGGCCAAGCTTTTTCAGGAACTCAAGAAACATAATAAGTTTAATTTTGAAGTGGTCTTTCTTGTCATGGATCCCGGTTATAATCCCATTAATAAACAGAGAATTTTGAATAATCTAAAAACTTTAAATATTGAAGCAACCATTTTTGAAACTCAGATTTTTGAGTCAGTGGCTGATATTGATAAATCGCCTTGTTACCTTTGCGCCAGAATGAGACGGGGTCATTTATACCGTAAGGCCCAGGAGCTAGGCTGTAATAAAATCGCCCTGGGGCATCATTACGATGATGTTATCGAAACCATTTTAATGGGCATGCTTTATGGCGGACAGATTCAAACGATGATGCCAAAACTGCGAAGCAATAATTTCGAGAATATGGAACTGATTCGACCCATGTACTTAGTCCGAGAGGAAGCTATCATTCACTGGAAACATCATAACGACCTTGAGTTCATACAATGTGCTTGCCGATTTACCGAAAACTGCACAATGTGCGATAATTTGGGTGGTGGTTCGAAGCGCCAGGAAATGAAAACCCTCATCAAAAAATTCAAGAATACCAGCCCCTACATTGAGGCCAATATTTTTAAATGTGTTGAGAATGTTAATCTCAAAACCATCATTGCCTATAAAAAAGACGGAAAAAAGCATCATTTTCTGGATGACTATGATTTAAAGGAATAACGTCGATTTAAAACCTGCAAAATAAAAATCAATCGGAAACGTTTAAAAACCATCCCTGCTTCAGGGATGGTTTTTTTGTAATTTTACCAGATTATAAAGTGAAAAGTGATAGTGCAGACCTTAATTTAAATTTGTGCCGGTTTGATAAACATCATAAATTTCAGCAGCAATTTGTTCAGGTAAAAATCCATAACATGCGTAAAGCGATGTTAAATCGCCCTGCTCCATCAAGGGGTTTTCAATGGCACGAATCACCACTTTTTTTGATTGCATACGATCATCCTGAGCAAATTCACATGCCAGTTTTTCGCCGATGCCTCCGCTTTTGATACCTTCTTCAAGAATATAAACCATTTTTGCGCACTCAATGACTGAAAATATTTTCTCGAAATCAAGGGGATAGACCTTCACCAGTTTTACCAAACGAACATGAACCTTATCTTTTATTAATTCAATGGCATCATGGACATTTTTAGTAATTCTCCCATAAGTAATAATGACGGCATCATAGTTATCGGGTGAAAAATCACAATAGCTCAGTTCGCCGCAGGAAATATAATGGCTGCGATCATAGCGTAATTCTGATCCTTTAGGATAACGAATAACCACTAAGCTTTTACTTTTGAACCCATATTGAAAGGCCTGGCTCATTTCATCATATGTCTCCGGACTGAATATTTCAATTCCCGGTATTGAGGTTAAGTAGGTACAATCATAAATTCCCTGGTGGGTAATCCCATCACCGGGTACCAGCCCGCATCGATCCAGTGCCATAACCATCGGCAGTTTCTGGATGGCAACATCATGAATCAGCTGATCATAAACTCTCTGGATAAATGTTGAATAGATGGCGCAAACCGGGGTTTTCTGATTCACTGAAAGGCCTGCACAAAAAGTAACAGCATGCTCTTCCGCTATTCCCACATCATAAAACCTTTCGGGATATTTTGCTCTGAACCCATTCAATCCTGTCCCACCTGTCATAGCCGCTGTAATTGCACAAATTGATTGATTTTCCTCAGCCTCTTGGCAGAGTATTTCTCCAAATACCGAAGAAAAATTCCGATCTTTTTTTTTGTCGTCAACCCCTTTTTCTAAATCAAAAGCCCCTACCGAATGATAATTTTCCGGATTATCCTCTGCCGGTTGATACCCTTTGCCCTTAATCGTCTGGACATGAACCAGGCAGCATTCATTCTTATTTTTTGCTTCATTGAGTACTGTTTCTATTTTTTTAATATCCGTTCCATCAACAGGGCCGAGATAATCAATTCCCAGATGTTCAAAAAAGTTTTCAATCACGATTACATTTTTGACATGATTCTTGATTTTTCTGGTTCCACTGACTAAGCCCCCTCCTACTAAAGGTATTTTTTCAAAAAACGACTGGGTTTTATACTTTAAATTAAAATACTTTTGGCTTATTCGTATTTTAGTTAAATACCTTGATAACCCCCCTACATTGGTGGATATTGACATTTCATTGTCATTGAGTATAATAATCAGTTTCAAATGATTCTTGGTGCAATTATTCAAGGCCTCATAAATCATACCGTTGGTAAATGCACCATCACCGACAATGGCAATAACATAGTTTTCATTTCCATCCAGGTGATTCGCTGAGGCTAAACCTAATGCGGCGGAAATGGATGTTCCGCAATGTCCTGCACCAAAGGGATCATAAATACTTTCTTCACGATTTGTAAAGCCCGAGATACCCTTCCATTGACGCAGCGTATTAAATTCATTTTGTCTTCCGGTTAGCAGCTTGTGAGCATAACTTTGATGACCAACATCAAAAACAATTTGATCCGTCGGGGCATCAAAAACCCGATGGATCCCAATGGTTGTTTCGACGATACCTAAATTAGATGCTAAATGCCCACCGTTATTTGATACTGTATCAAGAATTTTATTTCGAAGTTCATCTGCAAGGTTATCAAGATCACTATAAGATAGCTTTTTAATATCCTTTGGCGATGAAATGTTTTTTAGTATACTCAATTTCTACAATCCTTTCCCTGAAACAATAGCGACTGCTTATTCTAATATTTTTTTCTTATCTGTTTTCTTTAACTTTCATTATAACATATTCCAATAGAAACTGTCTTATTTAGTATAATCTATCCAGACATTTGCTTTGGAAAAGCAAAGAAAAACCCAATGGAGTCAATCTCAATTGGGTCGGGCCATTGACTGCCGCCAGTTTTGCAATAGCTGATAACAGAAATGTTATTCAAGGGTTATTGCATCTACCGGACATTCCTCCAATGCCTCTAATGCACAGGATTCAAATTCCTCCGGAACCACATCTACCATGACAATTGCTATGCTGTCTTCATCCAATTCAAATAGATCAGGGCATTCCGATTCGCAGAGTCCGCATCCGATACAGGTTTCTTTATCAACAATAGCTTTCATTTTAAATCTCCTTTTCTTAATTAATTTGTATATCAAAAATATTCCCGTCTTTCTTTTTATCATACCCTAAATTTTTAAACATAATACATTCGGGAAAAAATAATTCTGATATGTTTGGCTTTTAGTCTATAAATCCCCAGGAGATGCCATATCTTCCAGACTTTCTCACCCAAACATAAATAATTAAACTTTTCTTAATACTTCAAATTTATTTTTAATAAATTCTTTATATGTTGCATATGCAACAGCTCTTTTGGTTGGATTATTGTATGCTTAGTTCAAGAAATCGATAATGTCCTTGAAATTAGGATTTGTCAACAATCTGCCTCGTAGCAATACGAGATAAGGCATTTTTAAATGCTTAATAATATTTTAGAAAGAGGTAAAAATAATGAAAGATATGTTTTGTTTTCAATGTGAACAAACGGCAAAAGGCACCGGCTGTGAAGTCAAAGGAGTGTGCGGTAAAACAGCTCCAGTGGCAGATCTCCAGGATAATTTAGTAGGGGCAGCCATTGGTTTGGCCCGTGCAGTAACAAATACAAAAGCAACCGATGCAACCGATAACTGTATTGTTAAGGCTTTATTTACAACAGTAACCAATGTCAGCTTTGACGAAGAAAGCCTGGACGCCATGGTGGCCTGTATTGAAAAAATGAAAACGGATCTTGATCCCACGGCCAAAAGCTATGATATGACCAGGTTATGGGAAGAAAATGAAGATATTCGTTCCTTAAAAACATTAATTCTTTTAGGTGTTAAAGGCATGGCATCCTACGCTCATCATGCAGCTGTTTTAGGCTATAAAGATCCTGTTGTTAATGCCTTTTTCTATCAAGCATTGGTAGCTGTGGGTTCAGACATGGGAATGGCAGAATTACTGCCCCTTGTTTTAGAAACTGGAACCGTCAATCTTGCCTGTACGGGACTTTTAGATAAAGCCAATACCGAAACCTATGGTACACCAATACCAACTGAAGTGACAATGACCATTGAAAAAGGACCTTTTATTATTATCACCGGCCATGATTTACGTGATTTACATTTGCTGTTGGAACAGACAAAAGGCAAAGGCATTAATATCTATACCCATGGCGAAATGCTGCCGACCCATGCATATCCTGAGCTTAAAAAATATCCACAGCTTAAAGGAAACTTTGGGACGGCTTGGCAGAATCAGCAAAAAGAATTTGACAACGTTCCGGCCCCGATTCTGTTTACCACCAACTGTCTGATGCCGGTAAAAGATAGCTATGCGGACCGTGTTTTTACAACCGATGTGGTTCAATACCCATCAATGGTGCATATCGGAAAAGATAAAGACTTTACCCCGGTCATTGAAAAAGCACTGGCACTGGGCGGATACAAAGAAGACCAGGAAAGAACTGGGATTAATGGCGGAAAAACATTAATGACCGGTTTCGGACATGGCACTGTTTTATCTGTTGCCGATAAGGTCATTGCGGCGGTAAAGGCCGGGGATATCAAACACTTCTTCCTGGTTGGCGGTTGCGACGGTGCAAAAACCGGACGAAATTATTACACCGAATTTGTGGAAAAAGCGCCAAAAGAATCCATTATTCTGACCCTTGCCTGCGGCAAATACCGGTTCAATGATTTAGATCTCGGTACCATTGGCGGATTGCCCCGAATCATGGATATGGGACAATGTAATGATGCCTACTCAGCTATTCAGGTAGCCGTTGCCCTGGCAGGTGCCTTTGAATGTGACGTCAATGATTTACCGCTGAGCATGGTGCTTTCATGGTATGAACAAAAAGCGGTTGTTATTTTATTAACCCTTTTAGCCTTGGGCATAAAAAATATTTTACTCGGACCTTCACTGCCGGCATTTATTTCACCAAAGGTACTGAATGTACTGATTGAAAAATATAATATCGGAGCCATTTCAACACCGGAAGCTGATCTGGCAAAATTGTTAGCATAATCATCTTTAGGTTATAAATCAAAAATTCAATCTGACATCTTTAGTCGCTGTGAGAATTATCACGGCGGCTATTTGCATTTAAGGATACAATTAATAAAAATGGAACTAAGTAATTGCGAAAGTATCGTTAGCTTCGCTGTCTGTTTATGGGATATCGAATCAATCAGAATACTCACCGAATGACTAAGTTTTTTGATAAAAAAAGATCTCTGGGAGGATATCCTCCCAGAGACTCAGATTTCATATCAATTTAGATACTTAAATTATTTTTGAATGCAAATCCACCATATAAATTTTCAACAGTGTCTTGTATTTTCGTTGACCATGATCGGTGTGGAATAGGTACCAAAGTTGGAATCTCTGATGGTAGGTTTTTAACCATGGTAATGGAGGTTCCTACTCCTTTTTTACTCACTATTTCAACCGAGTCCATTAATGTTTCAATAACAAAAAGACCGAAGCCACTTGCCAATGCATCTTCATTGTCACCAGGTAATTTTACCAAATCGGGTTCAAAACCAATCCCTGTATCACTAACAGTAAAAGTCAAATCTTTTTTTCCGATAATATAGGTTAAATCGTAAGTAGCTTCTGGGACTATGCTATGACAAATAGCATTTGTGCAGGCTTCAGATATTGCCACTTGAAGATCTTCTACGTCTCCGATAGAAAAACCCATGTTAGTTGCGACCGATGCAATAGTCAGTCTTGCGAGACTCACATATTCCTGGTTTGCCGGCAGCATCATTTTAATTTTTTTCACTCTCATCCTCTTCTTTCTCATCCTCTTCTCTCTCATAATTCAAACTAATTTAAAAAGTTGAACCCACTCGGATTCATAAATAATTTTCGCCGAAAATCACATTTATGAATACTGAAAATACCGGTTTTATGACATTTCAGAGTATTTTTAAAATATTGCAGGTACCCTAAAACATTCGTGTTTATAGATGGTGATTTAATTCAAATTTAATTCTACATTATTTTTTTAGAATAATCCTTAAAAACATTAAAAAAAACGAACATTTTTAATAACAAAGAATCATTCATCTTTAATAGTTTTCTCTCAGCCTTGCGGCACCCCAGCAGGTTTACAATATTTTATTTTTTTCAGTGCATCATAAAATAAACTTTGCAAAGAGTCAAATTGTTTTACAAATACAGATCAATAATAAACTCCCCAATTGAGTAAATCTCAATTGGGGAGTTTATTATTGACAAACCCGTCCCAGGGACAATGCTAAATCGTTATCTGCATGCTCGAACAGGCTGCCGCCTTTTCGCCATGATGCAGACAACTGATGTTACAATTGTCTCCAGGACTTACTTTACTAAATTTTTAGACAACATCCATGAAAGCAGCGATGTCGTTGTCATCGGATGCAGTTTAAAATCAACCTTTTTTTGTCATCAGATCAGATGTGCAATTGGGACACCGCTGTGCCCTTGCCGGTATTTCCGTACAGCAATAAGGACATGTCTTTGTTGTTACTTCTGGCTCTTCTGTTTTTTTAGTTTTTCTCAAGCTAGCTAATTTGTTTAAACCCTCTATCATCATAAAGATTACAAAGACCATAATCAGAAAATTAATGACTGCCATTAAAAAAGAACCATATCGAATTTCAACTCCCATAATCGGTAAAACAAAATTGCTGAAATCAGTCTTGCCAAACAGGCCAAGGATTGGTGATATAATATCATCTGTAAACGATTTGATTAGTCCAGCAAATGCGGCCCCGATAATAACAGCTACAGCAAGATCCATCACATTTCCCCGAAGGGCAAACTTTTTAAATTCTTTTAACATATTCCTCATATTCATTAATCCTTTCGAATAGATTTACCCCTGTGAATATATCTATTTTTCAATGGACTGTCAAGGATTTTAATCAATTCATTTCTAACCTTTAGTTCCAATCCAGAGATAAACAGTTCATGCTGAGCAAACCGATCTGTGCTTTTACCCCTGAACCTTCAAATTTCGCCGAACCCATCCGCGACTTTGAAATTGATGGATAGTTTACCTTATTTAATTAACTGATAATAGTATTGTTTCATTAGTTGTAACACCGGGTTCGATAAGATATAATTAATCAATATTGAAAGGGGAACTTTAAATGGAATGGGAAAAACTTTTAACAGACAAACGCCTCGGCAAAAAAATTAATCCGCCCTATGATCCTGTGAAGTATTATATGAGTGAATTTGAAAAAGACTATTGGCGTATTATAAACAGTGCATCTTTTCGTCGATTACAGGATAAAACCCAGGTATTTCCTTTAGATAAAAGCGATTTCGTCAGAACCCGTCTCACCCACTCAATCGAAACATCATCACTGGCTAAACAATTGACTGCAATGATCACTAAAAATATTGCCATTTACGAAAAAGATACCCCATATAAAATCTCAGCGGCTCAGGCAGCCTTAGCCGGGGACATTGCAATGTGTGGCGGCCTGCTTCACGATATCGGCAACCCGCCATTTGGACATTTTGGTGAAGTCATTATCCGAGACTGGTTCAAGAACAACCTGGAAGAATACGCTTATAAGGGCAAGCCATTAGGTGATATTCTAAGCCCGCAAATGAAAAATGATTTATATATTTTTGAAGGCAATGCCCAGGCACTTCGCCTGGTTATAAAATTACATCATGTTGATAGTGAGTTTGGATTAAACTTAACCACCTCAGTCCTGAATACTGTTGTCAAATATCCTGCTGATTCGTTGAGTGTTAACGGAAAACATGCCAACGTAAAAAACCATAAAATCGGGTATTATCTATCTGAAAGCGACGAGTTTTCAAAAATCACCGAGGACACCGGAACAAATATTAAGAATTGTTATTGTCGTCATCCGCTGACGTTTATTCTTGAAGCAGCAGATGATATTGCCTATGCCACTGCTGATCTTGAGGATGCATTTAAAAAAGGTTTTTTTTCGATTGAAACATTTATAGAATTTTTTGAAAATGAGCTTCATAAATATGAAAAGCAGCTCACTAAAGAGCAAATAGAAAAATCAAACTTATTAATTGAAAAATTCAATGAATTAAAGGATCAATTTAAAAATGAACGCAGTAAAGAAATACTGATTTTTCAAAATTGGATCAGTCATGTTCGGGATTGGCTTCTGTATTCCGCAGCCTATGGCTTTACCCATTCATATACGAAAATTATGGAAGGCACTTTTAAAAAAGATATTTTTGGCGAATCTTTTCATGGGGGAACCATCCGTATATTAAAAAGTGCCATGTATGAATTCGTCTACTCATCGCCAAGTATCATAAAAATGGAGTTGGCGGCACAAAGTATATTAAATGCATTACTCGATAAATTTATTCCTGCTGTTATCTATTACGCAGAGGATTGTGCAAAAGATCCCTTGCATAAACAAACCAAGGCTAAACGAAATTTAACCGATTTAATTTCTGAGAATTACAAAGAAAATTATTTGAAATCAAAAACAGACGATCCGGACTATAACCTGTACTTGCGATTACTTCTTGTTACCGATTTTATATCCGGCATGACGGATTCTTATGCGAAAAATCTCTATCAGGAACTGAGTGGACTGTATTAACAGGTGTGGGGAAATAGTGATAATACATGAACGAATCAATATTTCTTTTTAAATAGAACCCAAATTCAAAGAAGAGTTAGGAGTGGAAAAATCCCCCTGGCTCTCCTTTAATTTTTCGATATTCACTATTCTATTATTCAAAACCTGCACTTATAATATTCCACTATTACTTATCACTACTCGCTTTCAACTTCTTGAATTTCGAAAAGGCAGACTATTCCTAAAGCACTGTTATTTCTTACCATTTTTTTCCCGACGTGCGAAATCGGCATCAATTTCTTCTTTCCAATTCTCGGCAATGGGTTTATTTGCCCGAATATAGCTGACAGCTTCGCTGACCGCCTGGTAAGTTCAGCCGTGTTCCCTCACCGTCTGCATTGTAGTTAGCGGCTCGGTCAGCGCTGATGCCAAATCTTGCAGCTGTGGAAACAGCATCAATGTTGGCACCAAGGAAAATGAACTCCCAATCATATTTTGCTTTCTGACCTTCTATCATTTTTTTGATCTTTTCATATGTGTACTCACGACTGGCGTTTTCCATACCGTCGGTGGTGATCACAAACAGCACCTTATCCGCCCGTTGATCTTCATCGGTGTGACGCTGTACGTTTCCAATCTTATGAATGGTCTTTCCGATGGCATCCAATAATGCAGTGCACCCACCCACAAAATATTCTTTCTCGGTAATCGGTCGGATACCCTTAATACTGATTCTGTCATGTAAGAGTTCGTATTGATCATCGAACAATACGGTGGTGACAATGGCTTCCCCAGGATCTTCCTGTTGTTTTTTAAGCATTGCATTGTA
>Ga0209748_1000020_pt1 | contig 163856 bp, 144 predicted proteins | sample BarGraIncu00421A_FD_185490 | JGI IMG/M metagenome (GOLD analysis project Ga0209748, IMG submission 185490) | Arctic peat soil microbial communities from Barrow, Alaska - Barrow Graham LP Incubations 004-21A (SPAdes) (version 2) | ecosystem: Environmental > Terrestrial > Soil > Wetlands > Peat... | reverse complement strand
GAGTCTGCGCCCAAGTCGTTGGTGAAGGAGGCTTCCGGAGTAACTTCAGTTTCTTCAACGCCTAATTTGTCAACGATAATGGCTTTTACTTTTGCAGCAACATCAGACATAACGGTCATTTTTTAGGTTAATAATTAAATCTAATTCGTATTTTAGCGGCACAAAGGAACGAATAAAAAATTGAATTCACCTACTAATTTTCCCGAAAAGTGCAATATTTTGCACAGAAAGTGGAACTCTGTGCAAGGGAAAACCCAAGATAAAGGAAATATGAGACCTGTCCGTTTAGCAATTCTAGCCTCAGGATCCGGCTCCAATGCGGAGAATGTAATCCGTTTTTTTTCTTCTGAAAATGGGGTGAAAATCGGGATTATCATTTCAAATAAGTCTGAGGCACAGGTTCATCAGCGTGCCGAACGCTTGGGAATCCCTTCATTGACTTTTTCCAGAGAGACGCTGGCAGACGGGCTAGCCTTGGCTCAAATACTCAAAAACGAACAAATTGATTTTATCATTTTGGCAGGATACCTCCTAAAAATTCCAGCTGAGCTAATTTCTGCTTTTCCGAACCGAATTGTCAATATCCACCCCGCACTCTTGCCAAAATTCGGAGGCAAAGGCATGTATGGAAATCACGTGCATCAGGCAGTCGTCGATGCAAAAGAGCAGGAATCGGGAATTACAATTCACATGGTTAACGAAAACTACGACGAAGGATCCATTGTTTTTCAGACCAGATGTCCAGTTTTTCCGGACGATTCAGCTGAAGATGTCGCCACCAGAGTCCACGAACTCGAATATCGACATTATCCCAAGGTAATCGGCGATTTGCTTCAAAAAGAATTTAACTGGTAAAACTACTCCCTGTATTCGTCCGTATTGCTCATTTCGGTGCGGAGCGGTGTCTGAAAGCCTAATGCGCGGAGTATTTCTGCTTCTGATTCCGCCAGGTTAACAATGCGAAACGCTTTATATTCTCTGCGGAACACATATTTCCCCCGAATTTCTTCAAATTTCTGAGGTGCTTTTTTCAGAACCTCCGTATCCTTGATTGGATCGTAGGCATATAATAATGCGAATGCAATCTTATGGGGGCTGTTTTTGTGAATCTTGAGCACGGGTTCTTCAGGAACCGGTAGTTCCAGAATAATCTTGGGTGGCATATTCAGCTCAAAGAACATATTAAGTTGATCTACGATTGTCCGGGTTGCATTGGCCTTTCCGTCAGAAGAATAACCGGCAATATGCGGGGTAGCGATGAGTGCACTTTCCAGCAGCTCTAAATCGATGTCCGGTTCATTTTCCCAACAGTCAATGGCACAGTCAATTACTTTTCCGTCACGTATGGCTTGTTTGAGCGCATCTGTTTGAACAATGCTGCCACGAGCCGTGTTTATCAGGAAAACAGGCTTTTTTAGTTTGGCAAAAAAGTTTGCATCAGCCATGTGCCAGGTTTTGTCCGGCCCTTCTTTTTCTAGAATTGGGTGGAAGGTGATTATATCGCAATCGGTTTGAATACGATCCAGATGGATGAAATTCTTCTCACCTTCATTGCGTGCACGTGGAGGGTCGTATAAAAGTACATCCATGCCCAAAAGGCGTGCAGAACGCTCCACTTTTTGACCGCACTGTCCAACGCCTATTATTCCGATGGTCTTTTCAGAGGGGTTGAAATTGTATTTTCTGGAAAAGCAGAGTACGCAAGACGTTACGTATTGAGCCACAGCCTTGGCGTTGCATCCTGGCGCATTCACCCATTTGATATTCTTGACTGCACAATAATCTGTATCAATATGGTCGAATCCTATGGTCGCCGTACCGATAAACCGGATTTTGGTACCTTCCAGCAATTCTCTGTTACAAGTTGTACGAGTTCGAATCACTAATGCATCCGCATCCAAAAGGTCTTTTTTACAGATATCTTTTCCGGAAAGATAAACCACTTCAGCATAAGGCTCCAGAAGTCCTTTTAAATAGGGGATCTTATTATCGGCAACAATTTTCATAGGGACGATTAAACACAAAAAAATCGGGTCACAAAGGTACTTAAACTTTTTGAAAAGGCATCAGTATGCTGTTTTTATATGTGGCAAAATGAACGTATCTTTGTAGGATAATTGTAATAATCTTGATTTTATGATCTTCAGTGCACTCTCCAACCGCGTCTTTACAGAGGCGACCCGACTCTATCATGAAACGGATCATATTGATGCTCCATTTTTTAATTCTTATGCTCCCGGAACAATCGAAAATGATTTGTTTTTGAAAAATTGGATTGATGCAGTTCAGTGGCATATGGAAGATATTATCCGTCTACCGGATATTGATCCGGTAGAGGCATTGGCACTGAAGAGACGTATAGACAAATCGAATCAGGACCGTACCGATTTGGTGGAACGGATTGACAGCTTCTTTTTTGAGAAATTTCAGAATATTTCACCACTTTCAGATGCTGTTATCAATTCTGAAAGCCCCGCTTGGGCTATTGACCGTTTATCCATTCTGAATTTGAAAATTTGGCACATGCGCGTAGAAGTAGATCGCATTGACGCAACCCCCGAGCATCGGCGGCAATGTCTTCAGAAATGGGAAACACTAAATGAACAGTGCCGCGATTTATCTTCAGCTATTGATCAGTTACTGGCCGATATAGAATCTGGACGTCGTTACATGAAGGTTTATAAACAGATGAAAATGTACAACGATCCTTCCCTGAATCCAAGTTTGTACGCTAACAAGTAATATGGCACGAGTATTGGTGATACGGCTTTCCGCTTTGGGAGATGTGGCGATTTCAGTCCCCCTCGTGAAGGCATTGGCCGAGCAGTATCCTGAACATGAATTCATCATGGTTTCTCAACCCATGATGGCGGGTCTTTTTGATTCCTGCCCAACTAATGTTTCTTTCAAACCTGCAGCCATTCGAGGCATACACAAAGGAATACCAGGGTTATACAGACTATACCGCGAAATTGGTTATCGAAACGTAGATGTCATTTGCGATATGCATGATGTATTGCGAAGTCGGATTCTCAGTTTCTTTTTTTCACTCCATAGGCTTCCTGTTTTCCGAATTAATAAAGAACGAACCCAACGCGCTCAACTGACTCGACGGCACAATAAAGTATTTCGACCGCTTAAAACATCTTTTGAACGCTATCGGGATGTTTTTGCCTATGCAGGCATGTCTCTTAACTATTTTGATTTAAGACCTAAAATGGAGCCTTCAAAGGTGCATTTGCCTGAGATGGAGTTGTTGCATGGACCCAAAAATACAATTTGGCTTGGCTTTGCACCTTTTGCACGTCATCAAGGTAAAATCTACCCACTGGACAAAGCCGAGATTGTTCTGGCGCATTTTGCTGCTGATGAACGCTTTACTATCTTTCTATTTGGAGGAGGAAAGTCAGAGGCTAAACAGATGAAAATTTGGAAAGAGTGTTATCCAACACTCAGAATACCCAATAGTATCAGCCTTAAGGAAGAAGTTCGGCTTATAAGTTGCATGGATCTGATGTTTGCAATGGATTCTGCCAATATGCACCTAGGATCACTTGCTCATACACCGGTGGTTTCTGTATGGGGAGCTACCCACCATTTCGCAGGTTTTTATGGTCTTTTCCAAGCGGAACGCAATCTAATTCAAGTGGACCTTCCCTGCCGCCCTTGCTCCATCTTCGGAAACAAGCCATGCTACAGAAAGGATTTCGCTTGTATGAACAACATTACAACAGATACTATTATTAAGCGCATTCAGGAGGAGGTTGGTTTATGAAAATGCTTATCAACGCTCAATATCAGAATCTAGAGGAATTTATTAAACGTTTACCGGTTGGCTTCGAGCAAGAAGGAAAAACCATTTACAAGAGCCGGAATGAGCTCAAAATATTCGAAAAAGAAGGGTTAAGTATTAATGTCAAACATTATCGGAAACCCATTTGGCTAAACCGGGTTGCATATACCTTTTTCCGGAAATCAAAAGCCAGGAGAGCGTATGAAAATGCCCTGACCCTACTTGATAAAGGTTTTGAAACACCTAATCCGGTCGCTTATTTGGAAATTCATGAAAAAGGTCTTCTGAAAGATTCCTTTTTTATTGCTCTCCACTGTCCTTATAAAAGACTTTTCAGGGAGTTCGCCGATAATTCTTCCATTGATGGACGGGAAGAAATTGTTCAAGCTTTTGGAGTGACGCTGGCACGTTTGCACGAAGCGAATATTTTTCACCTTGATTTGTCTGTCGGAAATATATTATTTGACAAATTACCAGATGGGTACCATTTCTCTTTGGTAGACTTAAATAGAATGAAATTTCAGAAAATTGGCTTGAAAGAAGGTTGCCGCAATTTTGAACGTCTTCGAGGGAGCGACGATTTCTTTAAATTACTGGCAGAAACCTACGCTAATGAACGTGGATTTGATGTTGAAACCTGCATCAGCCTGGCCATGGAAGCACAGCAAAAGAGTATTCAGCATTTTCATCGTAAAAGACAAATTAAAAAAGCTCTTTTTCATTAAAGGCCCTTTTTAAAAAGACTGAGTGGCCTCTTTGTTAAGCGGATCCATGTTATACGCAGGTTGTTCATGGAGGCATAGCTTCTCCCTTCTGGTTTAATTAAATCATTGTATTCTTTAAATACTTCCAAGATTGCATTGTTTGAAAAGCCACGACGGATCATTCTCCGTGTGAAGCTGCTTTCCAGGTACCTTTTTTCTTGATTCAATAGATCTTCTTTTGCGATTTCTGATACCATTGCAGGCATCCTATTTTTCCATTTCCGCCAAAGAATCAATTGATTTTCCACCCAATGCCTATTTAATTTGCCCCTGGAAAAATGCTCCAAAAGCAAATTGTTTACGACTCTGTTCTCAAAACCTTGTACGTGGGCTTGCAGGCATATATCGATGTCGTAGCAATGAAAACCTTTAAAGTTCAGTTCGTCAAACCGTAGACTTTTTGCCACCTCTTTTCTACAAGCTAGAAATACACCATCCAGTGCAACAACCGCTTGGGAAGTCTTGTTTTTAAAGTCTGTGCTATCCAATAAGACAGAAAATCCCCTTTTTTTGTCGTATTGAAGAATTCGTCCGAAATGTTTTCCGAAGCTCCACTGAGCCGGTACCCTGGGAATGATTGTCCCTCCGGCAACTCCGATGAATCCAACGGTTGGATCAATCAGATGTTCAGCAAGAATATTTGCCCATTGCGGTGTATGGAATAAAATGTCGTCGTGCATGAAGCATAACAGTTCGTATTTGGCATGATCTATGCCGTAATTGTACGCTTTGAAAATGGACTGGCCATGAATGGTCTCGTCCACAATAATCAACTCATAGTTCATACCAGTCATTTCCTGGAGGTTTTTTTTCAAACTTTCGGTAATTTCGGGTTTACGGCTGCAAATGATGATGGAAAGCATGTGCTTATTCTATTTGGTGAGTTATTCAATTTTCTGAATACCATTCAGGCATTTAAAATGGCCATTTTCCTGTTTCTCATGCATCATTCTGGCGTTTTCATTCTGCTCACTCCAGACTTCATCATGATTGAGATGATAGACTACAGCAAGGTTTCGGACAGAACGCAGCTTATACCCGGCCAACTTGAATCGCCAGGTCGGATCTGCATCTTCTCCAATGGCTGGTCTCAAATAATCCTCATCAAAACCGTTTAGGATTATTATATCCTTTTTGTAAAAGGACATATTGCAACCTCGGAGTTCCTTGATTTTCCGAATTCGAGGTAATATACCAAATAATCCATTTGGTGAGCATACAAACGCTTCTTCAGGAAAACGAATATTTAACAGCCGAACCCGAAATGCGTTTTTTATTAAATAGGAACCGATATCCCGGTAAGATCGCTTTCCCTCTAGAAATTCTTTGGTAAGCGGCTCGTTAAGCTTAAGCCTCTTGCCTCCTAGAATGTAGCCTTCTTTTGCCATACGCATATGCATTTCCATGAAGCACGGGTGCAACACGCAATCACCATCAATAAAGACCAGATAATCAGAGTTCGAGGCTTGAATAGCATTGTTTAGTGCTTTGTTCTTTCGCCACCCTAAATCTTCCTGATGCAAATGTTGCCATGGATGCACAAATGGAAAACGGTTCAGAAATTCACGCATTTCCTGGTGTTCACCATCTTCAGAAATGATAATTTCAAAATCGTTCCATGTTTGCTCATTTACCGAATGGAGTACGGCTTTCAAAAAAGGAATATTTTTGTAAACGGAAATGATCAATGAGGCTTTGGGCATAGAAACGGGCTTCGTCACGAACGTATCAGGATTTTAACGCACAAACGTAAACATTCTTTCTGATATAAAGAAATACATATTCCGAAGAAATGAAAGTATCTTTGATCTATTATTAATATAGAATAATCTTAAAATATGAATGTTTTATTCATCGGTTCATCCAAGTACGATTATCTCCAGGATTTGACGTACAATGGGTTGGTTAAAGTGCTGGGACGTAGTTCTGTAGTTGAGGCAAAGACTATTTTCAGATACCATTTTCCATTAAAGAAATATCCAAAAGATTTGGGTTATCAGGGCATGGATTTCTCCTTTATAACGAAAAGGAATTCTTGCAAGTTTGATATTGTTTTCGTCGCTTCTGCGAAACCCGACTGCTTTGCAATCTATGAGAGATTGTTGCCAACATTGCCTACTTCGGTAAAAACAGTATTTATTGATGGTGGTGACAATCCTGCGATTGGTGGCGATTTTACCCGACTAAAATGCCCTGAACAATATGAAAGGGTTCATGCATTAAGGCCTTTTGATTATATTTTTAAGCGGGAGTATTTGAAAAAGAATTCGTATGCCGATCATGTTTTTCCTTTGCCATTTTCCGTTCAAACGTCGCGATATCCGAATATTCCTGAAGGTACATACAAATACGACGTGGCTTTTTGGGCTGTAGAATCCCATCCGATTCGCACAAAGGTCTTAGACTTGATACAGGATCGTTTTGACTGTGCTGCCAATGGGTCGATGCGAAATCAAGACTTTCACAACTATTCACGTAAAGGGCGGTTTTACTTTGAGGAATTGAAAAAGACTAAGATCTCCTTAAACTTTAGAGGTACTGGTTGGGATACGTTGCGTTACTGGGAAATCATGGGATTAAAGTCTTTTATGATTTCTCAAAGATTGCAAATTGAGATACCGAACGACTATATTGAAGGAAAAGAAATAATCTATTGTTCAGACGATCTTAGCGATTTGGATGATCTTTGTCATTTTTATCTTAATAATGACTCTTTACGAAAGGAAATAGCCGAAAAAGCATACGCTAAGACTATGGAGTTTCATACAGTGGAAAATCGAGCCAATTATATCCTGAAGAAGATAAAGTTGTAACGATTATCCTTTATGTATTCCAAATGGAGTGAATGTGGCTCCTTGATCATCATTATCTTTGAGCAATTTTAGGTTTGGAGCATGAACCAAATCAAACTTCTTGTGATAAATGTGGTACATAGTCAACAAGTGTTTTCTTGAGTAGCAAAAAATCCCTGCACGCTGTAACCGGTGATCCAAGTCTGTGTCTTCTCCGGTGCCCGGATAGTTGTAGCGCTCATCAAATCCGTTCACGAGGAGGATGTCAGACTTATGGATTGAGAAATTACATCCCAGAATACCCCTTCTTTTGTCCTTGATCAGACATTTTCTAAGAAGTCGGTTTTTTACTCGGATGGCGTTCTCGCTGTGTTTGACTTTCCCAAAGACTCCGTCCAGCAAGAGGAGTAATAGGCCAGCCCCTTTTTCCAGAAATCCAACTTTGATTTGTTTGATGCACAGTTTATCAGTTCTTTTCTGCGACAATTGAACCCGTCTTCCGCTCAAAACTAAATGCTCTTTGCGGTTGGAAAAGTGATCCTCCAAGAAACAACGGTGTGGAATACAATCACCATCAATGAAAACTAGATAGTCTCCTTCACAGGATTCAATTGCTTTATTCAAAATGATGTTCTTTCGCCAGCCATCGTCGGGATGCCAACAATGCTTTACTGGGAAAGCAGCTGTTTTAATCAGTTGGTGAATGCAATCAATGGCTTTTTCATTCGAGCCGTCGTCAGCAATAACCACTTCAAAATCCTGAAAAGTCTGTCTGTTCAATGCTTCAAAGATCATGGTTAGCAGCCTTGTATTATTATAAAATGAAATAATAAGACTGAGGGCAGGTGTGGAATTATTGGTTGCTTTTTCAATCATTTCTAAGCAATTGGTGTCATTTGTGATATTATATTAGGGAGGTATAAACGTTCATTACTTTATCAGCGATGTTCTTGTCAGAGAATTGTTCAGCCCACAAGTAGCCATCCAGGACCATTTGTTCTCTTTTCGGTGAATCAGAAAGTATCTGATCAATCGCATCACATAATTCAGTGGCGTCTCGTGGGTCAATATAGATACTTCCTGGCCCACCGGCTTCTTCTAAGCAACTGCCCTTTGAGCTGATAACAGGGATTCCCGAGGTTAACGCTTCTAGGAGCGGAATGCCAAAGCCTTCGTAAAAAGAGGGATAAACAAATAAGGAAGATAATTGGTAAAGAGCAGGTAAATCTATAGTTGGGACGTCGTTAAGGAAAATCACCCGACTTGTTAACCCCATTCTGGCGATGTGATGTTCAAGTTCCTGCTGCCAATTGCCTACAGGCCTCCCGACAATGACCAAAGGTACATCCAGTTTTCTTTTATAAAGTGCTTCTACAATCAACAATTGATTTTTTCGCTCTTCTATGGCGCCAACGTTAAGGATGAACGTTTCGGGAAGGTTATACTTCTTGCGAACTTCAGCCAGCAGTTCTGATGAGGACGCTGACCTGAATATTGGATTACATCCCTGATAAATCACGTTTATTTTGTTTTCATCGATGCCTGCCAATTCTATCAGATCTTGTTTGGTTTGCTGACTGATGGCAATGATGCTGTCAGCTCTTTTGCAACTGCTCAAGTATTTTCCCTGATACATTTTCTGATCGAACCAAGGATAAAGTTTCGGGAATTTAAGAAAAATCAGGTCGTGCATGGTCAAAACAGTTCGTGTTGAGCTGTTTCCAAATTGATAAGGTATCTCATTACTTAGTCCGTGATAGATATCCAATTGCTGACGACTATATTCAGAAGGAATACCAACGGAACGCCATAATGTTGGGAACTGCTTATAAAAGATTGTATTTGGTTCCACGACCTGGCAATGGAGTGGACATTCCATCAAGGGTGTTTTGGCTGACTTTGTGTAAAACAAAAGATACGTGTGCTCCGGAAAGTATTCGGTTAAGATTCGAAGGAGGTCACGGCTATAATTCCCCAATCCTCTGGAATTATAAATGGCTCTTTTGGCATCAACTCCTATTCGCATGGTTCTGACTATTAGGTATGTATGAAGTCAGTAAATTGAAGGCTATTTTTTTTGAAATCAAATAGTTCACATACGTTCTTGTAACCATTCTCTCCCATTTCCTTTCTTCTTTTAGGGTTTTCAACCAACTCCTGAAGTGCATCGGCAAAACCTTCGAGGTCGTTCATTTCCACCAAGAAGCCATTGAAGCCGTCTATTACCAATTCCGGATTGCTGCTAACCCGAAATGCGACCAAGGGTTTAACCGCCAACATTGCTTCGGCCAAAACATATCCGAAGCCTTCCCATTCGGAGGTTAGTGCAAAAATGTCAATTCCCCTATGGAAATCATCCGGATTTTCAACAGCTCCTACGAATTCGATGAAGTCAGTTAAATCCCTTTCATTCACCATGTTTTCCAGGTCGCTCCGCAGGTCGCCGTCTCCACCGATTCTGAACAGACACTTTATGCCCCTTCGCTTAAGTATCTCCGCTGTTTGAATAAACAAATCCTGTCTTTTTTGTCCTACCATCCGTCCAAGATTTCCAATCACAGGAATTGCATTTTCTACGGCCTTTTTCCCTTTTACAGTGGTGTCGATGCCATTATAAATGACTTTTATCTTTTCCTTCGGAAATAGATGCGGGTTATTTTGAAGAATGGTTCTTTTAGTCTCCGCTGAATTCGCTAGTATATCCGTTAGGCAATGCCCATATAAAAAACGATTGAGGAACGTATTTCTAATGGGAATAGCACTTCCTCTGCGATAAATTATTCTGCGGATTCCCGCCAATTTGGCTGCAGGCCCTGCAATTTTCAAGTCGTTTGAGAAGTTCATGACCAAAACATCCGGGTATTCTCTTCGGAAAAAGAGATAAAGACGAAACATCTTAATCGGATTTAAGAAGCTTAAGTTGCAGATTGAAAGCCCTTTTACATTTATGCCCTTTTCTGAAGCTCTTTTCTTCAATTCACTCTCTTTTTGAGTAAGAATCAATACATCGTCTCCAGCATTGGAAAGATATCGGGCATGCTCAAGATGCCATTTTTCACCGCCTCCCCAGGTGCGTGTCGTGTTGAGAAAAAATATTTTTTTTGGAAGTTGTGATTCCTCCTTGTAAATGCCATCTGCTGTCAGAGTCAAGCCTGAGGTATGGATTATTTTCCTATATTCTTTGTTCTTTTTAACGGTGTCAATATCTTTATAGGGTCTGTCGTGGTCCAGATGTATGCAAATGGCTGAATAACGAATTTGACGTCCCTTGATTTGGAGATTTTGCAACCGTTCTCCAAACTCACGGTCTCCTCCGCCGTAATGTAGGGTTCCATTGAACCCATTGATCCGCATTAAATCGGATTTCCAACCGGAGGAGTTGCAACCATTCCAGGATGCCTTGGCTGTTGTTGTACGGTTCATGAAACATGTGACTATTTTCGAATGAATCAATTTAGTGCATTTGAAGTGCCACTTAACCCCTTTGCTGAAAAGCCAATGAAGATCGAATAGTCGCTGTTCCTCAATATCCTTTTTGGTAAGTTGCTGACTAATGTCTAAAGGAATTTTAAAATATCCTCCGGATAGAAAAAAGCCTTTCCTGGCGTAATGCAAATGTGTTGCTACAAAATCCTGCCGAGGCACGCAATCCTGGTCGGTAAAAATAAGGTACTCGGCATTTGTGGCTTGAATGGCTGCGTTCAGAATTTTATTTTTCCTAAAACCAAGATTGGGTTGCCAGACATGCTTGATTCGCAAACCCAATTCTTCTTTCGCTTGCTTAAGCATTAAACCAGTATCGGGTAAGGACCCGTCATCCGCAACAATGATCTCAAAATCCGTATAGCTTTGATTGGCATACCCCCAAAGCACTTTTTTCAACCACTCAGGGTGATTGAATGTGGAGATAATTACTCCGACACTTCCTGAAAAAAGTTTTTTATCATCCATTGCAAAGATCTGTTTATTACGTTTATTACTGCTATTTTCTTCCGAAATCGGCTGGGATTTCTCCCCATGATGACGTTTCCCATTTATATAAAGGTATGTTCCAAGTATGCGTGGCAAGCCAGTTCTCTGCCCGGTCTATCAGATCGAAGATAGGTTCATTGGCAGCTGTTTGAACCAGTTTGGTGTTGCACTTTTTCTTCCTGATCCAGGAAAGACTCATAAGTATACTTTCAGGCGATATAACAAAAGCTTCTTCTGGAAAACGAATTCCTAACTTGCTAATACGTAGTAGGTTCTTAAGTAAATAAAAACCGATGTTCCGATAGGTTCGATTCCCTTTCATAAATTCATTTGAAAGGGAATCATTGAGTTTTAATCGTTTGCCACCCAGGATGCAACCCTCTTTTGCCATTCGGGCTTGACTTTCCATGAATCGTGGGTGTAAAACGCAATCACCATCTACGAAAACAAGGTACTCTGAATGTGCTTCCATGATCGCTTTATTCAACGCCTTGTTCTTGCGCCATCCGATGTCTTCCTGTTGTAAATGAATCCATGGGTGTTTAAAAGGGAAGGCCTTTATGAAATCACGCATTTCTTTGTGTTCCCCGTCTTCGGAAATGATGATTTCAAAATCGTTCCATGTCTGTTCATTGACAGAACGGAGAACAACTTCCAAAAAAGGGATATTGTTGTAAACGGAAATGATCAGTGAGGCTTTAGGCATATTCAGAGTTTCTTATTGACACCTATAAAATGTTCCTCAGCAACTTCCCAATTGAAGTTTAGTGATAAGCCTGTGTGCCAATCTTTTGTTCCCGCTCGCTTTTGATTCAGGAGTTCCATATTTTGCAGTTTATCACGCACTAGCGTGTGGTATTCCGTTTGACGATCTATCGCCAGGTCGAACACAGGATACCAATAAGGGAGCTTAATAACTGGAATGGAGGCTTTTTCGAGGGATTCAAAAAAATGAGTATCCTCAAATCCGTAATGTCCGCAGAAAACTTCGTCATAGCCGTGAAAATCGGTAAACAGCGGCTTGTTGATATAAAATAAATTACATCCCGAAGCAATTTTCCTCCAACCGCTAAATCGCTTGAACCTAAATAAGTCCTTGTAAACAAATTTTCTATGGATCAGATATTTAAGCGTTCTTTCTGGAAAGATATGATCAATATCGGTCATCAGCAATTTTTCTGTTTGTGCGTAATTAACACCCAAATTGCGTGCGCCACCTTGATTCCAACGGATGTCTAAGGTAATGCGTAACAGGCTGATATTCATATTGGGTATTTCAGGTAACTTTATCTTAATGGGCGAACAATCGTCAACCAGAATAAAATGAATCTGGTCAAGAAGCAGTTGGTTGTATTTTGAATAATGTTGTAAAACACGATAGAGGGTATTATCATTCTTCTGATCAAAAAATAATGGAACGATATAGCTCAAAACCGGTTTAGCCTTATTAGTCATCATCAGGTCAAATTTAATAAAATGGATATTGTTTTTCTTTTTAGGGAATGCGTTCTATTGCGCCGGTTTTTTTAAATGATTCATACCAGCGTTTAACACGGCTTCTGAATATTTCGCGCTTGAATTTTCCTTCTTTTGCAGGGAGTATCAGTTCTCCAGCCCAAGGCTCTCCTCGCCGAAGTATCATTTTCATGAAAACGAAAGACGTGATTCCCCACTTGTTTAAGAATTGTCGGGAACCCTTGTTTTTTTCAACTCGCTTTGTCGATCTTGCTTCAAAATGATAGACCCGACTGTCGCTGATTCCCTTAAAATAGCGTACACCTGCGCACCATAATTTGGCAGAGAAATCGGGATCGGAATATAATCCAGGAGAAAACTCGACACTATAACCCCCAACAAGGTCCCAAATATCCCGATGTACGATATTTAGAGGCCAGGTACTTCCGCTCCAATCAGAATGAGGTAGTTTTTGGTATTCTTCCAACAATCTCCGTTCTTCAAATTGTTCAACCGTTTGTCCGAAATCTGCAGGTGCGATGATCGCTTTGCACCAGAAGGGTCGTGGTTGAATCAAGGTTGAACTCAGAAAAAACCTGTTATCGGGCAATCTTCTGATTTCTTTCATCAGCGCAGAATCCCATCCGGGGCATACGTACATATCGTCATTTACGAAAACAATGTATTCAGTATTGACAAATGAACGCATGCCGTTTAAAGCCCAACAAACCCCAACATTCTTCTTGCTAAAAGTGACAGTAACATTTTGCGTTCTTAGCCAGTCAAGCGTTCCATCCAGACCTTCATTGACATGCACAATGATCTGGTGGCTAAATGTTGAATTTTGCCGGATACTGTGAATACACAATTTAAGGAATGATAAGTTATTCCAGGTTGGGATAACTATTGAGAAGCGATCATTGTCGTTTGGCTCTGTCTTTTGTATTAATTCGATCATGTTAAAGTCAGATAAATGGGAATTAAAATTATCTTAGTTTCTTAATACAGGTTTAATCTTGTTCGAATAAATGATCTTATCCATATACTTAAGGCATAATGGATGAAAGATCTGCCCCAAAATTCCTGTCCATGGAATCGGATAGCCATCATTATCCCCCATGATATTCCCTGGAAATTTTGATAGTTGCTGGTAATAAACGTCCATCTTATGATGCAGTTCATTGTACCAGTCAGCTGTAAAGGGAGTATATGAGCGGCAAATATATGCACCGTTTCCAATTAGATATTGCCAGTTTTTTACCAAGTCAATAGAAAGGGTAGGGTGTTCTACCCGAGCAGCACCCCTTTTTCCGATTTCCCTATAGCCTATAATCCATTTGTCCGTTTTTCGTTCTAATTTGTTAAAGGATGACTCCCAGTTGTTTACAGGAAATTTTATATCCGAATACCCTCCACCATAATGGTGCATAAAGTAACAACGTAGATAATCGGACTTGTGAACAGCCGATAAGTATGGGAAACTTTTATGCAATGGGAAATCCGATAGTATGAACTTGTCCAGATTTTCGGAGGTAACAAGCACAATTTCCACTCCTGTCTTATTCCGCAAAGAAGTTAAGGATTCCAGACGATTCTTTGACATTTCGTTGCTGCCGGTCCAGAAGCAGAATATTCTTCTTTCCAAATATTGAAAAGACTTTTTCTGAGACGAATCGCAGTCGTTTTCCAAAAAAGAGCCCTGATATCGTTCTTTTGAATAGGAATAACCGGATAAAAATATGATTCTGGAAAACTGTTTTATGGTGCCCATCTCACTTCTTAAGGTTTATTAGTTGGGTGTGTTGATTAAACTGAAAGACTAAACATGTTTTAGTTTTTTTATAGTAGGGAGGAATAAACTCCCATCACTTTTTCACCAATGGCTTTGTCAGAAAAGTGTTCAGCATGCAAGTAGCCATCCTGAACCATCTGTTCTCTTTTCCGTTTATCGGAAAGTATCTGATTCATGGCAACTCCCAATTCAGAGGCATTCAGAGGGTCAATGTAAATGCTTCCAGATCCACCAGCTTCTTCTAAACAACTTCCTTTCGAACTGATGGCTGGAACTCCGGAGGTTAAAGCTTCCAGAAGTGGAATACCAAAGCCTTCGTACAAAGAAGGATAGACGAACAGGGAAGATCGTCGGTAAAGAGCAGGTAAGTCCATAGTCGGAACATCGTTTAGGATAATTACCCGACTGCTCAGCCCGATCTTGGATATACGTTGTTCAAGAACTTGTTGCCAATTGCCAACAGGTCTACCGACGATGACCAACGGTAAATCCAATCTGCCCTCGCGGAGTGCTTCTACAATCAGAAATTGATTTTTCCACTCTTCAATGGCCCCTACGGTTAGTATGAAATCTTTGGGAAGGTTGTACTTTTTACATACTTCAGACAATTGCAATGAAGAGTACTGTTTCTGGAAAACAGGATTACATCCCTGATGTATCACGTTTATTTTTTTTTCATCGACACCAGCCAACTCAATCAAGTCTTGTTTCGTTTGTTGACTGATTGCAATGATGCTATCGGCCCTTTTGCAACTGCTCAGATATTTTTCCCGATAAATGATCTGGTCAATCCAAGGGTAAAGCTTTGGGAATTTCAGAAAGATAAGGTCGTGCATGGTTAAAACGGTTCGCGTTGAACTTTTCGCAAGTTTATAGGGCAATTCATTGCTGAGACCGTGATAGATATCCAGTTGCTGACGTTCATATTCAGAAGGAATACCAATTAAGCGCCATAGAGAAGGGAATCTTTTATAAAAGGTGTTCCTTGGCTCAATGATTTTGCAAGCGGTAGGACAATCCATCAGTGTGGTTCTAGCCATCTTGGCGCAAAACAACAAGTACGAGTGTTCCGGATACTGTTCGGTTAGAATACGAATGAGGTCACGGCTATAATTCCCCAGTCCTCTGGAATTATAAATGGCTCTTTTAGCATCAATACCTATATGCATGGTTTTAACTATCAGCTATGTATGAATTCTTTGAATAGAATGGCCTCTTTGTTGACATTTCCTCTCATTTCCAAAAGAGTTGCATTCGCCCCGTCAATAACCTTTATTTTTTCATTTGGGGAAAAGGTTGAGTTATTTAGTAGAATGATTTTTTTAGTTTCCTCCGAATTGGCAAGCATATCTGTCAGGCAATGGCCGAATAAATATCGATTCAAGAAAGTTTTTTTTATGGGGAATGCGTTGCCCTTGAAGTAGATGATTCTGCTGATTCCAGCCATCTTAGCTGCAGGTCCGGCAATTTTCAGGTTTTTTGAGTGGCTTATAATCAGAACGTCAGGATATTCCCTGCGAAAAAATAAAAACAGACCAAGCATCTTAAACGGGCCAAAAAAGCTATTGATTGAAAAACTGTGGATTTTAAGACTTTTGTCAGAAGCCCATTTTTTCAGTTCACTTCCCTTTTTGGTAAGAACTTGAATATCATCCCCCGACTTAGAAAGATAATGGGCAAGTTCAAGATGCCATTTATCGACTCCTCCCCAGGAGCGGGAAGAATTGAGAAAGAAAATTTTCTTTGGAAGTGTGGACTGTTGCTCTTTTTCCTTAAAAATTCCTTCTGGAGTAAGTGTTAATTCCGATAATTGAATTTTTTTCCTGTGTTCCTTATTCCTTTTTACAATGGAGGGATCTTTATAAGGTCTGTCGTGATCCAAATGCACACAAATGGCCGAATAACGGATCTGACGTCCCTTAATGTGCAGGTTGAGCAACCTTTCACCCAATTCACGATCTTCCCCGCCGTAGCACAAGGTTTCATTGAATCCATTGACACGAAGTATATCCGATTTCCAGCCGGAGGAGTTACAACCATTCCATGATGCATTGGCTGTTGTAGCGCGATTCATGAAACGTGTGAATATTTTTGAATGAATCAATTTGGTGCATTTGAAGTGCCCTTTGACCCCCTGTCTGAATAACCAATGAAGATTGAACAGCCTCTGCCCCTCAATATCATTTTTAGTGAGTTGATGACTGATAGCCATCGGAATTTTAAAGTACCCACCTGATAAGAAATGGCCTCTTCTGGCGTAATATAAGTGCGTTTCCACAAAGTCCTGCCGGGGGACGCAGTCTTGATCTGTAAAAATCAAGTACTCGGCGTCTGTGGCTTGAATGGCTGTATTCAGGATTTTATTTTTCCTAAAACCAAGATCTGGTTGCCAAACGTGTTTGATGCGCAATCCCATTTCCTCTTTTGCCTGTTCAAGTATTTCGCCTGTTTCAGGAAAGGAACCATCATCAGCAACAATGATTTCAAAATCAGTATAACTTTGGCTGGCGTATCCCCAAAGCGTTTTCTTCAGCCACATTGGGTGGTTGTAAGTGGAGATAATTACTCCAACACGACCTGTATATATTTTTTTATCATCCATTGCCAGTCGGCTGTTCATAAAGGCTACTTACGACCGAAATCGGCAGGTATTTCGCCCCAGGAAGAAGTTTCCCATTTATATAAAGGTAAATTCCAAGTATGTGTGGCAAGCCAGTTCTCAGCCCGGTCTATCAGATCGAAGATAGGTTCATTGGCAGCTGTTTGAACCAGTTTGGTGTTGCACTTTTTCTTTCTGATCCAAGTTAGGGCATTCATGCTGTCTGAATAGATTGGAAAATGAGTGTTCTTGGCGATTTGCAAGGCCAGGGCGTGCACGATGGCCAGAAATTCCCCGATGTTGTTAGTTCCTTCCTGGAAGGGACCTTGATGAAATATTTCCATGGAGTTTTCCCTGAATACACCTCTGTATTCCATCAATCCCGGATTTCCGCTGCAAGCAGCATCAACTGCGATGAAATCGCCTGTTGGGCGGGGAGAATTTTTAGTGGGACGAGCTTGGGCGGCTTGTTTGTAAAAGGCATGCCAACCCTTTCGCAACGCTTTTTCAGCCTCGTCTTTGGTTAGGAATGCTTTGTATTTTGCTCCTTCTGCTCCGTCAATCTGGGCCTTGCATTTAGCCCAGTCTGTATAGACTCCCGGAATATGCCCTACCCAGACCACATAGAATTTCCCTTTATTCGCCATGCGTTTCAGGTTTATCTTCGTACAATTCCTTGCGTTTGCCACGGAAGATATCGTATTTTCTGAATTCGCAATCCAAAGCACCGTTCATCAGAGGAATCCGTGCTGAGGGGCGCAAACCAATCTTGTCGAAGCACTCTTCGCGGTAGCTGAGAATCCAGGCGGAATATCCCATGAAAGCGTGTTTGAGTCGCTCACCGATGGTTTCATAAAGCACCAACAGGTCGTTGGAGGAGAGGCGTTCACCATAAGGCGGATTCATCACCAACATGCCGTTTTCAGGTGCTTCCGTAATTTTCTGAATGGAACGGGTTTCAAGCTCGATATATTTGCCAAGGCTGGCACTTTTCACGTTTTTCTGTGCTATGGAAATGGCTTGCGCGGAGATGTCCGAGCCGTAAATCTTGAATTTGAAAGGATTTTCGTCAGGCTCTTCGGTGCAAAGTTCTTCAAAGAGTTCCGCATCGAAATCGGGCCATTTCTCAAAAGCAAAGCCTTTCCTGTAAATGCCGGGCGGTATCTTTAGGGCTATTAGCGCCGCTTCAATAAGCAGGGTGCCAGAGCCACACATGGGGTCAATGAAATTGCATTGTCCTTCCCAGCCAGCCAAAAGCAACATGCCTGCAGCTAAGACTTCGTTCAACGGAGCTTCCGTCTGATCGACACGATAACCTCTTTTGTGAAGCGATTCTCCTGAACTGTCCAATGAAATGGTGCAGGTTTCGTGTGAAACATGAACGTTGATGTAAATATCCGGGTTGGTGAGGCGTACCGATGGACGTTTCTCAAACTTTTCCATAAAATAGTCTGCCATACCGTCCTTTACCCGATAGGCAAGGAATTTGGAATGGCGGAAAAGGTCCGAAAAGACAACCGAATCGATGGTGAACGTCTGATTGGGGGAAAAATACTTTTCCCATTGAATCTTTCGAACCTGTTCATACACTTCGTCCGGATTCTTGGCTCGAAAAGAGGCGATTGGTTTTAGGATTCGGACTGCTGTGCGCAGATACAAGTTGGCTTTGTACAATAGGCGCTGATCTCCTGAAAAGGAAACCATTCGGCGACCGATCTGCACATCATTTCCACCCAGTTCAGTGATTTCTCTGGCAAGGACTTCTTCCAGTCCTTGCATGGTTTTGGCGACGAGTTCGAAAGACATTATTTTTTTGCTTTTGACTGGACAACGCGCGCATTGGGTGCAACATCTTCGGTCACCCAGATGTTTCCACCCACCGTGGCGTTCTCTCCAATCGTTATACGACCTAAAATGGTCGCGTTGGAATATACGACGACATTGTCCTGAAGGATGGGATGGCGGGGTATGCCCTTGATGGGGTGTCCGTCTTCGTCCAGCGGGAAGCTTTTTGCACCAAGCGTCACACCTTGATATAACTTGACGTTGTTTCCTATGACGGCTGTTGCGCCAATTACAACACCGGTTCCGTGATCGATTGCGAAATGGGTTCCGATAGTGGCTCCTGGATGGATGTCGATGCCAGTTTCAGAATGTGCCATTTCGGTGATCATTCTGGGAATCAACGGAACGCCCAGTTCTTTCAGTTTGTGAGCGATACGATAATTGCTGATAGCTTTGATGGCCGGATAGCAATAGATGATTTCTTCCATGCTTTCGGCTGCTGGATCACCATTATAACAGGCAAGCACATCGGTAGCAAGCAAATCCCTCAAGGACGGCATCGATTCAATAAATTCAGCGGAAATGACTTCAGCTTCGTCCTTCATAACCTGTTGTTCCTGACGGTTTTTTGGTAAATCGTCGCAGTCTCCTTTTAGGTGGGCTTCGACTTGCTTTTGAAAATAAAGTCCGGCCAATACCTGTGCGCTCAGTAACTGATGCAGTTTTTCCACATTCAATCCAATATGGAAAGACAGATTTTGTCTGGTTACGGATGCATTTCCAAAATATCCAGGGAAAATAATGGCACGGCAAAGGTTCACCACTTCCATCAGAACCGGAGCTGAAGGTATCGGACTAGACTCGATTTCCTCATGACAAAGGCCTTTAAGTAGGTCGTATTCGGAAAGCTCCTGAATAGCTTTGGTTATTTTTACTGAATGGATGAGGTTCATTTTCTTACTAATTTTTGCTAGTGCAAAAGTAAGCATTAGTTTTTAGAGCACCGCCTTGATTTTCGCAATGACATCCTGGTATTCGTTTTCTGTGAGATAAACCTTCTGGGGATTCATCTGAAATGTTCCACCGTAATCGGGGCCGTCCACGTATTTGGGAGCTAGATGGAAATGCAGGTGCTGGAGCTTGTCGGAATAAGCTCCCATATTGATTTTTACCGGATTGAACGCTGTCGTCAGGACTTTAGCCACGCGTGCCACATCGGCCATGAATGCATTTCGGTCAGCATCGGTGAGTTCAAAAAGCTGGTTTGCATGATCTTTATAAGCTAAAACGCAACGTCCATGATAGGTCTGTTCCTTGAATAAGAACAAGGTGGAAACGTTCAGGTCGCAGATTTCGATCATCAGGTCGTGTTGCAATTGATTTCGGGTGCAATACAAGCAATCAGGATTTTTTTCCATGAAGAAGTAGGATTTTTGGTTGAATGAATGATTTATACTTTCAAAAGTAGGGATTTATTTGCAGAAATCAAAAGCAAGCCTAGGAAAAAAGTCCGTAATCACTTGCGGGGGAAGTCTATTTGAAGTAATTTTGCAACTCCTTAAAAAAAGGCTCCCGGAAAACCGCAAAAAATTCTATAATCACTAATTATTCAAAGGTATGGGTGTATTCATTTTCAATTCTTCTATCGGGCGCAAGCTGGTCATGAGTGTGACTGGTATAGCGCTCGTATTGTTTCTCACCTTCCACAGCATCATGAACATCTTCGTGATCATTTCACCGGAAATTTATGACAAGATCTGTGAGTTCCTGGGTGCGAACTGGTATGCTGTTTTTGGTACATTGGGTCTGGCCACCCTGGTTGTCATTCACATGGTTTATGCCTTCTGGCTGTCGCTGCAGAACTTCATTGCAAGAGGCAAAGATCGTTATGCTGTGTCAAAACGTGCTCCCGGTGTGGATTGGGCTTCCCAAAACATGTTGGTATTGGGTTTCATAATCCTCGGTTTTCTGGGTTTGCATTTGTTCAATTTCTGGTTCAAGATGCAGTTGCCTGAATTGATGGGTGGTGAGCCTGCTGTAGGCTCACAAATCGTTTCCGGTCTATTCCAGATGCCTGCCTACTGCATCCTATATATGGTATGGTTGGGAGCGCTGTGGTTTCACCTGACACATGGTGTCTGGAGTGCCATTCAGACCATGGGTGGAAGCAACCACACGTGGCTGCCCCGTATCAAGATGATTTCCAACATCATTGCTACGCTGATCATCTTGATGTTCATGGCCATCCCTGTTTATTACCTCATCACCAACCTCCTGGGATAAAATCTATTCATTATGACTGCAATAAAAGACACTAAAAAGATTGACGCCCGGATTCCTGAAGGACCGTTGGCTGAAAAATGGTCCGAATTCAAAGCCCATCAGAAACTGGTTAATCCCTCCAACAAGCGCCGCCTTGATATCATCGTGGTGGGTACAGGTTTGGCCGGTGCTTCTGCTGCCGCCTCTCTCGGAGAGCTTGGTTTCAACGTTTTGAACTTCTGTATCCAGGATTCCCCCCGTCGTGCGCACTCCATCGCTGCACAGGGTGGTATCAACGCTGCAAAGAATTACCAAAATGACGGTGACTCCGTTTACCGTTTATTTTATGATACTATTAAAGGTGGTGACTATCGTGCTCGTGAATCCAATGTTTATCGCTTGGCCGAAGTTTCCAACAGCATTATTGACCAATGTGTAGCTCAGGGTGTGCCTTTTGCCCGCGAATACGGCGGCCTGCTCGACAACCGTTCATTCGGTGGCGCTCAGGTTTCCCGTACGTTCTACGCCAAGGGCCAAACCGGTCAGCAATTGCTGCTCGGTGCTTACTCTGCACTGAGCCGTCAGGTTCACCAAGGAAGCGTGAAGTTATACACCCGCTACGAAATGCTTGACCTCGTTGTTATTGAAGGTAAGGCTCGCGGTATCATCGCCCGCAATCTGGTTACCGGTAAGATCGAACGCTTCGCTGCTCACGCTGTGGTTGTTGCTACCGGTGGATACGGAAATACCTTTTTCCTTTCTACCAACGCCATGGGCTCCAACGCCTCTGCTGCCATCCAACTGTTCAAAAAAGGCGCTTATTTCGCTAATCCCGCATACGTTCAAATTCATCCGACCTGTATTCCCGTTCACGGCGAAAACCAATCCAAACTGACCCTGATGTCCGAATCGCTCCGCAACGACGGTCGTATCTGGACCCCAAAGAAAAAAGAAGATTCCGAAGCCATCCGTGCAGGTAAACTCAAACCGAATCAAATTACCGAAGAAAACCGCGATTATTACCTGGAGCGCCGATATCCTACATTTGGGAACCTTGTTCCCCGTGATGTGGCTTCTCGCGCTGCCAAAGAACGTTGCGACGCTGGTTTTGGCGTCGGTGCCACTGGTCTGGCGGTATATCTGGATTTTTCCGATGCTATCAACCGCCTCGGACGTGACATTGTTGAAGCCCGCTACGGCAACCTGTTCCAGATGTATGAAAAGATTGTAGACGAAAATCCATACGAAACGCCGATGATGATCTATCCGGCCATTCACTATGCAATGGGTGGCGTATGGGTAGATTATGAACTTCAAACCTCCATTCAAGGATGTTTCTGTATTGGTGAAGCCAACTTTTCCGACCACGGTGCAAACCGTTTGGGTGCTTCTGCACTGATGCAAGGTTTGGCCGACGGTTATTTCGTATTGCCATATACCATTCAGAACTATCTAGCCGATGAGATTCGCACACCGCGCTTTTCCACCGATTTACCTGAGTTCAAAGATGCTGAAAAAGCTGCTTCAGACCGTATTGAAAAACTGATGAAAATTCAGGGTCAACGCTCTGTTGATTCCTTGCACAAGGAACTGGGTCTCATCATGTGGGACAATGTGGGCATGGGTCGCACCAAAGCCAGTTTGGAAAAAGCCCTTGTGGAAATCCTGCGTGTCAAGAAAGAATTCTGGTCCAACGTATTTATACCTGGTTCTGGAGCCGATCAAAATACGGAGCTTGAAAAAGCTCTTCGAGTTGCCGACTTCTTGGTAGTAGGGGAATTGATTGCACGCGATGCCCTTCTTCGCGAAGAATCCTGCGGTGGTCACTTCCGTGAAGAATATCAGACTCCCGAAGGTGAAGCGCTTCGTAACGATGAGAAATTCTCTTATGTTTCCTGCTGGAAATACAACGGTGAAGAGAAAGAACCTGAACTTTTGAAGGAAGATCTGAACTACGAATTCATCAAGGTGCAACAACGGAATTACAAATAATCTACGGTCATGGAAAAAACGATCAATATAACCCTCAAAGTATGGCGTCAACGTGGTCCCAAGGCCAAAGGCGCTTTTGAATCCTACAAACTCGACGCTGTTTCCACCGACAGTTCTTTCCTCGAAATGCTCGACATGATGAATGAACAGCTGCTGAAGGAACGTCAGGAACCCATCGTGTTCGACCACGATTGCCGTGAAGGCATTTGTGGCATGTGTTCGCTTTACATCAATGGTCATCCGCATGGACCCGATGAAGATGTGACCACTTGCCAGTTGCACATGCGTAAATTCAAGGACGGTGAAATCGTCACCATTGAGCCGTGGCGTTCCCATGGTTTTCCGGTAATTCGTGACCTGATGGTTGACCGGACTGCTTTCGACAAGATCATGCAGGCTGGTGGCTATGTTTCCGTAAACACTGGTGGCGTACCTGATGCCAATTCCATTCCCATCCCCAAGGTTATTGCTGATGAGGCTATGGATTCAGCTTCCTGCATTGGTTGCGGTGCTTGCGTAGCTGCATGCAAGAACGGTTCAGCAATGCTGTTCGTTTCTGCCAAGGTCAGTCAATTGGTCATGTTGCCACAGGGAAAGGCTGAAGGCGCACGTCGTGCAAAAGCCATGGTCGCCAAAATGGACCAGCTGGGCTTTGGTAACTGTACCAATACAGGCGCATGTGAAGCCGAATGTCCGAAGAATATTTCCATTACGAACATCGCTCGTTTGAACCGGGAGTTCTTATCAGCAAAGTTCAAGGACTAAATAGCGGTATACCACTTATAAGAAAGGCTGGATCATTCGATTCAGCCTTTCTTATAAGTGGTGTTTCTTCAAGAAATCGGAAGTCTCTCGAATAGTTTGACTCAAAGGAATAAAAGTGTAGTCCAGTGTTTTGCGGACACGGTCATTGGAATAGGATTGTGGATTTTGAGCGGACCGGATGGTGTCGTTGGTCAGCTGAGGCGTTTTGCCAGTTATCCAGCCAGTGAGGGTGGAAAAAAGGACACCCATCTTAAGCATCGCTTTTCCGGCGAGAATTCGCGGAGGTTCTTTACCGAATTCTTTGGCGATGAGGCCAAAAACGGTGCCATTGTGGGCATTTTCAGAAACGAGAATGTATCTTTTATTGTATAACCCTTTTTCCATCAATTCAACGGAGATGTTGCATACATCACGCACATCGACGTATCCGGTGGTGGCTTTTGTATAAAAGGGCATCCCTTTTTTACCGGTTTGAAAAAGCAATAGGCTGCCTTTGTCCGGATTGCCAGGACCCAGAATGATGCCCGGATTGATGATGACAGCGTTCAACCCTTCGCTGACAGCACGCCAGACTTCTAGCTCTGACCTGAATTTACTTTCGGAATAAGCGGAGTTCCTGTCATCATTCTTACGGGGAGTATCTTCCTGAATCGGTGACTGGTCGGGGGAGGAGCCAAGTGCGGCAATGGAGCTGATAAAGCAGAATTTCCTAACGCCCGATATGAGGGCGGCATCAACCATGTTGGAGGTCCCCTGAACATTGGTTTGAATCAATTCCATTCGATTTTTGGAGTTGAATGACACCATGGCGGCACAGTGGTAAACTTCCGCCACGTTTTTCGTCAGATTGCACAGCTCAATGAAATCCAGTGTATTGCCCTGAACCCATTCTACCGAACTTTTCAGTTCTTCAAAAGGCTGTTTGTAAAAGGAACAAATCAGCTTTAACTGTTCCAATGAAGAGGATGATCGGATAAGGCATCGAACTTTTTTTCCGGCCTTGTAAAGGTGTACCAGCATATGACCACCAACTAAACCGGTAGAGCCTGTCAGTAATACCAAATTGTTTCCGGATGCACTCATAACAAAGGATTGAAGTACAAAATTACGAAAAGAATGCGTATTTTTGCGAATAAATTCACCAGACAGCGCCCAATTAGTCAGAGGATGGAAGGAGACTCACTCACAATCATTGACACTACAGTCCATTGGGGTGGCCCTGTTTCCAACGATTCCACGATTGCCCTCGTTAAACAATGGAATTACAGTCATGATTCTGCATTGTATCATGGCACTGGCTTTTGGTTTAAGGAAGTACTCCAGTATTTCAGACAACGGGACAATTTCGGATTTGAACGTCATCAAGGCATTCAGCGTCCTGATAAAATGATTTCAGAAAGTTTGTTGTTGATACTTCTGCTTTTTGAAGTTTTTCTGGTTGCCTTTCTGCTTAAACGAGGGTTGAAGCTCATTACTCAGTACACCAAAATTACTTTTTATCCTGTCGATCGCACAGCCTCGGCCAATGATTCTTCACAAAGTGGTAGCTTCAGCGTTTTTTTATGGATGTTGACATTGGTAGTTTTTTCACTGATGGGGCATGTATTGCTGAATGCAAAGCTCGGTAATCAGGGTTATGGCCTTGATTCGTTCATCCTTTTGCGCTTGTTTATTTTTACTGTTGTTTTTTTTCTGATTCAGGGACTATTATATCAAGTGCTTGGAAAGATCTTCTTTTCTCCCATGCAGACAAATCGCTGGATTGCCAATAACAAGACGGTGCTGTTTTTTTACGCTATGGTCTTGTCACCGGTCCTTATAGGGGCAGAGATCGGTGCCATTACCAATACTTCTTTTATCTTTTACTGGACCCTCGGATTCTTGTTTTTGGCAAGGATTTGGATGTTCAGTAAAACCATTCAAATTTTTTCTATTGGCAAAGGCTATTTTTTCTATTTGATTTTGTACCTTTGTGCGCTGGAAATCCTGCCTATTTTATTGTATTATAGAGGCTTATTCCTGTTGTAAAATCAATCGTTCAATTTAATCATACTATTTTGAAAATCAAGAATTTGTTAGTATCTCAGCCGAAACCCGCGACTGAAAAGTCGCCCTACTTTGATTTGGCTGATAAATATGGTCTGAAAATCGATTTTCGCCCTTTCATCAAGGTGGAAGGACTTGCCGCTAAAGATTTCAGACAACAGAGGGTTTCCATTCTCGATCATACGGCAGTCGTATTCAATGCTCGTCACGGAATTGATCACTTTTTTCGGCTCTGTGAAGAAATGCGAATCACCATTCCGGAAGAAATGAAATATTTCTGCATTAATGAACAGGTCGCTCTATATCTTCAAAAATACATAGTCTACCGCAAACGCAAGATTTTTCATACTACATCAGGTAAGAATGACGAATTGGTTCAGCTTATTCTAAAACACAACTCGGAGATGTTTCTGATACCTGTTTCTGATGTAAGCAAAGACGACCTGATGGTGAAACTCGATGAAAAGAAGGTTTCCTACACCAAGGCCATCATGTATTGCACCGTAAGCAACGACTTTCAGACAGGAGAACCTTTTGATTACGACATGCTCGTATTTTTCAGCCCTGCCGGTATTTCTTCCTTACTCAAGAATTTCCCCCACTTTGTTCAGGGAGAGATTTCCATCGGTTGTTTTGGTGCTACTACGGCAAAAGCGATTCGCGATGCAGGTCTGCGTCTAGACTGTGAAGCTCCGATTCTTGAAGCACCTTCCATGACGGGCGCTCTTGACCTTTACATCAAAGAAAACCATAAGGCAGCCAAAAAGGCCTGATTCAATAAACCTATTTTCAACACGCTGTTTTCCGGTAGAATCACCTACCTTTGTGGAAACAGCGTGTTGCTTTTTTATAGTATGGGACAACGATTTACGTTTACAAAACAAGAGAAACTTACTGGTGAAACAGTGGTGACGGAGCTTTTCCTTAATGGAGCCTCTTTCATCGCTTATCCGGTTCGCATTGTCTGGACAGTCTCCAAAACGGAGGATTCTCCCTCATTGCAAGTGCTGATGAGCGTCCCGAAAAAGAAACTAAAACATGCTGTTGACCGTAACAGGGTGAAACGTTTGCTCAGGGAGGCCTATCGCCTCCATAAGTTCGAACTGACAACCTTGGTGGTTGGACATGGGCTGCAGGTCCGGATGGCTTTGGTTTGGATTCCCACTGAGGTGCTGGACTATGTCAAAGTGGAAAGAAAGGTGCTTGATGCCCTTTCTAAAATGCAAAAACTGCTGACTTCAGAAAATTTGGATGAAAATCGTCAATAAATGATTCAGTCATTGATTAAAAAAGCTTTTTCAGCATTCTTCATCGGATTGGTCCGTTTCTATCAATTGGTCCTCTCGCCTCATACGCCTAACGCTTGCAGGTACACGCCGACCTGTTCTCAATATGCAATTGAAGCAATTCGAAAACACGGACCTTTTAAGGGAGGCTGGCTGGCCTTGCGTCGCATCTTAAGCTGCCATCCGTGGGGAGGTCATGGTTACGATCCTGTACCTTAATCAATTTAAGCGATGATGACAGATATCCATAGTCATGATCCTCAGATAAAACCTGGTCAGATCAAGGTTCTATCCTTACAGTTACACCCCGAGACAAACATCGCAGAGGTTCAGAATGCCCTGCCTTCAGCGATTCTATTAAGCGCAGGTATTCACCCATGGCATGCCTATGAATGGACTTCTGCAAATATACCCAGGCTGGAGGTTCTGTTGCATACTTCGCGAATTGCTTTCGTTGGTGAAATTGGTTTGGACAATGCTTGCGGAGTGTCCTTTGATGAACAGTTGTTTGTATTTGAAAAGCAGCTATTGCTAGCTGATAATACAGGTAAATCCGTGCTGATACATAATGTTGGTCATCAGACTGAACTACTGGCTATGAAAAGTAAATACAAACGCATACCTGCATGGATCCTTCATGGTTTTCGAGGTAAGGCTCAAATGGCTGATCAGTTCCTAAAAAGCGGCTTTTACATTTCCTTTGGTCTGAAATATCAATTGGAAGCCTTGCATGCCTGCCCTATGGACAGGCTTTTTCTGGAAACAGACGAATCGAATATTGAACTAGGAAGCCATTATCAAAATGTGGCGAAGGATCTGGGCATATCCGTTTTTGCGTTGGAGTCTTGCATTTCCAGAAACTTCGAATCCATTTGCTTAAAATAAGAAAGGCTGCAATTCTGCAGCCTTTCTGAAGTTATTTAGAAGGAGGATCAACCTACGAACTTATATCCTACACCTTTAATAGTTGAGATATAAGCTTCACCTATTTTTTCACGGATCTTACGAACGTGAACATCGATGGTACGATCGCCAACAATGGACTTATTGCCCCATACCAATTTGAAGATTTCTTCACGAGTGAAGACCTTCAGTGGTTTGGAAGCTAGGAGAACCAATAGTTCGAATTCCTTACGCGGCAGGAAGATGTCTTTTCCATCCTTGAAAACCAGATAACGTTCACGGTCGATAACAATGCCTTTTTGAGGCACGACGTCCTTGGCGTTACCCAGATATTTGCCTAAAATGTTCATTACACGACGGGTAATTAAAGCAGAATTGGTGTCGCGTGTTCCAAATTCGTCTACGCCCAGGTCGAACCATTCGAGCTGTTCGGTCAGATTTTGGTTGTTGTCAGTAAGGAAGTACACATTGGTTTTCTGTTCTTCCTTTGTTTTCTTGATTTTCTTGCAAAGTTCAATTGCCTTAACATCGTCTGACGGTGTGTCAATGACGATCAAACAGGGGTTTTCTTCAGCGATGAATTCAGATGCTTTTTGAACACTGTAGGTGTATTCTACTACAGCTCTTGTGTTTGCCAATGCTTCCTGAATCTTAGTGCCGAGAACCGAACCTTTAACAGAAAAAATCAACACATTACTTTGGAGTGGTTTCATAAATGTTTGATTTTTTAAATAAATAAATAAAAACGAAAAATGTAATATGCCAAAAATGGCTAATACCAAAAGAATAATAACACACAAAAATAACTCATGAAACTCGTTTAAGCAAATTTTTCAATCCTTTTATTATTAATTATCAAATAAGAAGTACTTTTGCGGTTCAAAAGGTTAACACGAAAGCTAAGCCCTTGTGGTATAACATTATTTAACCTTTGAAAAAACTCAAAAACAGATACTTTCAATGGATTTTATTCAAGAATTGCAATGGAGAGGGATGATGCATGATGTCATGCCAGGAACAGAGGAACAGCTAAAAAAAGAAATGTCGACAGCTTATGTAGGGATTGATCCTACAGCGGATTCCTTACATATCGGACATTTGGTCAGCATCATGATGCTCCGACATTTTCAACGTTGCGGACACAAACCGATCGCTTTGATCGGGGGCGCTACAGGCATGATCGGGGACCCTTCTCTGAAATCTCAGGAACGCAACCTGTTGGATGAACCCACCCTCCGTCACAACCAAGAATCCATCAAGAAGCAGTTGTCCAAATTCCTCGATTTTGAAAGCGATGCTCCCAATGCCGCTGAACTGGTCAATAACTACGACTGGATGAAAGATTACTCATTCTTGGACTTTATCCGTGACATCGGTAAACACATCACTGTGAATTACATGATGGCGAAGGACTCCGTGAAAAAACGTCTGAGCGGTGAGTCGAGTGATGGTATGTCCTTTACGGAATTCTCCTATCAATTGTTGCAGGGTTATGACTTCCTGCATCTGTACCGCGAAAAGAACTGCAAACTCCAAATGGGTGGTTCCGACCAATGGGGGAATATCACCACAGGCACGGAGCTTATCCGTCGTGTGGCAGGCGGTGAAGCCTTTGCACTCGTCTGTCCCTTGATTACCAAGGCGGATGGTGGAAAATTCGGAAAGACCGAATCTGGAAACGTTTGGCTGGATCGCCGATATACTTCACCCTATAAGTTTGTACAATTTTGGCTAAACGTCAGCGATGCCGATGCTGAAAAATACATCAAGATTTTCACGTTTATTTCACGTGAGGAAATTGATGCGCTCATAGCTGAACATCAGCAAGCGCCACATCTGCGCGTTTTGCAGAAGCGACTGGCACAGGAAATCACCTACATGGTACATTCCAAGGAAGACTACGATGCTGCTGTTGAAGCTGCGTCCATCCTGTTCGGAAACGCCACGGCCGATGCACTGAAAAAGTTGGATGAAGAAACTTTTCTGGCTGTTTTTGAAGGTGTTCCATCTTTTGAAGTTTTTCTGGATGAAATCAAAGCTGGAGTCAAGGCCTTGGATCTGCTCACTGACAAAGCTGCCGTTTTTCCCTCCAAAGGCGAAATGAGAAAGATGATTCAGGCAGGCGGATTTTCCATCAACAAAGACAAGTATATCGAAACCGACGGAGTCATCGATGCATCTTTCCTTTTAAACGGTCGTTATTTGCTGGCTCAGAAAGGAAAAAAGAACTATTTCCTGCTTATTGCCAAGTAAAAAACTGTTTCGAACTATTGGCAGGCTAAAAGAATTTGTGTACTTTTGCCCCGCTTTCATCGGAAAGCAAAGAGGATTGTCTCATGGTGTAATGGTAGCACTACAGTTTTTGGTACTGTCTGTCGAGGTTCGAATCCTCGTGAGACAACAATCGCACAAGTCCCGGTTCTTCAAAAAGGAGGCCGGGATTTTTGTTTTGCCTCGAGGTTGCGGTGAAGTCCATCAAGGCCTGTACGCTCGATGCAGGTTCCGGAAAAATAGGTTTGAAACGAAGTTGGGTTCAACTTTCGGAATTTGGTTTCGTCGAGGTTGAGAAAGTGGTCGGTGGGTTGGAGTTCAGCTATGGAGTTGGGCTTGGCGAATCGGTTCCAGGGGCAAACTTCCTGACAGATATCGCAGCCGAAAATCCAGTCGTTTTCACCAACCATTCTGGCTTCATCTATTGAGAATGGCCCTTTTTTCTCAATGGTCAAATAGGAGAGGCATCGACGAGCATCCAGACAGTTTCCGTCAAGTGCCTTGGTAGGGCATGCATGGAGACATTTGCTACAGGATCCGCATCGGTTGTCCATTGGCGTTCCGTATTCCAGTTCCAGATCAATAAGCAGTTCACCCAGCAGGAAATAAGACCCGCTGCCTGGGATGATGAGGTTTTGGTTTTTACCCAACCAACCAAGCCCAGCTTTCCAAGCCCAATGACGTTCCAGAATGGGTGCTGAATCCGAAAAAGCCCTACCATTCACCGAGATTCCTTGCTCCCGAATTTTATCCATCAGCTGGTTTAGTTTCCCGCGGATGATGAAATGATAGTCCAATCCATAGGCGAATCTGGCTACTTTTGGAACGGTGGGCATTTGACTCTCTGAAGGGTAATAGTTAAGGGCCACCACCACTACCGATTTGCAGCCTTCCACAAGCTGGCAAGGATCCAGTCTTTTGTCCAGATTTCTTCCCATGTAAGACATTTCTCCATGGAATCCATCTTTCAGCCAAGTCTCCACATTCAAAATATCCTGGGACGGAAGGGATTCAGCACGTGCGAAACCACAGGCGTCGAACCCCAGCAGGCCTGCCTGTTCCTGAACAAAATGAGAAAGTTCTGTCGTAGTCATGGGACAAAAATACAGCAAAAACCATAAACAACCCGACAATATGACTTATCTTTGCTTAGTCAAATCAAAAATCTGTTTATGAAGATATTACTGCTCGGATCCGGTGGCCGTGAACACGCAATGGCGTGGAAAATTGCTCAAAGTCCCAAAGTCGAAAAACTCTATATTGCTCCCGGAAATGCGGGTACATCGCTGGTCGGAACGAATGTAGCGTTGGGTATCAATGATTTTGCCGCTCAAAAGGAATTTGTACTGAAAAATCAAATAGACATGGTCGTTGTCGGTCCTGAAGATCCGTTGGTGAATGGCGTTTACGACTATTATGCCAATGATAAGTCGCTGAAATCCATTCCTGTCATCGCACCATCCCAAAAAGGCGCTCAGTTGGAAGGCAGCAAAGACTTTTCAAAGGGATTCATGCAACGTCATAGCATTCCGACAGCAGGTTATCAAAGCGTTACGGCAGAAACTTTTCAGGAGGGCATTACTTTCCTCCAATCCATGAAAGCACCTTATGTTCTGAAAGCCGATGGATTGGCTGCCGGAAAAGGAGTTCTGATCCTGAACGATCTTGAAGAAGCGATTGCTGAGCTGAAATCCATGCTGGAAGGTAAGTTCGGAAATGCAAGCAAGACGGTGGTCATCGAAGAGTTCCTGGATGGTATCGAGTGCTCCGTTTTTGTAATGACGGATGGCCAACATTATTGCATTCTGCCGGAGGCGAAAGATTACAAACGGATAGGAGTCGGAGATACCGGCTTAAACACTGGTGGAATGGGAGCGGTGTCACCCGTGCCTTTCGCCAATGAGGCTTTTATGGCTAAGGTAGAAGAGCGTATCATTAAGCCTACCATCAATGGCTTGGCTTCAGAAGGGATTGACTATAAAGGCTTTATTTTTCTGGGTCTGATCAAGGTGGACGGCGAACCTGTCGTCATTGAATACAACGCGCGAATGGGGGATCCTGAGACGGAAGTGGTTATGCTTCGCATACAGTCGGATTTTGTTGATTTGCTGGAAGGCATTGCTCAGGGTGATTTGGATAAACGTGTTTTGGTAACTGATCCAAGGGCTGCTGTGACGGTCATGTTGGTTTCTGGCGGATACCCCGGAGACTATGAAAAAGGCAAAGTCATTACTGGCCTTGATAAGGTGGAAGGTAGCATCGTCTTCCATGCAGGAACCAAACAAGACGGGCAAGATGTCCTTACCAATGGCGGCCGTGTGATTGCAGTCAGTTCCTACGGAGCAAACAAAGCTGCAGCGCTTTCGCAATCCTTTGCCAATGCAGGTAAGATCCAATTTGAAGGAAAATATTTCAGGTCAGATATTGGGTTTGATTTATGATAAGATGAGACGTGGATTCCTGAGTACGATCGCCTATTCCAATGCCCTTTGGGCAGCCGGCTTTTTGCTGCTGCTGGCAGCAGCTTCGGTAAACCATTTTGTTTTTGGAGGATTGGTAATCGGGACAGAGACCGACGTAATCAACTCCCTCACTGGTTACACGTTTTTAGGTTTTTCTCTATATGATATCCTTGAGAACCCGCTTCTCGATCATTTGATGAAATTTCTTTTGTTGTTGGGCACAGGTCTGGCACTGCAATACATGTCATCGGAATTTCGATTGATAAGGGTTCGGAGTTTCTTTCCCTTTTTCCTTTTTTGTTTATTGAGTGGCTCAATTTTACCCGTGCTCCCATTGGACGGAGCAACATTATCCTGTTTGCTGTTTACACTATCCTGCTTCCGCTTGTTTCGTGCGCTGGATCCTGGTTTTGAGAGCAGGGCAGTTTTTGATGCCTCCGTCTTATTGTCCCTGGCTTCGGTTTTTCAAAGCCGCTATCTTTGGTTGATGCCTGCCATTTGGCTGGTCATGGGTGTTTTGCAAGTGTTTAATCTTCGCACTTTTCTAGCATCCATACTCGGAATGTTTTGTGTTATATGGATTATTGGAGGTATCAGTTTCCTGATCGATGACTATGGTTTTCTTTTTGCTTATTCCAAAGATCTGATCGGTTTCCATTTGTTCAGTCTTTCTGAAATATCCTCTTCCGAGATTTCCTACATCGCTTTTCTGGCTGTGTTGATGATTTCTGCCATCATTTCATTTTGGCCGAAGCAGCATCTGGATAAACTCAGGACTAGAAACTATTTAAACAGTGTTTTGATAATTTGGTTTGCGTTGCTGATTCTTTGGTTCTTTTCAGCAAATGACGAAAGCTACATGCTTCCATTGCTCAGTTTGTCTTCTCTGGTTATCGCGCATTTTTTCTCCCTGGTGGACTCGCTCTTTTCCCGGATCATGTTTTTTGCACTTCTAGGACTTTCGGTTACCGTTTACTTGTCCTTTTAAAGCGTCGCTTTTACAGCACGAATCATTTCGCGTTTTCCGGGAGGACCAGGTATTCGCTCGACGCTAAATCCACACCGCTGCAAGCGACGCCTTACTTCGCCCTTCGCACAATAGGTAACCAGGATTCCATTTTCGTTCAAGTTTTCGAACAATCGGGCGAATAAATGTTCTTCCCACATTTCGGGTTGTTTTTCAGGCGCAAAAGCATCAAAATATAGGAGATCGAATCGGCTCTGAAAGGACATGGTTGTAAAATCACCTTCAAGTTTGTAAAGTGAGAAACAGTCCTTTTCCAGTATGACAGGACTGCCCCACGATGCCGCATGCAACAGATTAAATGCATCGACTTGCAGTTTCGGCTCCAGCGAATCATAACCGAGTGCTGATGTTGTTTCAGGGGGCAACGGGAAAGCTTCTATAGCAGTATAAGTTATATCCAAATGGCTTCGTTTGGCTTCACCCCATGTCAGCAGCGCATTCAATCCGGTGCCGAATCCGATTTCAAAAAGATGGATGGATTTCTTAGTGCAGTGTTTTAATCCGGCTTCAATGAAAACATGTTTTGATTCTTGCACCGCTCCGTTCAGTGAGTGGTAAGATTCCTGCATTTCGCTGGAATACAGCGTCTCCGATCCATCTCCCGTAAGGTGCAGGATAAAACCTTTTGGATTCATTTCAGGAAATGTTTTTATCCGGCAACAGAAACGTGGATGCCTGTTTCCGTTTTCACTCTTTTTGCGATGTCTTGGAGTTCCTTCAGGGATACTTTATAAACGCCCTGAACTGCCGTTTCGCGGTCGATGGCATAGATCATGACCGATTCCGGTTCAATTTCCTGAATCAATTCAATCCAAGCCGATACTTCCTCTTCCGTAGTGTTGTCGAAGGATTGTCCCTCATACTGGCCTCGCGTAAACAAGGTCTGGATGATCAGTTTGCCCTTGAATGCTTTCATCCGGTCAACTTGTTGGCGGACAGTATAGGCATCCGATGTTGGTCTATCCAGAATCCTGACCGTTTCGTCAAAGGCTGAATCGAGTTTCAGAATGGCATTGTCCACCTTGAGCAAAGCTTGGACGATCGTTGGTTTATCCAGTCCGGTGGCATTTGTAAGGACGCTTACTTTCGCATTGGGGAAGAAGCGGTCGCGCAAATCAATGGTTTTGTCAATAATCAGTGAGAAATCCGGGTGCATTGTAGGCTCTCCGTTACCGGCAAACGTGATGACATCTGGCGTTATATGCTCCTTTTGCAGTGAAATCAGTTTCGTTTCGAGTGCTTCAAGCACTTCGGCAGTCTTTGGAAGCCGACCGCCTTTGAATGCTTCATTCAGTCCACATTCACAGTATAGGCAGTCAAAGGAACAGATTTTTCCATTGACAGGCAACAGATTGATTCCGAGTGAAACCCCTAATCTGCGACTTTTGATTGGCCCAAAAACGATTGCGTCAAAAAGAATAGTAGCCATGTTTTTTTTACAAAGGTAGAATTTTTATCCTAACGACATCAAAATTTCCAGCTAAGCTGCAACCGTGCTTCCGTCCTGCGGTTTCCAAATAGTTGCTCAGGACCATCGCCTAGAACAATCATTCCCGGCTGAACACTGTCCGCAATTTTTAATTGGAGGCTTAATTTTCTAAAATTGTATTTGGCAAATAGTGACATGCGGCAGCCTTTTCCGTAGAGCATGGGCATGGAAAATGCTCCAGGCAAGTCTTTTTCCCAAAGATAGATGCGGTTTTCCCAGGACGAGGTATTAAAAAGTACAGCATGCAACATTACTGAGAACGTATTTCCAAAGGGTTCAATACCTAAATCCTGTGCGACGGCATAACCATTGCTCTGAAAATTCTCGAATGCATAATTGTTTGCATAAAGTATTGTTTTCACCGTGCATATTCCTTGTTTTTGAGAAATCTGCAGCCGCAATTGAGTTTTTATATAGGGCTGAATAGGGTTGATCGGAAGGCCTGAATTGGAGGAGCTTTTCTCTTTTGTTTTGCTTTTCAGAAGCAATTTGACCAAGCCGTTTCGACCGACGGTGGCGTTCAGTTCGGTTGCTACTTCCTGCCCCCAAGATGGGGCACTGACGGAATAACCCAACCACGGAAAACGGAAAACATCCAAATAACCTGAAAATCGAATTCGAGGAGCCAATTGAAAATCTGTCGATGCATACAGACCTTGTTCATTTCTTGTCGAAGTTCCCTCCGAAAAGGCCTTGCTGTAAATTGCCTGATATTCGGGTTCGTACTTTCTGCCCAGGATTGAAACGCTCATCCTAGGGTGCGGTTTGAAAGAGGCTCCTCCCAACATGGCTTTGTGTCCATTTTGATCCAAGGCAAACTCCCCGAAAAAAAGCAAACCCTGCCAAACCGTCCGGAAGTCCGCTGAAACATTGCCACCTTTGTTTCCTTTAGAATGGAAGATATCCCAACGATCTTGGAACTCAGCGACTGATGCATCAAATATCCAAGCCATTGCTGTAATTCCAGCGGTTAGATTCGTACCTCTGAATTGGAGATGACTTCCCAGGACCGATTGCCTCAACTTCTTCTGTATTTCTGTTTCTGAAAGCGTGCGGTGAAGCCCAGTTTCTGAAATGCTGGTATAAAGACCGTTTTCTACATTTGAATCCTGCCGTCGACTAGAAAAGAACGTACTAAGATCAATTCCGAATTGACGTCCATTTTCCATTAAAAAGGGCTTCAGTGTCAGTCTCAGGGCTGCACCCCTTAAGTAATTGATTTCTGAAGCAGAAAAGTGCCTGCTGATTAATGGCCCGGATAGTTCTGGAATCCCTCCGGAGGTATTCTTGCCTAAAGAAAAAGCGCTCCCACAGACCAAACCTTGCCCGAAGCGAACCTTGTAATCACCGATTATCAAGGTGTTTTTACGTTTGGAATCTTTTAACAACACGTGAAAGGATGCATAGTCAACACCACCTTTCGCCTGATTCCACCACCTTTCACCTGGATCTTTTTCCAGTACAATGCCCCATTGAAGTTGATCCTTGTAATCGAAACCATATCGAAAACAAGCGTGAAGTGCATCCCCTAAATACCGGCTGGTGCTGTCGGATAAAGCGTTGTATCCACGTTTTTGCTGAAATGTCATACCCATTGTCCACCGAAACTCCTGTTTACCATACCTAAGTGCTTTTTTCATTTGCGGATAGACAATTGGAGATTCTTCAATTGAACCAAGACGTACAAAAGGTTTTATCCACCTCAGGATTCGTGCGTCCATACCTTCCACAAGCAATAACTCGGAAAGGCTTACCATTGGACCGTATCGGTATAGGTAATAAGAAAGGTTTTCCACCTGGTCGGCATTCAATATCGGAATGCTTTCCAACATTTCCCTGCTGGCGTTGTTGAGCGGCACAGGATTGTTTGCGAGTTCAGTCAGGACCTCCTCCCACTGTTCAGTATCAATATCATTTTCAGCCATTTCTTCTAGTAAAATGTGCCAATCTCCCGTTTCATCGACCGATATGGTAGAACTATCGATGAAATTAGGAATTTGATACTTCACAATTTCTGCAAGACGGATGCTGTCTGAAGTAAACGTGACCCCAAGTATCGAAAAATGTACGATGAAAGCGATAAATCCAGTGAGATAAAGGTGAGGTTGCTTTCCCATGATTTACCAACTATAATTAAGCGTAAACCCATTGCTGATACCTAGGATTGGGTGCAAATTTCCTCCCCAAGAATAACTCAATCGATTTAGCTTACCTCCAATGCCCCAGGAAGGCATCAACGGCTTGGTGCTAAAACCTGTCCGAAGAATCATGAAATCATTCAGCACATACTCCAGCCCCATCCGTTCACGAATCGGGTTGTATAAACGGACATCAAATTCAAAATACAACTGGCATTTTCTTGCTGGTGAATAACGAGCACCCAAAAATGCTGCGCTACTTAAAGGAACCCAGTCGTTTCCTGACTTGATGCGTACGCCACTTGGATTCATCAACGTCAAACCGATGCTTACTTTTTCAGATAACAAATAATGGCTATTAAATTCTGAGTAACAAGCAGAAATCGTGTTTCCTACAGCATTTTCCACCATGAGTACGTCGACTTCCACACCAAGATACAGGCGCTCGCTTAGATTTTTACCCACATGCAGCCTTACATTGTTTTCCATCCAGTCCGAATTCCCGCTTTGATGCCAACCAAGAGACCAGTCAAGGCCCAATACTTTTTTATTGAACTCCAGCTTTCTCACAGAGAGTTCTTTCAACTGAAAGGGCATCAGATAGGTTATCTCCAATTTATTATCTGAAAAGGACCCGAACGTACAAACCAAGCCGCCCATTGCAAAATCACGTGCATCTACATGTAGTGCAGATTCATTCAACACGTATTCATCGGCATAAAGACCTTGAATACAGACGAAACAGACTAGTAAACAAACATTTTTCACAGGCAGGGAAACGCAATAAAGTTTACCGCGAAGATATATAAAAATAACAATAAAAAAATATAAATCAGAAATATATTTTAACGAAGGCATCCGCATTATCCCTAAGAAAAAATGTACTTTTGCATCCATGAAAATGCGACTTGGCATATCATCCTTACGGAAAGGGCTTCTTTTACTAGTTTCCCCAATTCTTTTTCTGCACGTTGTTAAGGCGCAGCAAAACCCCATTGTTTTTCAAAAACAGCCTTATAAGGAAGTGCGTGGCATCGAGCCCGAAAAAAAACCACAAAAAACCACCTATGCAGAAGTCATCAATGGTGACACTATTCCGGTGGCCGTTCTTGGCTCGGTCTATTCCTTTCCTAAAGAAAATTTCAAAAGTGCCTCTGAGGAACGTTATTACTGGAAATTGGTAAGGGACGTGAAAATTGTGTATCCATTGTCCAGAATCGTGTATTTTACTTTGCTGGAAACCATGGACTATATAGAGACCATACCCGATCCGAAAGTTCGTGAAAGGCATTTACGGCGGATGGAAAAAGATCTGATCAAGGAATACGAACCTGTTCTTCGAAAAATGACCTATACACAGGGAAAAATACTGCTGAAGCTCATCAATAGGGAGTGCAGTTCGTCGCCTTATGACCTCATTAAGGCCTATCGGGGCTCGTTTGCGGCTTCTTTTTGGCAGGGAGTTGGCTCGCTTTTCCATGCCGATTTGAAAGGCGGTTACGATCCGTCCACTAAAGATTACACATTGGAACGCATTGTTATAAAAATTGAACAAGGTCAGTTATAACAATCGGTATTAAAATGAAAGGGCGCCCGTTGAGGCGCCCTTCTGCTTAATAGGTTTGAATGATTTATAATCCAACAGCTTTTTTGATGGCATCCACAAAATCCAATTTTTCCCAGGTAAAGAGTTCCACCTCGATGGTTCTTGAACCTTCTGCTTCATAACGGGATTTAAAGGTCTTCACCACTGTCTTGGGTTCGCGTCCCATGTGACCGTAGGATGCGGTTTCCGAATAGATCGGAAAGCGCAGTTTTAGACGTTGTTCAATGGCTTTGGGGCGCATATCGAACAGCTCGTACATCTTTTCGGCCAGCTCGCCGTCATGGATGCTCAATTTGGAAGTGCCGTACGTGTTGATGTAGAGGTTCATCGGCTTAGCTACCCCAATGGCGTAGGAAACCTGAACAAGTACTTCGTCCGCTACTCCTGCAGCTACCATGTTCTTGGCGATGTGACGTGCAGCGTAAGCGGCTGAACGGTCCACTTTCGAGGGATCTTTTCCGGAGAAAGCACCACCACCGTGAGCGCCTTTGCCGCCATAGGTGTCAACGATGATCTTACGGCCGGTCAGACCGGTATCTCCGTGCGGGCCACCGATGACAAACTTGCCGGTTGGGTTCACATGGTATTTGATGTCACCTTTGAACAGTTCGGCCACTTCCTTCTTTTGTTTTGCAACAACGCGCGGAATCAAAATGCTCACGATATCGTCGTGGATTTTCTGAAGCATTGTTGAATCAGCCTTGTCGATGGCTTCCTGACTGTCGTTTTCGGGTTTGATGAAATCGTCGTGCTGGGTAGAAATTACGATCGTGTCGATACGGACGGGCTTGTTGTCGTCACCGTATTCGATGGTTACCTGTGATTTGGCATCGGGACGCAGGTAGGGAATGGTTCCTTCGCGACGGATGTCGGCCAGTTCCATCAACAGGAGGTGAGCTAAGTCCAACGCTAAAGGCATGTAGTTGTCGGTTTCGTTGGTGGCGTAACCGAACATCATGCCCTGGTCCCCGGCACCCTGGTTCATCGGGTCCAATTTGGCAGCACCGTCAACACCACGGTTGATGTCGGCCGATTGCTCGTGGATGGCAGAAAACACACCGCAGGAATTTCCTTCGAACATGTACTCGCCTTTGGTATAGCCTATGCGGTTGATGACTTTACGGGCAACATCCTGCAAGTCCACGTAGGCACTGGTTTTTACTTCGCCGGCCAAAACTACCTGACCAGTAGTCACCAACGTTTCACAGGCCACTTTCGACTCTGGGTCGAAGGCCAAAAATTCATCGAGAAGCGCATCCGAAATCTGATCGGCTACTTTATCCGGATGTCCTTCGGACACGGATTCTGACGTAAATAGATAAGCCATTTTATAATAGGATTTAAGTAAATAACTTGAACGATTTGCCCAAGGCAAACCTTCCGATATTATAAAATTTGGAGGAGGATATGCACCCATAGGTGCGGACTAAGATGAATCTTTAGCATTTTTTTTAGTGGTTGCAAGCGTCCAAATCCTTCCACAAATTCAATGCAAATATACTACTTTTCTTTAGGATGCAACTTAAGAGTTGGTAAATTTTCAAGAATTATGCTGAAATCAGTTCAGATTATAATTGTAATGTAGTGTGATGTTGATGAGTTGCATCCCGGGCACCGGTAAGTAGTTGTTCAGTTCGAAGCTTATGATGTTTCGACCTCGCAAATCTTTGAACAGATCGATATTCGAAAAACCGTAACCCACAGAAAGGTCGAAATTATCAAGGATATTTACGCTTAATCCACCTTGTATGCCATAATAGAATCGAGCATGGCTATCGCTTTTCAAGGTGGTTTTGACATTGTCCTCAGATGGTCCCGGGGTGAAAATCTTATCCGCTCCGTCGTAACTGATGGTGTAATACAATTCATTCAGATACGTGGTTCTGGCAGAAAAAGGCAAGAATATCAATTTAGGTTCGACAAAAATCTTAAAGTCATGACCAAAGAAATTTCCAATGGGATATTGTCCCTTAAATCCTAATTGTACGCTTGGAAGCGCTTTATTGTCCATCAATTTATAAATGGTGGCGTTGGTCCCGATTTCTTCATTCCAAACTGACTTGTATCCCGAGTTCCAAAGCCCAAGCCCCAAATTCGTAGAAAAAAAATCATTCCATTGAACCCTACCTTCCAGCAACACGGGGTTGATCATCTCGCTGCCATTCATCCCTAAACCCAGACTCCCGTCCAGTCCGAATCCTTTTTGACCAAAACTGGCAGTGGCAACGGACAGCAAGGTCCATAAAACAATGGAATATCTCATACTTATTTTGATTTCATGATGTCAAACCCTTTCCCATAAACACCGATGACTGAACCCTGCGAAACAAAGGCATTTGGATCTTCCTGCTTTACAATACGGAAGATCTTAACCGATTCATTCTTTCGGGCCATGACGCAAAGTACTTTGGAAGGTTCTTTGGAATACCAGCCCATGCCGTCCAGTACGGTGACTCCGCGGTGTGCCTCCTTGTTGATGCGTTCAGCAATCGACTCGAATTTTGACGAAAAGATGAAGAACTGAACCGATTGTCGATCGCCGTTCAGAACCATGTCAACGGCATAAGTGCTAACGACAAGCGATGTAAGCCCGTACAAAATCTTATCAATGCTGTGAAAAAGCAAATAAGAGGAACAAATGATGACCAGATCGCTGTAAAGCATTGCCCTTCCAGGAGTTACATTCCTGTATTTGTTGACAATAAGTGCAATGATGTCCGTTCCTCCAGTGCTCCCATTTGCGGTCAATACTGTTCCTACGCCAGCTCCGGCAATTAAACCGCCAATAATGCAGGCCATAAATGGTTCATTTACCAACAAAGGCTTCGTAATGTATTTTTGAGCGACGGACAAAAACAAGGTCAGTATCAATACACCAATAATGGTCCTGAAACTGAATTTCCATCCGAACATGCGGACTGAAATGATCAACAATACAATGTTGATGGATAAATAGGTAGCTGCGACCGGTATTCCGTAGGCAAAATAGACAAGTGCTGCTATGCCTGTTACTCCACCCGTTGTAATTTCATGCGGCAACAGGAACCCGGTCCATCCTAGGGCGTACAGGGCCAATCCAAATAGGATGGTCACATATTCTTTAAAAGTATCCGATTTAAACTTATTTGCCATGCAGCCGCAAAATTACAAAACGATGTTCACAATCTTCTTCGGAATGATGATTACTTTCTTAGGCGTTTTTCCTTCCAGCCATTTTTGGGATAAAGGATTGCTCATAATGGCCGCTTCAATTTCAGAAATACTCAAGTCAGCAGGGAGTTCCAGCGTGTACCGGGTTTTGCCGTTGAAGGAAACTGGATAGTTGAAAGCTGATTCCATCAGGTATGCTTCGTTGCATTCCGGCCATTTTGCATCACAAACACTGCCTGGATTGCCAAGTGCTTCCCAGACTTCTTCGGCAAGGTGCGGAGCAAATGGCGCCAGAAGGACGATGAGTTTCTCCAGAACGGCACTTTTGTTGCATTTCAGCGTGGCAAGTTCGTTGACACAGATCATAAAGGCACTCACCGAAGTGTTGAACGAAAAATGTTCGATGTCCCAGCTTATCTTTTTAATGGTTTTGTGAAGGGTTTTGAGTTCAGCTGCCGAAGGAACTTCTTTGCTGAAATGGAAATCCTTTTCGTCTGTGCAAAGCCCCCAGAGTTTTTTCAGAAAACGGTGGACTCCATCGATACCATTGGTGTCCCAAGGTTTTGACTGTTCCACGGGGCCTAAGAACATTTCGTACAATCGGAGCGTATCAGCGCCGAAGCGTTCTACGATGTCATCTGGATTCACGACATTGTACATGGATTTGGACATTTTTTCAACAGCCCATCCACAAACGTATTTGCCATCCTCCAGAATGAATTCGGCGTTGGCGTAATCGGGGCTCCATGCTTTGAATTTGTCAATTTCGAGCACGTCGTTATGGACGATATTCACATCGGCATGAATGGGTGTCGTGTCGAATTGTTCGCGCAAATTGTAAGAAACAAAGGTGTTGGTTTCCTTGATGCGATAGACAAAATTAGAGCGACCCTGAATCATGCCCTGATTGACCAACTTTTTGAAAGGCTCGTCTTTGCAAATAAGGCCTAAGTCGAACAGGAATTTGTTCCAGAAGCGGCTGTAAATGAGGTGCCCGGTGGCGTGTTCGGTTCCTCCGATGTACAAATCCACTTGTTGCCAGTACGCATTGGCATCCTTGCTCACCAGCGTCTGGCTATTGTGCGGGTCCATGTAACGCAGGTAATAGGCTGAGGATCCGGCAAATCCTGGCATCGTATTCAGCTCCAGCTGGAAACCTTCTTCGGTTTTCCAGTTTTTGGCATGTCCGAGGGGAGGCTGACCGGTAGCGGTTGGCAGGAAGTTGTCCACTTCGGGCAATTCGAGTGGCAATTTGCTTTCATCGAGCATATAGGGCATGCCATCTTTGTAATAGACAGGGAACGGTTCACCCCAATAGCGCTGACGGCTGAAGATGGCATCACGCAGACGGAAGTTCACTTTGACACGGCCAAGGCCGTTTTCACGGACATAGTTTTTGGTTTTAGCAATAGCTTCCTTTACAGTCAGTCCATTCAAGAAACCTGAATTCATCATGATACCGTCCTTGGCATCGTAGCTTTCAGTGCTGATATCTGCGCCTTCGATCAGGGGAATAATCGGCAATTTAAAGTGTTTGGCGAAAGCGTAGTCACGGGAGTCGTGGCCGGGTACCGCCATGATGGCGCCCGTTCCGTAACCTGCCAGCACATAGTCGCTGATATAGACTGGAATCGGTTCATTTGTTAATGGATTGATGGCGTAGGCACCTGAGAAAACCCCCGTCACCCGACGGTCGGCTATGCGTTCGCGTTCCGTACGCTTTTTGGTGCTTTGAATGTAGGCGCTCACTTCAGCCTGTTGAGACGGCGAATTAAGCTGCGCTACCAATTCGCTTTCCGGAGCCAAGACCATGAACGTTACACCGAAAATAGTATCGGCACGGGTCGTAAATACTGTAAAGTCAAGGTCTGAATCCTTCACTTTGAAGTTCAGTTCAGCTCCTTCGCTTCGGCCAATCCAGTAACGTTGGGTGTCTTTGAGAGAGTCGGTCCAATCAATTTGATCCAGTCCGTCAAGAAGTCGCTGGGCATAAGCTGAAATGCGGAGGCACCATTGGTTCATCACCTTTTGTTCCACCGGATGACCACCGCGCAGGGAAACGCCCTCACTCACTTCATCGTTGGCAAGTACGGTTCCAAGTGCCGGACACCAGTTCACCATGGAGTCACCCAGGTAGGCGATGCGGTAATTCATGAGCAGTTCAAGCTGCTCTTTTTCTGTTTTTGCTTTCCACTCAGCGGCGGTGAAGAACAATTCTTCGGAACAAGCAACATCCACCCCTTCAGTACCAAGGGTTTCGAATGTTTTTACCAGTTCGGTTACGGGCAGCGCTTTTCCGGCTTTGTTGTCGTAATAACTGTTGAACATTTGTATGAAAGCCCATTGCGTCCATTGATAATAATCTGGTTCGCAGGTACGGACTTCGCGGTCCCAGTCAAAGCAGAAGCCGATTTTATCGAGCTGTTCGCGGTATCGGGCGATGTTCCTGGCTGTTGTCACAGCTGGGTGTTGGCCGGTCTGAATGGCATATTGTTCAGCAGGCAAACCATAAGCATCATAACCCATCGGGTGGAGTACGTTGTAGCCTTGCAGTCTTTTGTGACGGGAAAAGATGTCGGATGCGATATAACCTAGCGGATGACCGACGTGCAATCCTGCTCCTGATGGGTAAGGGAACATGTCTAGCACGTAATATTTGGGTTTGCTTGTGTCTTCTTTGACTTTATAGGTTTGGTTGGCCTTCCAGGTTGCCTGCCATTTTTGTTCAATTGCCTTGAAATTGTATTCCATTTGATGTTAAAATGATTGCGAGCTGCAAATTTTCCGCAAAGGTACGAATTTGATGACAACCTGAGCAAAAAAGACCTATTTTTGCAATTCATAGGATACTGTTATGGTAAAAAAGTATGATTTTCTGGTTATCGGTTCCGGCCTTGCCGGTATGAGCTTTGCTCTGAAAGTAGCCCATAAGGGTCGTGTTGCCTTATGCTGCAAGACCGGCCTTGAAGAAGCCAATACCTTTTATGCACAGGGAGGTATTGCCTCCGTGACGCTGGCCAGCGACCAATTCGACAAGCATATTGAAGATACGCTGATTGCTGGTGATGGTTTATGTGACCGCGCAGTGGTGGAAAAGGTTGTACGGGAGGCGCCAGAACAAATCGATCAACTCGTGCGTTGGGGAGTGGATTTTGATAAGGATGAATCCGGTCATTTCGATTTGCACCGTGAGGGCGGGCACTCCGAATTCCGCATTTTGCATCATAAGGACTCCACGGGTGCAGAAATTCAGCAAAGCCTGATTATTCGGGTAAAGAACCACCCCAACATCGATTTGTACGATCATCATTTCGCCATTGAAATACTGACGCAGCACCATCTGGGACAAAAGGTGACCCGACATTCTGAAAATATTGAATGCTACGGTGCGTATGTTTTGGACCTGCATACCCGAAAAATCCATACATTCCTGGCTAAAACTACCCTCATGGCAACCGGCGGAATCGGTAATATCTACCAGACTACCACGAATCCGCTTATTGCAACCGGAGACGGTATTGCCATGGTTTACCGTGCGAAAGGTACCGTGAACGGAATGGAGTTTGTACAGTTTCACCCGACAGCTTTGTATCATCCAGGCCTGCGACCTTCTTTCCTGATTACGGAAGCTATACGTGGTTATGGCGGTGTACTTCGCACGCAAAATGGCGAAGAATTCATGCAAAAATATGATAAGCGTGGCTCCTTGGCTCCCCGTGACATAGTTGCCCGTGCCATCGATACGGAGATGAAAAGCCGGGGCGATGATTTCGTTTACTTGGATGTGACGCACGAATCGGCCGAAAAGACCAGGGAACATTTCCCGATGATCTACGAAAAATGTCTGGAATTGGGCATTGACATCACCAAAGACTTCATTCCTGTTGCACCTGCCGCACATTATCTGTGTGGTGGTATTACAGTGAATCAAGATGCGTGTACGTCCATCAACAGGCTTTATGCAGCCGGTGAATGCTCCTGTACTGGACTCCACGGTGCCAATCGTTTGGCGTCAAATTCATTGATTGAGGCAATTGTTTATGCAGACGCAGCAGCCAAGCATGCTAGTTCCATCATTGAAAAGCTTTCCTACGAGGAAAGAATTCCTCTTTGGAACGATGAAGGAACACGACTTCCTGAAGAAATGATTCTGATCACACAAAGCGCGAAGGAAGTAGGGCAAATCATGAGTTCATATGTAGGCATTGTCCGATCCAATCTTCGTTTGAAGCGCGCTATGGACCGTCTCGATATTTTGTATCAGGAAACTGAACGATTGTTTATCCGCTCTGTCGTTTCCAAGGAAATTTGCGAGCTTCGAAACATTATCAATACGGGATATCTCGTGATAAAGCAAGCCCAAGAGCGCAAAGAAAGCCGTGGCTTGCACTATACAATCGATTACCCAAAGAAAAATCCAATTCGGTAAAAATGATTTTTCTTTGCTGAAAAGTAAATTTGAAAAACAAAAAAACGTGGCGGATTCTTTATAAGATCCGCCACGTTTCGTTTTTTTAATACTCAACTTAGTTTTGAGGCTGCAACAAAATTTCCATACGGTTGTTTTGTTTTTGCAATTCTTTGGCAGTAGCACTGATGCTTTCAATACTTAAGGCTTCCACTGCTTTTTCAAAATCGGCGGCGTAGTTCAGCTTGTCTTTGTAGTAGCGGTTGAGTGCATACGACCAAAAGCTGTTGTCTTCCATGTCTTCCTTGTATTGTTTGAACATGTTGAGCTTGACTTTGTTGAGGTCTTCAGGTTTCGGACCGATAAGTGCCAGTATATCAATTTCACTGTGGATAATCCCCAGCATCTTATCAACCAATTTGGGATCCGTATCGAACCGGATGGATAAGGTTGCCAGCTCAATAGGCGTGTTCAGTAAGGTGCCTCTCAAACCAACACCATACGTTGCTCCTTCTTTTTCGCGCAGTGTAGCTGTGTATCTCAGGTCCAGAATGGATGCGAGCGCTTCCATTCGAACCAAGTTGACCATATTAAAGGGCATTACTGCCGTATAACGGATGTTGTTGGTGGTTTTGCTTACTTTGAGCGGTTTGACAATGTCCTTGTGAATCTGGCCTTTTTGCAGACGGATGCCATTGTCTTTCCATGATTCAAATTTATTTGTTGTCTTCAAGCCACCAAGGTACTTTTCAACCAAGGGTTTGAACGTCACGACATCAATGTTTCCGACAAAAGTAAATGTAAAGTCTGCAGGATTGGCGAACCGTTCTTTATAAATGCGTTGAATGGTATTCAGGTCGGCTTTCTTGATCGTTTCCAGATCCAATATCTGTATACGTGGGTTGTATCCGTAAGAGATAAGATTCACGGAGTCTGAATAGGCTTTCTGAGGATTCTGCGCGGCATTTTCCAGATACGTATTGATTTGTTTCATATACAACTCGAAGGCATTTTCATCTTTTCTGGGCGATGTAAAATAAAGATAAGCAAGCTGAAGCATGGTTTCCTGGTCTTTGACGGAAGATGCTCCATTCATGGCTTCATCATAATTGCCGATAACAGGTGAGGCAGATGCAATCTTTCCATTCAATTTTTTTCCTAGGTCCGTTATATTGAATGTGCCGATACCAGATTGATTGATCACATCCGTGGTCAATGTTGCAGAGATCAAGTCTTCCTGAGGAACCAAACTCAGTCCACCATTGCTCCAAGCGCTCATTTTGATTTCATCGTCCTTGAATTTAGTCGGTTTCAAAATAACTTTGATGCGGTTGGAAAGTGTCCATTCGATGGTGCCCAATTCCTTGTTCTCAACTGTTTTCTTTACTTTTCCGGGTTTGGGCATTTTCGGAATGAGCGGATCATTTGAAACGCTGTCTTTGAATGCTTCGTACGTTGCTGCTTTTGCGGTTGCAATTTCCGAAAGCAATTCATCATTCGTTGGGTAAGTCAATCCAGCTTTTTCAGGTCCAGATATGGTTAAAACGAAGTTCTTCTCCGTCATGTAACTGGCTGCAATCTGATTTACAATTTGTAGGTTGATGGAGGGCATCATTTGCTTGATCATCTCATTCTCCCAACTGATACCCGGACAGGGTTCAGCAGAAGTGAAATTGCGTACGAATTCCTTCACCAACATATTGTTTTTCTGCTGATTGCGTTCCTTTTCAGCCTTTTCATAATAACTTAAGACGTCCGCTTTTGCTCTTTCCAGTTCCGATGCTGTGAAACCGAAACGGCGAATGATTTCAGCTTCTTTGAGAAGTCGTTCTCTGGCTTCTTTTTCCTTTCCCTGAACGGGTGAACAATAGAAAGCGAAAACCTCGGTCGTACGAACAAAATCCGTCACCGTAGCTCCGGCACTGCCAAAGGGCGATCCAGGTTCCTGACAGATGTTGTTCATTCGTTCACCGACCATTTGTGAAATAAGGCCGTTGATTCGGCTCAATCCATAACCCTGAATGGATTTGCGGACTTCGTCGGGCAATGCTTGTTTTTTCCATAACATCAGTATTTGTGTACTGGTCATTTCTGGATCGGTAAAGACTCCGACAATTGGTTTTTCATTATCAGGCACATTAAAATAAGTGCGTACTGCTGGATTGACAGGAGCAGGTATATCAGAAAACAACGATTTGATTTTTGATTCAATCTGATCTACATTGACATCACCTACCACTAGAATGGCCTGAAGATCCGGACGATACCATTTTCTATAATACGAACGCAAGTCTTCGTATTTGAAATTGTTGATGACAGCTGTATCACCAATGACATCACGATCGGCATATTGGGAACCTGCAAACATCACTTTGTTACGAGCCTGCCCGACGCGACTGGCTGCATTCCGACCCTGACGCCATTCTTCACGGATTACGCCACGTTCTTGATCGATTTCAGCATCATCAATGGTAACAAAACTGGACCAGTCGTGGAGAATCAACAAAGAAGAGTCAATAATGCCCTCTCTATTCGTCGGAACTTCGGATAAATTATAGACCGTTTCATCCAGAGAGGTATATGCATTGATGTTGACACCCATTTTTACACCCATTTTCTCAAAACCGTTGAGAAAATTCTTGCCGGGATAGTTTTTGGTGCCATTGAAACACATATGTTCCAGAAAATGCGCCAAACCGTTTTGAGAATCTTCTTCCAGGATGGCTCCTACGTTTTGGGCAATAAAGAATTCTGCCCGTTGCTTGGGCTGTTCGTTATGACGAATGTAATAGGTTAGCCCATTGCTCAGTTTCCCGTAGCGGATGGCAGTATCCATTGGAGCTGGCTGAAGTCCTTGTGCCAGTACGGTAAGGGTACAGGCAAAAATTAGAAACACAGAGATTTTTAATGATTTCATACGTGTCAGGTTAAATTATTGTCAGCAAAAATACGAATAAAACTTAATTTTCGTTATTTGTTCGTCAAAAAGATTGTCAACCTCTCTCAAACGTTTTTTTCTATTCGCTTTTTTTTATCTTTGTCGCCTTGAACACATATCTTAAATCAAGGACTACAACGACCCCATAACGTTGATTTTCTCCAAGTTGCAATTATCATTGGCATCAAATAAAACCTCCCTATGAAAAAATTCAAGTTAGTGAACAAACTATTCGGCTGGATTGCCTTCGCAATTGCCGCCGTAACCTATTTCCTAACCATCGAACCCACTTCCAGTTTCTGGGATTGCGGCGAATTCATTTCCACTGCTTACAAGCTTGACGTAGGGCATCCCCCCGGAGCACCTTTCTTTATGCTGATGGGACGTTTCTTTACCAACTTTGCTTTAGACAGTCAGCATGTTGCCATGATGATTAACCTCATGTCGGCTTTGTTCAGTGCGCTGACCATCCTGTTCCTGTTCTGGTCCATCACGCATCTTGCCCGCAAGATCGTACCGAAGGATGAAAACAGTATGACCACCGGAGAAATAATAACCATCATTGGTTCCGGTCTGGTTGGTGCTCTGGCTTACACGTTCTCCGATACATTCTGGTTCTCTGCTGTTGAAGGGGAAGTCTATGCCTTTTCTTCCTTGTTTACAGCTGTTGTCTTTTGGGCAATGCTAAAATGGGAAGAGGTAGCTGACGAACCCCACGGTGACCGTTGGATTATCTTTATCGCCTATCTGATGGGCCTTTCCATAGGTGTCCACTTGCTTAATCTACTTTGTATCCCTGCACTGGTTCTGGTCTATTATTTCAAGAAAGCTAAAGTGGTCAACGCCAAAGGATCCCTGCTTGCCTTGTTAGGCTCTGTTGGTTTGGTTGCCATCGTTTTGTACGGTATTATACCCGGTTTCGTGAATATGGCTGGTTGGTTTGACTTGCTTTTTGTCAATGAATTGGGCTTCTCATTCAATTCAGGTGCTGTCTTTTATGTGGTACTAATGGCTGGCGTCATCATCTGGGGCCTCTATGAAACGTTTTCGGGCAAGAGTAAAAAACGCATGAAAATCGCATTTGCAACCAATATCATATTGGTAGGTATACCTTTCTTTGGTGACCATTTCCTGGTTTGGATCGTTCTTTGTGCTGCTGTTATTGGTTTTACTTTCTTCTGGAAAGGCATCAACCCCCGTCTAATGAACACCACCCTTTTAGCCATGATGGTCATGGTGATCGGTTATGCTAGCTATGCTACTACGGTGATCCGTTCCAACGCGAAACCACCCATGGACCAAAATTCACCCAACAATATGTTCTCACTCGAACGGTATTTGAATCGCGAACAATATGGTGAGACACCTCTTTTATATGGTGAAACCTTTGCTTCTGACATCAGTTGGAAAGCGAAGGGCAGAAACTGTGTCCCCGTTTACAAAAAAGGGGGCGCTTTGTGGAACCAGAAAGCCAAGAAATCGGCCGATGAAAAAGATGAGTATATCATAACTGGTTACAAGGAAACTCCGGCCATGAACGCTGAATGCAATATGTTCTTCCCCCGCATGTATAGCAAACGGGCGGATCATGTTGAAGCATACAAAATGTGGTCTGACTTTAAAGGTGAAACGGTTACATTTGACCGATGTGGACAGCCACAGACCGTTGTGAAACCGACCATGGCAGAAAACTTGCGCTATTTTATGTCCTATCAGGTCAATTTCATGTACTGGCGCTATTTTATGTGGAACTTCGCAGGCCGTCAGAACGATATTCAGGGTAATGGAGAAATTCAGAACGGAAACTGGGTTTCAGGTATCAGATTTATTGATAATATGTTGGTCGGTGACCAATCCAAATTGCCATCCGATCTGGAAAACAATAAGGGACACAATACGTATTTTTTCCTGCCTTTGTTGCTGGGTATAATCGGCTTGCTGTTTCAAGCCATGCGTGGAGACAAAGGCATTCAGGGTTTCTGGGTCACCTTCTTCTTGTTCTTCATGACAGGGCTGGCTATCTTGCTTTACCTGAACCAAACGCCACTTCAGCCTCGCGAGCGAGATTATGCATACGCCGGATCATTCTATGCGTTCACTATATGGATAGGATTGGGCGTCGCGGCATTGGTGCAAGGGTTAAAGAAATTTGTTCCCGAAACGCCTGCAGCCATCGCAGTATCCTTATTATGCCTGGGTGTTCCAGCCCTTATGGCTACTGAAAACTGGAACGATCACGACCGTTCCAATCGCTATACGACCAGAGACTTTGCTAGAAATTATCTGGAATCCTGCGACAAGGACGCTGTCATCTTTACGAATGGAGACAATGATACCTTCCCATTGTGGTATGTTCAGGAAGTGGAAGGTTTCAGGACCGACGTTCGCGTCTGCAACCTAAGTTATTTCCAAACGGATTGGTATGTCAGCCAGATGCGACGTCCCTACTACGAATCTGGAGCCCTGCCCATCAGCTGGACCGAAGATATGTATACCAATGGAAAACGCGACGTTGCCCGCATCATTAAGTTGACAGATGATTCCATCAGTCTTGATATGGCCATGAACTGGGTTGCTACAGACGATCCACAATATAAAAAGGTGCCGGGTTACGATGAAGCGCTTGATTATATCCCGTCTGAGAAAATTTACCTGGATGTCAATAAGGATCAGGTGGTCAAAAACAAGTACATGGATCCGAAATATGACAACAACATCGTACCGCGCCTCAACATCAATTTGGCAGGAAAACAGTATTTGGGTAAACAAGAAATCATGATTCTTGAAATGCTTAAAGAAAATAAATGGAAACGCCCAATTTATTATGCTGTAACAGTAGAGGAAACTCAGTTCCTGGGACTCCAATCATCATTTCTGCAGGAAGGGTTGGCATATAAAGTGACTCCCATGCGCAGCGCCAGTGGAAAACCCACAATCAATACGGATAAGATGTATGACATGATGCTCAACAAGTTCAAATACGGAAACATCCAGGATAAGAAAGTTTACCTTGATGAAAATGTACTTCGTATGTGCCGTACACACCGTGCTATGTTTGTACAGCTCATTCAGGCGTTGTATGCGGAAGGTAAGAATGACAAGGCTGAAAAAGCAGCTGATTATTGCCAGAAAATGATTCCGATGTCAACTGTTCAGGGTAATTATCACAATGTAGACATTGCTGATATTTATTATAGCGTTGGAAAACCTGAAAAAGCATTTCCAATCATACAGGAAGTGGCTCGTATTTGTATGGAGAATCTAGAATGGACCTACAGCCTGAAGCCGAAAGAATACCAATCAGCTAGCATGCTTGTGAATACCAACCTGTATACGTTGCAGCAAATACTGTCTTTACTTGAACAGTTCGACAAGACCAAAGTGAGCCTGTATATGCCTGCTTTCCAAAAATACGGACAAGCATATCAGCAGTATAGTGCCATGAGAGGTGGAGCGGGCGGTTCCAATCAGTAAGAAATGATCATTGAACAACTACCTGTCTTTTTTCGCGGCGTTTACCGTAAGGTGACCTGGAGAAAAGACAACCGGTTAAAAAATATCTACCTGACATTCGATGATGGTCCAATACCCGAGGTAACTCCCTGGGTATTGGACATTCTCGATTTATACGGTATCAAGGCTACTTTCTTTTGTGTGGGTGAGAATGTCTGGCGTTATCCGGATATTTATCAGGAGATCCTGCGTCGAGGCCATCGTACAGGAAACCACACCTATAATCATTTGCGAGGCTTTTTCACATTTTCGAAACGATACCTGGAAAACGTAGAAAAAGCAGCAAGTTTTATAAAGTCAGACCTGTTTCGTCCTCCCCACGGAGAATTACGATCGTTTCAGTATCTTCGGTTGCGGAAGAAGTATCAGATTATTCAATGGGATGTCATTACCAGAGATTACAATCCTGATTTAACCGGGGAGCAAGTGCTAAGCATCGTAAAGAAGTATGCTAGAAACGGTTCAATCATTGTTTTTCACGATTCCTTGAAGTCGGAAAGAAATATGCGTTACGCCATGCCTAAGGCTATTGAATATCTGCTGGCCAAAGGCTATTCATTCGAAAAACTATAGATTTCATCGAGATTTTCTGCGAAAACGACCGCCGGGCAGACCTTCTGTTAATCCTTCCATTTCCAGCTCGAGCAAATGTGAAAGGATCTCATTCACCTTGAGGTCGGTTTGAATGGAAATATCATTCACTGTCAGAATTTCTCCGACCTTAAGTACATCAAGAATCATTTTCTGCTGAACGGGTAATTCCGAAAAGAGATTTTGTTGCCTGGATTTTCTTTTAATCGGTGAAACCCAGTTCATTTCCTTAATCACGTCTTCTGCTGATTCAATCAATGCTGCACTTCGTTTTTTTATCAGGTCGTTGCAACCACTGGAATATTTATCCACAGTGCGTCCTGGAAATGCAAGTACATCCCTGTTGTATTCTCGGGCAAACTTTGCAGTGATTAGTGAGCCTCCGTCTAGTGCCGATTCGATGACAATACAGACATCGCTCAAACCGGCAATGATTCGGTTTCTTTCGCGGAAGCGATAGGGGAGTGATGGCATCCCCCAAGGATACTCGGTCAGTAAAGCACCATCTTTTATCACCATTTCATCGGCTATTCTACGGTGTGATGATGGATATATTTCATGAAGTCCATGTGCAAGTATACCAACCGTTTTTAGGCCGTTTTCCATGGCTGACTGGTGGGAGATGACGTCAATGCCGTAAGCCAAACCACTTACAATCAGCAATTCTGGAAAGTGCGTAGCGAGGTCTCTGATCAATAATTGAGTGGTCTCTTTGCCTAAGGGTGTTGCTTTTCGAGTGCCAACGATGGAAACGACTTTCAGGGCATCCAAATTGCAATAACCCCGACTGTACAACATGATTGGAGCATCGAGGCATTCCCGCAGTCTGTATGGGTAATCTTCTGCGAGAATAAAACGGCCATTTATCCCGTTTTCACCCATACTTTTCAGCTCTTTTTCAGCTGCTGAAAGTAGACTCCCGTTTAAAAGGGCTTTTCTAGCTTCGGATGGTAAATCCGGGATTTGTTTTAAATTGTTTTTATTGAAAACCGCTTCTGCCGAGCCAAAGTTATTCAGTAATTCTCTAATGTTTATTACTCCCAAGTCTGGAATAAGTGAAAGTGCTACCTGATACAACTGGTCGTCATTCATTTTTTTATTGGTTATAACCAAAAGCCTCCTCCAAGGGCTTGTAGTCGGTGAGTTTGCCGTTTACAACTGCAACGGTATCCACTCTTGCTTTTACGACCACTTTAAGGTCTGGCAGTCTTAGGATGTCTTGCAGGAAAATCCAACGAATGCCTTCTTTTTTCAATGTAACGGTGACAAGGAATTTGTCGTTGCTTTTTAAAGGCGTTTTGAAAGCCATTTCCAGTTTGGCAACAACCATGTCAACTCCTTGTTCGTGAAGTTCTGTAAAATTCAACCCCAACGTTTTGATGTATTCGTGACGTGCATGTTCCATGTAATGTTGGTAATTTGCATTGTTCACGATACCCTGTATGTCGCATTCATAATCGCGTACACTGAATTCGAGGCTGTAAGTTTCCATAATCCGGCTTTTGAATCTGCTACAAAAGTAAAAAATAAATTAATAATAAAGAAATATAAAGAAAATAATATTTTATCAGAGGTTTTCTGTGGTGACCACCTTGTATATTTTGTCGGAGGGACGAATCTTTTCGGTCAGCGGAATGGATATATGCTGACCTTTCACGGCCTTTTGTACCGCTTGCGTTTCTACCCTGATTTCTTCTACCATTGCTTCCAGGGCTCCGGTCGTTGGTCCGGTCACCAAGATTTCATCACCCACTTCCAAACTGTTGCTTTCAAGCAGGAATTCGGCCACCCCTAATTTAGAATAGTATTTAATACCTCTGCCGATCAGAATTTTACGCTTGGTGGCGGATGATCCATACTGGTGAGTCCACTCCCCGAGTCGTTGCCCCAGATAGTATCCATCCCAGAAACCTCTGTTGAAAACGGTGGAAAGACGGTTCTCCCAGTCTTCAATTTTAGCGATATCATAGGTTTTGTCCAGTTGGGCTTCGATTGCCTCCCGGTAGCAGTTTACTACGGTTTTCACATATTCAGCCCCTCTTGCCCGGCCTTCAATCTTGAAAACCCGAACCCCTGCATCCATCATCTTGTTCATGAAGTGGATCGTTTTCAAGTCTTTCGGAGACATGATATAGGAACTGTCAATGTCCATTTCAACGTCGGTTTCCTTGTCTTTTACGGTATAACTACGACGACATATTTGAACACAGGCTCCCCGATTGGCCGAGGCATTATATTCATGAAGGCTGAGATAACATTTACCGGAAACAGCCATGCACAAGGCACCGTGACAAAACATTTCAATGCGAATGAGGCCTCCGTGTGGGCCTCTAACGTCCTGAGCGACGATTTGATCGTAGATTTCAGCCACTTGATCCAGATTCAACTCTCTGGCCAGCACCACCACATCGGCAAAATGAGCATAGAACTTCAGGGCTTCCAAATTGGAAATGTTCAATTGGGTGGAAAGGTGAATCTCCACCTTTTTCTGGCTGGCATAACTCATGACAGCAACATCGGCCGCAATGATGGCACTGATTTCAGCTTCTTTGGCCGCATCGACGATCTGTTGCATCAGTGACAAGTCACCGTCATACAGAACCGTATTGATGGTGAGGTAGCTTTTAACACCCTTTTCGCGGCACTGACGCGCAATTTCTTTCAGGTCCTCGATGCTGAAATTATTTGAGGAGCGTGCCCGCATATTCAAGCTTTCAATGCCGAAATAGACGGAGTCGGCTCCTGCTTGAAAGGCTGCTGAAAGCGACTCCCAAGAGCCTGCAGGAGCCATGATTTCAAAATCGGAGCGGTTATAATTGGGTTCTTTGGGCATAATCTTTACCTTGTTTGTAACTGCAAAAGTACTACAAACCATCGAAAACCAAACCCGAAGGTGGCCGTTTGGTCAAAAAAGGCTACTTTTGCGCTCTCAAAGCAATGATTCCTTTATGAAGATAGGTTCGCTCGATTTAGGTATATACCCCTTGCTGCTCGCACCGATGGAAGACGTCACGGATCCCGCTTTCCGTCTGATGTGCAAACGCTTCGGAGCTGATATGGTTTATACCGAGTTTGTTTCTTCCGATGCGTTGGTGAGATATGTCAACTCCACGCAGCAAAAACTTCAGATCTGTGATGAAGAACGTCCCGTGGCCATTCAGATTTATGGCCGTTTCCCAGAGGCCATGGAAGAAGCTGCCAGGATCTGTGAAGAAGCCAAACCGGATATCATCGACATCAATTTTGGATGTCCTGTCAAAAAGGTAGCCGGAAAAGGTGCTGGAGCAGGTATGCTACGGGACATACCCAAGATGCTGGAAATTACCAAGCGGGTTGTTGAAGCCGTTAAGATTCCTGTGACCGTGAAAACTAGACTGGGTTGGGATGATGCCTCCAAAATAATCGTTGATCTGGCTGAATCACTTCAGGATTGCGGTATTGCTGCGTTGGCCATTCATGGGCGCACCAGGGCGCAAATGTACACCGGAGAAGCAGATTGGTCGTTGATTGGTGCCGTAAAAAACAATCAACGGATGCATATACCGATTATCGGTAACGGAGATGTGACCACACCTGAAATTGCTCGTCGTCGTTTTGATGAAACGGGTGTAGATGCCGTGATGATTGGACGTGCCAGTATTGGCAGACCCTGGATTTTCGAGGAAATAAAGCAGTATTTAATAAATGGAACCTCTGTGGATACCCTTGTTCCGCATTCCTTCAAGTGGAAACTGGAAATAATCAAGCAACAAGTAGAAGACAGTGTACGAAGACTGGATGAAAGAAGAGGTATTATCCATATCCGCAGACACTTGGCAGCCACACCCATTTTCAAGGGTATCCCCAATTTCAGAGAAACACGGATAGCGATGCTTCGTGCCGAAACGGTGGCCGATCTCTTCCGAATCATTGATTCAGTGGAAGATATCGCTCAATAAGATTCGTTTATTCTAAACAGTCGTTTTTCGTGACTCGGCATAGTCGAAGCAAGCTTCGCCTCTGCACTCGCTACTTAAAACGTTCCGCTTTAATACACATTTCCGGCAACCCGCTTCACGCTTTGGGTGGCCATCATGGAATAGAAATGAATGCTGGGAACACCCCTTGCTTTCAATTCCTTTGCCTGCAAGGTGCACCATTCCACTCCCACTTCGGTGACTTCTGCATCCGTCGTACATTTGGCCAGCTCTTTGGCAAAAGCTTCAGGCAAGTCCACGTGGAAAATCTTAGGTAATGCATTCAGTTGGCTAACCATATTAATGGGTTTCAGACCAGGAATAATAGGAACAGTGATCCCTTCCAGACGACAGGCATCCACAAAATCAAAGTACTTCTGGTTGTCAAAAAACATTTGAGTCACCAGGTAAGACGCACCAGCATCTACTTTTTCTTTGGCATATTTAATGTCCGTAGCCAAATTAGGTGCTTCTTCATGCTTTTCGGGGTAACAGGCCATGCCATAAGAGAAAGGTACACCCAACTTTTTCATCTTAGAACCATCGATGAAAAGGCCATCATTGAACGCATTCACTTGTTTCTGAAGATCCGTTGCATGGGCATGACCCGTCGGGACAAAGGATTTTTCGTGTTTGGCCTTGTCTCCACGCAAAAGCAATAGCTCAGTAATACCCAAGAACTGCAGGTCGATCAGTGCATATTCCGTTTCACTTTCAGAAAAACCGCTGCATAGAACATGTGGAACAACCGGGATCTGATACTTATTGCGGATGGCACCTGCAATAGCTACTGTCCCGGGACGGTGGCGTTCGGCAACCCGTTCGAACAATCCGTTCGGAAGTTCGTGATAAACCATTTCACTTCTGTGCGTGGTGATGTTGATGTATTTTGGATCGAATTCCAGTAATGTATCAATGGTCTTGTAAACGGTGTCGATGGTGTTGCCCTTCAAAGGAGGCAGCAATTCAAAAGAAAAGGCCGTGGTTTTGCTTTGAAGTATTTTTTCAGTAATGCTCATAATGTACTCATTTACTTTTTTAGAAGATCGTTGTAAGCCTTTTTATCGTTGATAATTTCGATGGCTTTCATAAGGGTCTCATTGTCTCTCCAAATCACTTTGTACAAATCGGTATTTTTCCCCAAGTCCCTTGCAATGAAGGCCTTGAGCTGCTTCAGTATAAAAGTCTTGTCACAAGCGGAATCTGCTGCAGTCAGTTTCACTTTGTCGTTCACGGCAAATTGAAGCAGATTGTCCGCTAATGCCTGATCTGGTTGGAATTTGTCTACATAGGTATCAATGTTGGGGTATTTAGCATTTAGTTCAGCACGATGATCGTCCACATATTTCATGCTGAAGCGGCTCAGGACGCCAGACCTTATGATGATGCTGTCCAAAGAGTTATATTTCGTAGTATCTATCGGGATGAAGACGTCCGGCATGATACCTCCGCCACCGTAGATGGTTCGGTGATTTTCCAAAGTATACGTACGCAATGAATCAGGGAAGTGTATGCTGTCCGCACTGGCCATTTCCCCCCGGTTGTAGCGGTCAATCAAATCACGGCTGTAATTCACTGCGTTTTCATAAGGTTTTTGTATGAAACGTCCGCTGGGTGTAAAGTAGCGAGCAATGGTAAGCTTCAACATGGAGCCATCTGGAAGAGGAATGGGGCGTTGAACAAGGCCCTTGCCAAAACTCCGACGACCGATTATGACCCCCCGATCCCAGTCCTGAACGGCTCCTGCAAGGATTTCACTGGCCGATGCCGTGTATTCATCAATCATAATAACCAATCTACCGTTTTCAAAACAACCTTTTGCCGTTGCCTCGTTGTCTTGACGGGGACTGTGCAATCCTTCTGTGTAAACAATGCTTTCTTTATTAGGAAGGAACTCGTCAGCCAACTCATTGGCGGCATTCATATATCCGCCACCGTTTGATTCAAGATCCAATATTAATTGAGTCATGCCTTGCTTTTTCAATTCATCAAAGGCTTGTCTGAATTCATCCGCCGTTGTTGCTCCAAAACGATTCAACCGAATGTAACCGGTCTTTTTGTCCACCATGAAGGAAGCATCAAGGCTATAAATGGGAATTTTATCACGTACAATCTTGAAATCCATCAGTTCAGGCATGTTGCGTCTTTTGACCGTTACGGTCACCATTGTGCCTTTTGGGCCCTTCAGGCGTTTCATGACTTCTCTGTTGGTCATTTTTACTCCGGCAATGGATTCCTTATCCACAAACAAGATACGGTCGCCTGGCAATAAACCTACTTTTTCTGAAGGCCCTCCTGAAATGACTTCAATGATGAACAACGTATCATTCATAACATTGAATGAAATCCCGATGCCATCAAAGCCGCCCTGAAGAGGCTCGTTCATTTCCTTCATTTCTTCTGCCGTCATATAGGCTGAATGCGGGTCCAGCTTCTTGACCATGGATCGCAGACCTTCTTCCACAAGCATGTTCTCGTCCACATTGTCCACATACAAATTCTTGATGGCATACATGGCAAGGCCCATTTTTTGGGTGCCCGGCGTCATCTGGATTTGTGAAAAGGCGATATTGGCCAGCATCAGACTGACAGCGAGGCAAAAGAGGGCTTTTTTCATAGATTCATTTTTTCAGTAATTCGGCCATTGCTTCAGGTACAAAAGCCCGAACGTCCTGGTGATGTTTGAGTAGGTCGCGTACCACATTGGACTGGAAGCTGGCCAACTCAGGTTCAGTGAAGACACAGACGGTGTCAATGCCTGAAATCTTGAGATTTATATCGGAAAGTAGTCGTTCATATTCGAAATCCGTGAGTGAGCGGACTCCTCTAAGTATAGCAATTGCATCATGCTCCCGAGCGCACTCGACAGTCAGCCCATCGTAGGAACAAACTTCAACCCTGGGTTCCGCGGTATAACATGCCCGAACTTGTTTGAGGCGTTCCTCCATGGAAAAAAAGGTTTGTTTTGCATCGTTGACACCGATGGCGATAACGATTCGGTCGAAAAGTGCCAGACCCCTGCGAACCACGGAAGCATGTCCAAGGGTGAACGGATCGAAAGTCCCGGGGAAAAGTGCTGTTCTCATCGCTTAAATTTCTTCGTCAATGACAAGATTGTTTATGATGAACATCTGTCGTTCGGAAGTGTTCTTACCCATGTAAAATTCCAACAGCTCTTTCACCACGTCTTCTTTTCGAAGTGTGACACGGTCCAGACGGATGTCTTTTCCAATAAAATGTCTGAATTCATCGGGGGAAATTTCACCCAAACCTTTGAATCGGGTGATTTCGGGATTGGGGCCCAACGCTTCAACGGCAGATTGACGTTCTTCTTCCGAATAACAATAACGCGTTTCTTTTTTATTTCGAACCCTGAAAAGAGGCGTTTGCAGGATATACACATGCCCTTTTTTTACCAGATCCGGAAAGAATTGCAAGAAAAAGGTCATCAGTAGCAATCGGATGTGCATTCCGTCCACGTCGGCATCGGTGGAGATGATCACTTTGTTGTAGCGCAGCTCTTCGATGCTTTCTTCAATGTTCAGGGCCGCTTGCAAAAGGTTGAACTCTTCGTTTTCGTATACTACTTTGCGGGTCAATCCATAAGAATTCAATGGCTTTCCCCGAAGGCTGAACACGGCCTGATAATTTACGTCGCGGCTTTTGGTGATGGAACCGCTGGCAGAATCTCCTTCAGTTATGAAAATGCTGGTTTCATCGAGTAAATCTCCCTTTGAATCGTTGAAATGGAAACGGCAATCTCGGAGTTTTTTATTGTGTAGGTTGGATTTCTTGGCCCGTTCCCTAGCCAGTTTGGTCACACCTGCAATGGCTTTGCGTTCCTTTTCGGATTCGGAAATCTTGCGCAGCAATGCATCGGAAACGTCCGGATTCTTGTGCATGAAATTGTCCAATTCCTTTTTTAGGAAGTCACTGATGAATTTGGTCACTGACGGTCCTTTCGGCCCCATGTCACGTGACCCCAGCTTGGTTTTGGTCTGTGATTCAAAGATAGGCTCCTCTACTTTGATGCTCACGGCAGCGATGATACCCATACGGATATCCGAATAATCGTGGTTTTTGTTGTAATATTCCTTGATGGTGCGGGATAGCGCTTCGCGGAAGGCCGACTGGTGCGTGCCTCCTTGCGTGGTATGTTGACCGTTCACGAAGGAGTAATATTCTTCACCGTATTGGTTGCCATGCGTGATGGCCACCTCGATATCTTCGCCAGACAGGTGAATAATCGGGTATAGCGGTTCGGAAGTGATGTTCTCGTTCAGCAAGTCCACCAAACCGTTCTTGGAAAAGAACTTTTTGTCGTTGTAAAAGATGTTCAGACCTGTGTTCAGGAAAACATAATTCTTTATCAAGGATTCAACGTAGTTGTCCTGATAGCCATAACTGGGAAAGATGCTCAGATCGGGCATGAACTCGATGAGCGTTCCGTTATTCTCTTTGGTTGACTCCTTGTGTGTTTCCTTTGTAAGCATGCCACGGCAGAATTCTGCCATTTTGGATTCTCCTTCACGGAAACTCTGGATGCGGAAATAAGAGGAAAGCGCGTTTACAGCTTTAATACCGACACCGTTCAGACCGACGGATTTTTTGAAAGCTTTGGAATCGTACTTGGCGCCTGTGTTCATCTTGGAAGAGACATCGAGTACCTTGCCCAGCGGAACGCCACGACCATGGTCTCGAACAGAAACATAGCCTTCCTTGATGTAGACTTCAATGGTTTTTCCATAGCCCATCATGAATTCATCCACACTGTTGTCGAGTACTTCTTTGAGAAGCACATAAATCCCATCATCTTGGGAGGAGCCGTCACCTAATTTACCGATATACATCCCTGGACGGCGACGGATATGTTCCTGCCATTCAAGGGTGATGATGTTTTCTTCGTCGTAATTCGTAGTGACGGTATGGGTCGAAATCAAATCTTCCATAAAACTTAAAAATACAGGTGCGTCCTGCAAATGTACAAAGAAACCGTTTATTTTTTTTGGCAATTGTATGCTTAGACCAACTCTTTTTTGAAGACTCTGCGTCTGCGGACCGGTTGCGGATTAAATTCACTCCAAAGCAGCTGGATCTTGGAGTTCGTTTCCAGTTCTGGATTGGTTTCAGCCATTATGTAGCCGTTTTTATGAAAGGCGGGATATAAGTCGGCAAAGATCATGGCACTGACTCCTTTGTTCTGAAAGTCGGGATGCACGGCCATCAGATAAAAGTCTACTACATCGTTCTTTTTCAGAGCTTTGAGCATATGAATGAAACCAAAGGGAAACAAACTGCCCTTCGACTTCTGCATGGCTTTGCTGAGTGAGGGCATCGTGATACCCATACCAACCACGTTGTCATCTTTGTCCACAATGATGCTGATCAGGTCGGTTCGTGCGAAGGACAGGTACATCTTGATGTAGTATTTCATCTGTCGTTCCGTGAGCGTGGAAAAACCGTATAAAATGTTGTAGGACTCGTTGACTAATTGGAATAGCTTGGTTCCATATAGCTTGACAAGCTTGCTGAGCGATTTTTCCTGAACCGCATGCAAACCGAATTTTTCAGAAACAATGGCTGACATTCGCTGGTATCGGTCTGGTATGGTTTCTGGTATGGTAATGCGGTATTCTTTCCAGTCCACTTCCTTTTCGAATCCGAGTTTCTCCATGTGAACCGGGTAGTACGGATAGTTGTAAATGGTAGCCAATGTTCCTATCAGTTCAAAACCTTCAAGCAGCATGCCTTCGGGATCCATGTCGGTGAAACCCAGCGGACCGATGAGTTCGGTCATGCCTTTCTGCTTGCCCCAGCCTTCGACGGCATCCATCAAAGCCTTGGTCACTTCCAGATCATCAATGGCATCGAACCAGCCAAAACGCACGTTTTTGACTTTCCAACCTGAATTGGCGTTGTGGTTGATCAAGCCGGCAATACGGCCGACGATCTTGCTGTTTCGGTATGCCAGGAAGCAAATGGAGTCACAAAAGTCGTAGGCAGGATTCTTTTTGGGGTCTAAAGTGGCAAGGTCATCGAAAATCAAAGCGGGAACGTAATATGGGTGGTTCTTGTACAAAGACAAGGGGAATTTGACGAAAACCTTCATTTGTTTCGCAGTGCGAATTTCTCTGATTTCTAAACTCATGGCAATGCTATAGGTTAGTGGATAAAACCGTTATTAATCTCCTTTTTATTCTAAAAAATCGACCAAAGATAAATAAAAAATTGTAGAAGCGACTTCAGCCTTCCCTGAACGGTGTTAAAAAAAGAGGTCGAACCTGTGGAGGTCCGACCTTTTTTTTCTTCGCATATCAGATTTTAACGTCTGATGCCCAGTTCTTTGATTAGGGAACGATATTTTTCAATATCCTTCTCTTTCAAGTAATCAAGTAAACGACGACGTTTACCCACCAACATTTTCAGGGCGCGTTCTGTGCTATAATCTTTGTGATTTGACTTGAGATGGCCAGTCAAATGGTTGATACGGTACGAAAACAATGCTACCTGGGACTCGGGAGAACCAGTGTCAGTGTTAGACTTTCCGTATTGACCGAAGATTTCCTGTTTTTTTTCAGGGTTTAAATACATAAAAGTTTGTTTTTGATGTGAATAGAAACAAATCGGGGCACAAAAGTAAACAATAGTTTTAGATAGACAATGCTTATCTGCAAAAAAACACGTAATTTTGCGGACTATAAGGTTTTAGAGGTAAAAACAGAGAAAAGACAAAATGCAAGACATTAGGAACATTGCCATCATTGCACACGTTGACCACGGTAAAACTACCCTGGTGGACAAAATGCTGCTGGCCGGCCAGTTGTTCAGGACGAACGAAGCTGTCGGAGAATTGATTCTCGACAGCAATGAGCTGGAACGCGAGCGTGGCATCACGATCCTTTCCAAAAACGTTTCCATAGAATACAAAGGAACGAAAATCAACATCATCGATACCCCGGGTCACGCAGACTTTGGTGGTGAGGTGGAACGAGTGTTGAACATGGCCGATGGAGTACTGCTCCTGGTGGACGCTTTTGAAGGTCCCATGCCTCAAACCCGTTTTGTGCTGCAGAAAGCACTGGAGATTGGCTTGAAGCCGATCGTAGTGATCAACAAGGTCGACAAACCCAATTGCCGTCCCGAAGAAGTACAGGAAGCTGTATTCGACCTGATGTTCAGTTTGGAAGCCACCGAATACCAACTTGATTTTCAGACGGTCTACGGCGCAGCCAAAAAAGGTTGGATGAGCGAAGACTGGCGGAATGAAACCGACAACATCACGTATCTGCTCGATCAGATCATCGAGCACATCCCTGCTCCTGTTCAAACGGAAGGAACACCGCAAATGCTCATCACTTCGCTGGACTACTCCTCTTATGTAGGACGTATTGCAGTGGGTCGTGTGCATCGTGGCACGTTGAAGGAAAACGCCGATGTCAGCCTCGTGAAACGCGACGGTCGTGTCGTTAAAGTCCGCATTAAGGAACTGCACGAATTTATCGGTTTTGGTCGCAAGCGTGTTTCTGAAATGAGTTCTGGCGACATTTGCGCCGTAGTCGGCATTGATGGATTTGAAATTGGTGATACGATTGCAGATTTATTGGAACCGGAAGCACTCAAACCCATCGCCATCGACGAACCGACCATGAGTATGGTTTTCACCATCAATAACTCACCCTTCTTCGGTAAGGACGGTAAATTTGTAACTTCGCGTCACATTCACGACCGTCTGATGAAGGAATTGGATAAAAACCTGGCCCTGCGTGTTGAAAAAAGCATGGATACAGATTTATGGACCGTATTTGGCCGTGGTGTATTGCACTTGTCGGTACTCATCGAAACCATGCGTCGCGAAGGCTATGAACTTCAGGTTGGTCAGCCCCGCGTTATTTTTAAGGAAATTGACGGCGTGCGATGCGAACCTATTGAAGACATGACCATCAACGTACCCGAGGAATTCGCCAGCAAGATGATCGACTCGGTGACCCGCCGCAAAGGGGAGCTCACCATGATGGAAACCAGAAACGATCGTATCCATCTTGAATTCACTATTCCAGCTCGTGGTATCATCGGTTTGCGTGGTGTGCTCATGACGCTGTCTGCCGGTGAAGCCGTTGTGGCCCACCGTTTCAACAGTTTTCAACCCTATCGTGGCGATATCGAAAAACGCGAGAATGGTTCCATGATCGCCATTGAAACCGGCACTGCCGTAGCTTATGGTATGGATAAACTGAAAGACCGTGGAAGCTTTTTCGTTACTCCGGGAGACGCTATCTATGCCGGACAGGTAGTCGGTGAAAGCAACAAAGAAGGTGACTTGGTCATCAATGTGACCAAGACTAAGAAAATGAGCAACGTTCGTGCTTCGGGTACAGATGATAAAGCAACTTTGCCGCCACCCATCCTTTTCTCACTGGAAGAATCGCTGGAATATATCAAGGAAGACGAATACGTCGAAGTGACTCCCAAACATATGCGTATGCGTAAGATCATACTGGATGAAACAGAGCGGAAACGTAAGAAATAAGTACACCTTATACTAATTGAACAGGCTGAATTCATAAAGAGTTCAGCCTGTTTTTTTTGGCATTGAGTTATTTCATCCCATTTTTAAAGTGTTCGGCAGCGATGCAAAGTTCATCGTACCACTCCTTACCGAATTTTCGGACCAACGGCGTTTTAAGAAATTGATAAACCGGCAAGCCCATTTGCTGACCGTACAGACGGGCTCCCGAGCAGATGCTCCATTCCTGATAGTTGACGGCAGTATATTCCGGATATTTTTTGGTACGAATGGGATATAGGTGGCAGGAAATAGGTTTCATAAAGGAAATTTTTCCTTCACGCCAAGCTTTTTCGACCGCACAAAGACACGTGCCTACCGAATCGTAACAAGTGAAAACACAATCTTTGCCGTTCACGATCGAAGTCACTAATTCACCTGAACGGTCTGCATAGACGACACCTTGTTCCTTGATCAGTAGTTTGGCTTCTTCGGCCAAATCGTCCCAAATGTGCGGCAAGGCATTTTCGAGTTCAGCAACTTCCTCTAGCTCCACTGGTGCTCCGCTATCCCCTTCCACGCAGCAAATGCCGTGGCAATGAGCGAGGTTGCAGCAAAAATTTTGATCGATGACGTCGAGACTGATGAGGGTATCCTGAATTTGAAGCATTTGGGAGAATTTGTTTTTAAAAAAAGCTGAATCAAATCAGATTCAGCCTCCTTTAAGATCGTGAATGAAGGATCAATGAATTAAACAGTTGCCCTTCATATCTGCAGGCTGCTTGATGCCGAGGATTTTACAGATTGAAGGAGCAACATCAGCCAGAATGCCATCTGAGACTTTCGCCGATTTGTTTTCGGTGACGTAGATGAATGGTACCGGATTCAGCGAGTGCGCCGTATTGGGTGATCCGTCTTCGTTCACTGCATTGTCGGCATTTCCGTGGTCAGCGATGATGATGACTTCGTATCCGTGGAGTTTAGCGGCTTCAACCACTTTCTTCACATTGGAATCCACGGCTTGAACAGCTTTTTGAATGGCCTCGTAAACGCCGGTGTGGCCCACCATGTCGCCGTTGGCATAGTTGACTGTGATATATTCGAATTTTTCGCTTTCGATGGCTTCCTTCAAAGCATCGCCAACTTCATTCACGCTCATTTCGGGCTTGAGGTCGTAGGTAGCAACTTTCGGGGAAGGAATCAGGATGCGTTCTTCACCTTCGAACATTTTTTCGCGGCCGCCTGAGAAAAAGAATGTCACGTGGGCATACTTTTCAGTTTCAGCGATGCGGAGCTGCTTCATGCCTGCATTGGAAACGATTTCACCCAGCGTGTTCTGAACATTGTCTTTGTCGTACAGGATGGTCAGGCCCTTGAAGGTTTCGTCGTAAGGCGTCATGGTGTAATAATGCAAGGGCAGTGTTTTCATGCCTGCCTCCGGCATATCCTTTTGAGTAAGCACAATAGTGAGCTCTTTAGCACGGTCGTTACGGTAGTTGAAAAAGATCACAACATCACCTTCCTGGATTTTGGAAAGAGGTTGACCGGAAGCATCTGTATGAATGATGGGCTTGATGAATTCATCGGTTACACCTGCATCGTAGGAGGCTTGAATGGCTCCAACCATATCGGTAGAAGGCGTTCCGGCTCCGTTTACGAGCAGGTTGTATGCTTCAAATACACGTTCCCAGCGTTTATCGCGGTCCATGGCGTAGTAACGGCCAATGATGGAGGCGATGGCGCCGGTGTTTTTAGCCAGGTGGGCTTCGAGGCTTTCAATAAATGCTTTGCCACTGCGGGGATCGGTGTCGCGACCGTCCATGAAGCAATGAACAAAAGATTTATCGACACCGTAGCTCTTGGAGATTTCGATCAGTTTGAACAAGTGATCAAGTGAACTATGCACACCTCCGTCGGAAACAAGACCCAGAAAATGGATTTGTTTGTTGTTTTCTTTGGCATATGTATATGCTTCAACGATGCCCGGGTTTTTCAGAATGCTGTTGTCGCGGCAGGCAGCGTTAATTTTCACTAAATCTTGGAACACAATCCGGCCGGCACCGATGTTGAGGTGGCCGACTTCAGAATTCCCCATCTGACCGTCTGGCAAGCCGACGTTTTCGCCCGAAGCCTGTAGCTGGGAATGAGGATAGTTCTCCAATAAATAATTCCAGTAAGGAGTTGGGGTGTTGTAGATTACGTCTTCTTTACCGTGATGTCCGATACCCCAACCGTCCAGGATCATCAGCATGGCTTTCTTATTCATACCTATTGAATGATTTACAAAATTGTATCTGTTTAATTGACGCTGTAAAGATAGTAGTTTTTAGTGGGATATCGTCGGTTCAGACCCCGCAGAACTTAATGAAAGTTATCGATGAGCGTATAAATAGAAATTATACATATCTTTGTTAAACGATAAAATCAACACGAAATAGTCACTTTTTAAAATTGAACACAATGAAAAAATCACGTCTTTTATTGGTAAGCTTACTGAGCGCATCATTGATTTTCTCCGGTTGCAAAACCTGGTCAAATGCCCTGAAGGGTGGTACAATTGGAACGTTGGCTGGTGCCGCTGTCGGTGCAGGAGCCGGAAAATTGCTTGGTAATACTGCTATTGGTGCCATTGCAGGTGCTGCTGTCGGTGGAACTGTCGGAACATTGATCGGCCATAAAATGGATAAGCAGGCTGCTGAATTGGAAAAACAATTGGGAAGCAACGCCGCTGTAGAACGCATCGGCGAAGGGATCAAAGTTACTTTTGAATCTGGGATTCTGTTTGCCACCGGTAAATCTGTTCTCAGCGAATCTTCAAAAACAGCACTGACCAAGTTCTCCGCCACACTGAAAGAGTACATCGACACCAACGTGATGATTTATGGTCATACGGACAACACCGGCTCAGACAACATCAATCTCCCGCTTTCCGACGCTCGTGCCTCAGCAGTTAAGGATTACCTAGTTGCATCGGGCGTAGCCTCCAGCCGCATAACAACCAAGGGTATGGGATCTTCCGCACCTGTTGCCACCAACGATACGGACGCGGGCCGCGCACAAAACCGCCGTGTGGAAGTTGCCATCACAGCCAACGAAGAAATGTTGAAGAAAGCACAAAACGGCGAATTGTAGTTCAGGTTTTTTTGGATCAAATTGACGGAGGTCTTCTCTCATTGGGAAGGCCTCCATCTTTTTTCTGCAATGATATCGATTGGATTACCAACCTTTTATAGGTGATTATTGCGTTTATTTTTGCAAAAACGACGATTCTTTGTATCTTTGCAGCCGTTAATGACGATGTGAGGGGGGCTTTGGTTCCCCTATTTTGTTCCCAAAAAGGAAGTAATGATAGCTAAAGAGACTGTAAATCAGATTGTTGAAGAATGGATGGAGCAAACGCCATTCTTTTTAGTAGACGTCAGGATCACGCCCGATAACGAAATTGATGTCGAATTTGAATCCGAAGCGGAAGAAATCTGTATCGATGATTGTGTAGACCTGAGCAAATTCCTTGAAGAAAGACTGGATCGTGAAAAGGAGGATTTCGCACTTGAAGTCGGCTCTGCTGGTCTGGGTCAACCGTTCAAGGTTCTGAAACAATATCAGATTAATATAGGTGAAGAGGTTGAAATCATTTCCAAAGCTGGTCAAAAGTTTTCCGGCATTTTAAAAGATGCCAACGAAGCAGGCTTTACTGTGACAGTTATTCGCAAGTCAAAAATAGAGGGTAGCAAGAAAACCCTATCCATGGAAGTGGATGAAACCTATACATTCGCAGATGTGAAATCCGTGAAATACCTCATTCGCTTTTCCTAATATATTGAAACTCATATACAAACATACTTAATCGACCAATGGCTAAAAAAGTTGAAACTATCAGTCTGATTGATACCTTTTCCGAATTTAAGGAACTGAAGAACATCGATCGCCTCACTATGGTAAGCGTGCTGGAAGAGTCTTTCCGCAATGTGCTTGCAAAAATGTTCGGCACCGACGAAAATTACGACGTCATCATCAACCCGGACAAAGGTGACTTTGAAATCTGGCGCAACCGTCAAATTGTAGAAGACGAAGCTCTTGAAGATGAAAACCTGCAAATCCGTTTGACTGAAGCGAAAAAAATAGACGCCGACTTTGAAGTCGGTGAGGATGTAACGGACGAAGTCCATTTTGCAGATTTCGGTCGTCGTGCCGTTCTGAATCTTCGCCAGACCTTAGCCTCCAAAATCCTTGAACTTCAGAAAGACAGCCTGTACAACCGATTTGTAGAACGCATCGGTCAGATTGTAAGCGCTGAGGTTTATCAGATTTGGAAAAAAGAAATCCTGCTGCTCGACGATGAAGGCAATGAAATGCTGCTACCCAAGACCGAACAGATTCCTTCCGACTTCTACCGCAAGGGTGAAAGTGTCCGTGCTGTTGTTGAACGCGTTGAAAACAAAAGCAACAACCCCAAGATCATCCTTTCCCGTACATCTCCCGTTTTCCTCGAACGTTTATTCGAACTGGAAGTGCCTGAAATCCACGAAGGTCTCATTCTCATCAAGAAAGTTGCCCGCATCCCTGGTGAACGAGCCAAAGTCGCCGTTGAATCCTACGACGAACGCATCGACCCGGTCGGCGCTTGCGTCGGTGTGAAAGGTGCCCGTATTCACGGTATCGTTCGTGAACTGCGTAATGAAAACATCGATGTCATCAATTATACCTCCAACATCAACCTGTTCATCCAGCGCTCCTTGAGCCCGGCTAAGATTTCCTCCATCCGTCTGGATGAAGCGAATAAAAAGGCCGAAGTGTTCCTGAAACCTGAAGAAGTTTCCCTGGCCATCGGTAAAGGTGGTATGAACATCAAGCTGGCGTCCATGCTGACTGGTTATGTGATTGATGTATTCCGTGAAACAGATGATATTGAAGATGATGACATCTACCTGGAAGAATTCAAGGACGAAATCGATGCATGGGTCATCGAAGCGCTCAAGAAGCTTGGTTGCGATACAGCCCGCAACGTTTTGGCCATTCCGCGTGAGGATTTGATTGAGAAAGCGGACCTGGAAGAAAGTACGGTGGATGAAGTGCTTGGCATCCTGCGTGCTGAATTCGAAGATTAAGCACCAGATGTTTTGCCTGTGGGAGGGGTTCCCACGCTTGTATATAGTTGTTTATTTTTAAAACCAATTTATGTCGATTCGATTAAATAAGGTTACAAGAGATTTGAACGTTGGGATGACCACACTGGTGGACTTCCTGCAAAAAAAAGGTCATGTGGTGGAAAACAATCCCAACACAAAGATCACGGAAGAAGAATATGAAATGCTGGTCAAAGAGTACAGCAAAGACATGACGCTGAAACAGGAAGCGGAACGTCTGGTGCACGAACGCATCAACCGCGACCGGCCACAAACTGGTGCACCTGCTTCTGTTCACCCTTCAGCACCTGAACACACTCCGACGCCTGCACCTGCTCCTGCTCCTGTCGAAGTAGTTAAACCTGTCGCTGTCAAGAAGGAAGAAGAAATTTACGAACCGCATCCGCACATTAAGACAATTGGTCACATCGACCTGGATCAGTTCAAGCCGAAAGCCAAACAGGCTGAAACGGTCATTGAAAAGCCGAAACCTGTGGAAACGAAGGTCGTAAAGGAGCACATTAAACCAGTCGTGGAAGAAACAGTGAAGCCTGTTGTTGCTGAACCGGTGAAACCTATCATAGCAGAAACTCCGGTACCTGTCAAACCTGTAGTTCATGAAAAGCCAAAGGAAAAGGCGCCCATAGAAGTTGAAAATACTCCTGCTGTTGTCGCTCCTGCAGTGAATGAGTCTGAGGAAACGTCTACAGAACCTGCGATCTTCACGCTGGGTGGAAATAAACTTGAATCCAATATCAAGGTTATCAAGACCATTGATTTGGATGCCTTGAATCAATCCACCCGTCCCAAGAAAAAGACACAGGCTGAAAAGAAAAAGGAACGCGAAGAAAAGATTCAAGTTGCCAGTCCGAAAACGACCACACCTGGTGTTCGTACGAACGAATCCACCATACCAAAACCGGTAGCCGCCAGTTCAGACCCTAACTTCCAAAAGAAGAAACGCAGTCGCATCAAGGACGGTAAAGTCAAAATAAACGATACACAGACCCCTGGCACCCCCAGAGTTGCCCAAAGCAGTTCCGATATCAAGTCCCGCCTCAAAAAACCCGTACTCAAATCGGAAGTCAGCACCGAAGACGTTTCCAAGCAAGTCAAGGAAACCCTGGCTCGTCTGACCTCCAAGCCCAAGAAGGGCACCAAATACCGCAAGGACAAACGTGAAGCCGGCTCCCAGCGTCGTATGGTAGAAGCCGAACAGGAACGTCTCGAAAGCCAGACCATCAAGATTACGGAATTCGTTACCGTTAACGATTTGGCCAACATGATGGATGTTCCGGCTGTTCAGGTTATTTCAACGTGTATGAGCATTGGTCAGATGGTATCCATCAACCAACGCCTCGATGCTGAAACCATCAACTTCGTAGCCGATGAGTTCGGATTCAAGACCGAATATGTGAGTGCCGAGGTTATGGAAGCCATTCAGGTCGAAGAGGATCTGGAAGAAGATTTGAAGCCTCGTCCGCCGATTGTCACAGTCATGGGTCACGTCGATCATGGTAAGACTTCCTTGTTGGATTATATTCGTAGCGCTAATGTCATTGCAGGTGAAGCCGGTGGTATCACACAACACATCGGTGCCTATAATGTTACGTTGGATGACGGTCGTAAAATCACTTTCCTGGATACCCCTGGTCACGAAGCGTTTACAGCCATGCGTGCACGTGGAGCCAAAGTCACCGATATTGTCATCATCATCGTTGCTGCAGATGATAACGTTATGCCACAGACCATTGAAGCCATCAACCATGCTGCAGCTGCCAATGTTCCCATGCTTTTTGCCATCAACAAGATTGACAAGCCGGGTGCAGATCCTGAAAAAATCAAAGATACGTTAGCTCAAATGAATTACCTGGTGGAAGACTGGGGTGGTAAATACCAATCTCAGGACATTTCAGCCAAAAAAGGACTGAACGTCAGAGAGTTACTGGAGAAAATACTGTTGGAAGCAGAAATGCTTGAACTTAAAGCGAATCCGAACAAGAAAGCAGTAGGTTCCGTCATTGAATCTTCGTTGGACAAAGGTCGCGGATACGTTGCGACGGTCCTAGTACATAACGGAACCCTCAAGGTTGGTGACATCGTCATTGCAGGCACCAATCACGGTCGCATAAAAGCGATGTTCAACGAACGTGGCATTCGCGTTAAGGAAGCAGGTCCTTCAGAACCTGTTATGATTCTAGGATTGAACGGTGCTCCCCAGGCTGGTGACAATTTCCACGTTCTTGATTCCGAACAGGAAGCTCGTGAAATTGCAAACAAGCGCGAGCAACTTCAACGCGAACAGGGTCTACGTACCAACAAGTTGCTTACATTGGCTGAAATCGGACGCCGTATCGCTGTCGGAAACTTCAAGGAACTCAACGTGATCGTGAAGGGTGACGTGGACGGTTCTGTGGAAGCGTTGTCCGATTCACTGATCAAGCTGACCACCGAAGAAATTCAGGTGAATGTAATCCACAAGGCTGTGGGTGCCATTTCCGAATCTGATGTAACGTTGGCTTCGGCCTCCGATGCCATCATCGTCGGTTTCCAGGTACGTCCTTCGCAAGCAGCCCGCCGTTTGGCCGACAAAGAAGGAGTGGACATGCACATGTATTCCATCATCTACGATGCCATCGAAGAAGTGAAATCTGCCATGGAAGGGATGCTTACCCCGGATGTCAAGGAGGAAATCACTGCTACCATCGAAATACGCGACGTGTTCAGAATTACCAAGGTTGGTACCGTGGCCGGTTGTATGGTGAAAGAAGGTAAGGTGAAACGCGGCAACAAACTGCGTCTTATCCGCGACGGGATTGTCATTTTCACCGGTGAAATGGGCGCTTTGAAGCGTTTTAAAGACGATGTGAAAGAGGTCAACTTCGGTTATGAATGCGGTTTGAGTTTTGCCAAGTATGAAAATCTTCAGGTTGGCGATATCGTAGAAGCGTTTGAGGAAATCGAAGTTCGTAAAAGTTTATAAAGTTGCCGGCTCGGTTTATTGAGCAATGGTAATTTCTCGAAATAAAAGGTACCGGGCGGAAAGCAGTTTCTCGTTCAGGTACCTTTGTTTATTTAAGAAAGATTTAAAATGGTATGGATTGACGCAGTTATCGGGCTGCTTTTAGTATTGGACATCCTGAAGGGTGTAAAGAATGGTTTCGCTTCCGAAGCGGGAACCATCATCGGCATTTTGGCAGGTTTCTTTGTGGCATCAGCCCTTGGCAATACCACAGCCCATTTTTTGCTGCCTTTTTGTGGACATTCCCCTCAATGGAGCGGTGTGCTTGGTTTTCTAGTGACTTTTTTGGTGGTCTTTATACTAATTCTTATCTTGTCAAAGGTTTTTGAAGGTTTTCTGAATGCGTTGGCACTGGGTTGGATGAACAAACTGGCCGGCGGTTTCTTTTGTTTTCTGAGAGGCGTATTGGTTATGAGCATTATTTTAAACCTATATCAGGCTGTAGATAAGGATTGTAGCCTGATTGGAAAAGAAAAGGTAAAAGCGTCGGTTTTTTACAAACCAATTCGTAATTTTGCTTCGTCTATTTTTCCAACCGTTCGGTTGTTTAAACACTCCGAAGATCCCTTGAAAGAAGACATGAATTAAATGGAGGTTAAATTATGGAAGTACAACAAGATACCATACTCGATCAAGTCACCAGTGGTGATTATAAATACGGATTTGTCAGCGACTTTGCATCGGATAGCATACCTTCCGGGCTGAGCGAAGATGTTGTGAGGTTGATTTCAACGAAGAAAAACGAACCTGAATGGTTGCTGGACTTCCGGTTGAAAGCCTACAAACACTGGCTGACATTGAAAATGCCTGAATGGCCACATCTGACTATTCCGGAAATTGATTATCAGAAGATTATTTTTTATTCCGTTCCCAAACCTAGAACAGCTCCTACGAGTCTTGATGAGGTTGATCCTGAATTGCTGAAAACATTCGATAAATTGGGCATTTCGCTCGTAGAGCAGAAGCTTTTATCGGGTATGGCTGTGGATGCAGTGATGGACAGCGTTTCGGTGAAAACCACCTTCAAGGAAAACTTGGCTGAACTCGGCATCATCTTTTGCTCGTTCAGCGAAGCGGTGCAACAATACCCTGATTTGGTCCGTCAATACCTCGGCTCAGTGGTTGGCTATCGGGATAATTTCTTTGCTGCGCTTAATAGTGCGGTGTTCAGCGACGGCTCTTTCGTTTATATTCCAAAAGGAGTACGTTGCCCGATGGAGCTTTCCACCTATTTCCGCATCAATGCAGCCAATACAGGGCAGTTTGAACGGACGCTCATCATTGCCGATGACGAATCCTATGTGAGCTATCTCGAAGGATGCACCGCACCGATGCGTGATGAAAACCAACTGCATGCGGCCATCGTAGAAATCATTGCACTTGAAAAAGCGGAAGTCAAGTATTCGACCGTTCAGAACTGGTACCCGGGAGATAAAAACGGCAAAGGCGGGATTTTCAATTTCGTGACCAAGCGCGCATTGTGTAAAGGCAATCATTCCAAAGTTTCCTGGACGCAAGTGGAAACCGGTTCGGCTATTACCTGGAAATATCCGAGTTGCATTCTGGCTGGAGATGATTCCCAAGGTGAATTTTACTCCGTGGCAGTAACCAACAACTACCAACAGGCAGATACCGGCACCAAAATGATCCATTTGGGCAAGAATACCAGAAGCCGAATCGTATCCAAAGGTATTTCTGCCGGGAAGAGTCAGAATAGTTACAGAGGACTGGTCAAGGTTTCACCCAAAGCGGACAATGCCCGTAATTTCTCGCAATGCGACAGTTTGTTGCTGGGTGACCAATGCGGTGCACATACGTTTCCCTATATTGACATCAATAATGAAACGGCCGTGGTGGAACACGAAGCCACTACTTCCAAAATTAATGAAGACCAGCTATTCTACTGCAACCAGCGAGGAATTTCCACCGAGGATGCCGTCGGGTTGATCGTGAATGGTTATGTCAAAGAGGTCATTAACAAGTTGCCCATGGAATTTGCCGTTGAAGCTCAAAAGCTGTTGCAGATTACTCTGGAAGGCAGCGTCGGATAAATGGAGGTATTGAATCATACGCTGTTTACACTCTGGGGTTATCCCCTCAGTGTGTTGGAGCTGGTCGGAGTGCTGACTGGTTTTGCAGCGGTTTTTTTGGCATCCAAGGCTTGGGCGGTCAATTTCCTGTTCGGCCTTGTTAATTCGGTAGCCTATTTCCTGTTGTATTTTCAGTATCACCTGTATTCGGTGATGTTGCTTCAACTGTTCTATTTCAGTTTCAGCATTTACGGATACTATCACTGGAAACATCCGAAGGCAGAGGAAGCGGACGGGAAGCACGAACAGCGGATTGGCGTGTTGAGTTGGAGGTCAAGGATTTATTGGATCATTGGAATATTGCTGATCGGTGCAAGCTGGGGTTGGGGTGTCATTCATTTTCAGACCCAGTATCCACAGTTTTTTGAACCACCGGCATTTCCAATGTTGGATGCCATTTTGACTATGGGATGCGTGGTGGCACAATACCTGCTTTCCAGGAAGATTTGGGAAAATTGGATATTGTGGATTGTGCTGGATGGCATCAGCACAGTGATGTATGCGTCGATGGGTATGGTGTTCACCGCGTTTATGTTCGGATCGTTCACCATCATTGCCCTGAAAGCAGTATTTGAATGGAAAAAGATATATGAAGCGTACGAATGACGAGATCGAAGAACCAGTCCGCAAAAGCCCCTGGGTTTTGGTGGGTGGCATCTTAATCCTACTGCTTTTACTAGCATTAGGCGTTTACTTATTGGTAGAAGCATTGAAGACGCCGGATGGACCACAGGACATGTTGGATATGAAACGTATGGCTGCCAGTGGAATCGGAGTGATTCTTTTCTCCGTGGGTGTGTTTTTCTTCCTGATCCGATTGTATAAGCCTGCAACCAATTCAAAAAAACTAGTAAAGCGTAAGCCTGCCAAACGAAAAAAGTCCTCGAAGAGAAAATAATTAATCAGTAAAATTCAGAATATGTTGCTTGAAATTAAAAACCTACATGCCAACGTGGACGGAAAGGAAATCCTGAAAGGCATCAACCTAACCATCAATGAAGGTGAAATACATGCTATCATGGGGCCGAACGGTTCCGGCAAAAGTACCCTTTCAGCCGTCCTGACCGGAAATCCGGCTTTTGAAGTGACGGAAGGTGAAATCTGGTTCAATGGTAAGAATCTGCTGGAAATGAGTCCTGAAATCAGATCTCGTGAAGGTTTGTTCCTGAGTTTCCAATATCCGGTGGAAATTCCAGGTGTCAGCATGGTCAACTTCATGCGTGCAGCGGTGAACGAACACCGCAAATACCACAGCGAACCGGCTTTGTCCGCTTCCGACTTCCTGAAACTGATGCGCGAAAAGCGTTCCGTGGTGGAATTGGACAGCAAGTTGGCCAATCGTTCCGTGAACGAAGGTTTCTCAGGCGGCGAAAAGAAACGCAATGAGATTTTCCAGATGGCTATGCTGGAACCCAAGCTTTCCATCCTTGATGAAACGGACAGCGGACTGGATATCGATGCGCTGCGAATTGTTGCCCAAGGGGTTAACAAACTGAGTACTCCAACAAATTCAACCATCGTGATTACCCACTATCAACGCTTATTGGATTACATTGTTCCGGATAAAGTGCATATCCTATACAACGGACAGATTGTAAAAACAGCAGGCCGTGAACTGGTGTTGGAAATTGAAGAAAAAGGTTACGACTGGATCAAACTAGAAGTGGACGAAAAATGAAAGCGGAAGAAACCTACTTGGATATCTACCGGCAATACAGTGACGTGGTGGCTCAACATTCCGCCCCCTTGCTGAACAGTCGCCGGGAGGCTGCTTTTGCAGTTTTGAAAGAAAACGGCATACCTGATGTTTCTCAGGAGGAATACCGTCATTTTGACCTGCAGAAGGCGCTTGCCATCGATTATGGTCTGAACCTGAACCGATTTGTCACCAAGCTGAATCCTCATGATGTTTTTTGTTGCGATGTCCCCAATCTTTCCACGCGATTGCTTTTTGTGGTGAATGATCAATGCTCCAAAGGACCCTTGAAAGTAGCATTGCCCGAAGGTGTTTTGTTTGGAAGCCTGCAGGATTTTGCAGTTAGTCATACCGAACTGCTCGAACCTTATTACGGACAATTATCGACCGATTCCACCGATGGAATGGTTGCTTTGAATACGATGTTTGCTCAGGATGGCTTTGTGTTGTATATTCCTGCCGGCATACAGATTGAGAAACCCATTCAGCTTATCCAGGTACTTCACGGGAAGGAAGACCGTATGGTCAACCGACGTTTGCTGGTGATTGCTGAAGAAGGTTCCCACGCACAGTTGCTGGTTTGCGACCATGCCCTTTCATCGAAGAAATTCTTCTCCAATCAAGTTGCCGAGATTTTTGTCGGTAAGAATGCGTCGCTCGAATATTATGAACTGGAGATGGATCATGATGACACTGTTCGTGTAGCCAGTACGTTCGTTAAACAGGACGAGCATTCTACCTTGCTGATGAATGGAATCACCTTGCAGAACGGGCAGACTAGAAACAACATCAACGTGAAACTGGCGGGTGAATACGCCGAAACAAATTTGTCTGGCATGGCGCTGGCCGATCAGGAACACGTGGTGGACAACCATTTGTTTGTGGATCATGCCGTACCTCGTTGCACCAGTCACGAACTTTACAAATATGTTATTGACGATCAGGCTCGTGGAGTCTTTGGCGGACGCATCCTTGTACGGAAAAATGCACAGAAAACAGCGGCATATCAGTCCAACAAGAATCTGTGTTCCACCCGTGAGGCTCGGATGTTCACCAAACCGCAACTGGAAATCTATGCGGATGATGTGAAATGCAGTCACGGTACCGCTACAGGACAGATTGATGAAAAGGCACTTTTCTACATGCGGACACGCGGTATCTCGGAAGTGGAAGCACGTTTGTTACTCAAATTTGCTTTTACAGCCGATGTGATTGACAATATTCGTCTGGAACCCTTGAAGGACAGGATGAAAATGCTGGTTGAAAAACGTTTTCGCGGTGAACTGGCCAAATGTGCCGGTTGTGCCGCTTCAGGTAAATAAGATCGAATATGGAAGATTTCATCAGGGATATACGGGCAGAATTCCCCATTTTATCGACGAAAGTCTATGGTAAGGATTTGATTTATTTCGACAATGGTGCTACAACGCAAAAGCCACGTCGAGTTGTTGAGAAGATCGAATACGGCTATTATACGACCAACTCCAACATACATCGCGGTGTCCATTACTTAAGTCAACGGGCAACGGAAGCCCATGAAAATGCCCGTGAACGTGTTCGCCGATTTCTGAATGCTGCTCAGGCAACCGAAATTGTTTTTACCCGGGGTACGACGGAAGCCATCAATCTCGTCGCTTTTTCATTCGGAGAAGCTTTTTGCAAGGAAGGTGATGAAATAGTAGTTTCGGTGATGGAACATCATTCCAATATTGTGCCTTGGCAGATGTTGTGTGAGCGTAAAGGAATGACCCTGAAAGTCATTCCGATGAACGATCAGGGAGAATTGCTTCAAGAGGAATTCCAAGCATTGCTCACGCCAAAAGTGAAATTAGTTGCGATCACCCATGTTTCTAATGTTTTGGGTACGGTTAACCCTGTTGGCGACATGATTCAGAAAGCCCATGCCGCTGGTATACCGGTTCTGGTGGATGGTGCCCAGTCGGTTCCGCACTTGAAAGTGGATGTACAGGCGCTTGATGCCGATTTCTATGCTTTCTCAGCCCATAAGATCTATGGCCCTGTCGGGATGGGTGTTCTTTACGGAAAAGCCAATCTCCTAAATAGCATGCCGCCCTATCAGGGAGGTGGTGAAATGATCGAACAAGTTCATTTCGATAAAACGACGTACAATGTGTTACCCTATAAGTTTGAAGCCGGGACACCTGACTTTATTGGTTCAACCGCACTAGCAGAGGCGCTCGATTTTGTCGATGAAATCGGATTGGACCGAATCGCCTATTATGAGCATCAGCTGCTGGACTACGCCACTGAGGAGATGAAAAAGATCGATGGAATGAGGATTATTGGAACGGCCAATGAAAAAAGTGCTGTTATTTCGTTCCTTCTCGGTACGATCCATTCATTTGATGCCGGAACACTGCTGGATCATTTGGGCATTGCCGTCCGCACTGGACACCATTGCGCGCAGCCGCTCATTGACCGTCTCGGCCTTGACGGTACTGTCAGGGCTTCTTTTGCCATTTACAACACGCCAGAAGAAGTGGACATCATGGTCAAAGCGTTATATCGAATAAAAGATATGTTTTAACAGATAAAATTATGAGCATCAACGAAACCCAGGACGCCATCATCGAAGAATTCAGCGAATTTGAAGATTGGATGGATAAATACCAGTTACTGATTGACACCGGAAACAGTCTGGAGCCGATCGATGAGCAATACAAACAAACGCAATTCCTCATCGAAGGCTGTCAAAGCCGGGTATGGTTGCATGCGGATTATGTCGGTGGAAAGGTAATATTTAAGGCTGAAAGTGATGCTGTTATTGTGAAAGGTATCGTCATGTTGCTGATAAAGGTCATGTCTGACAGAACACCTCAGGAAATTTTGGACGCAGACCTCTATTTTATCAACAGAATTGGTTTGAAAGACCATCTTTCACCCACACGGGCAAACGGATTGGTTTCTATGGTTCGGCAAATCCGGAATTATGCCCTAGCCTATAAACTGAAAGAAAACTAACGTTTTGAGTAGCGAGTGCAGAGGCGAAGCTTGCTTCGACTATGCCGAGTCACGAAAAACTACTGTTTAGAATAAACGAACGTTTTAAGTAGCGAGTGCAGATGCGAAGCTTGCTTCGACTATGCCGAGTCATGAAAAACGACTGTATAGAATATACGAAGTTTTTTATTCGTCGAAAACAAGTGCAAGCTGGTCTTCCAGCTGCTTGAAGCTTTTACGGTGGTGCTCCGTAAGTCCGAATTTTCGGATGGCATTCCGATGATCCAAGGTTGGGTAACCCTTGTTGGATTTCCAATTGAAATAGGGATTTTGTTCGTGCAACATTTGCATATAGTCATCGCGGTAGGTCTTAGCCAAAATCGATGCAGCTGCAATGTTCATGTATTTCCCGTCACCCTTAACTTGACAGAAATAGGGGATATCCGCATAATGTTCAAATCGCTTTTCTTCTGCCTTTTGGTGTAATAACCTGTAAAGTGGAATTTGATTGATCTGACGAAAACGGTTTCCGTCAATGAGCAGGAATTCGGGTTTGGGTCCCAGTTGGATAATGGCTCGGTGCATGGCCAGGAACGAAGCGTTCAGAATGTTTAGTTTGTCTATTTCATGGGCTTCCACAACACCCAAACCCCAAGAAATCGCCTCTTTTTCAATGATTTCACGTAACTCATAGCGTTTTTTCTCACTGAGTTGTTTGGAATCATTCAGCTCTTCATTTTGAAAGTCCTTCGGCAGTATGACTGCCGCTGCATAAACGGGTCCTGCTAAACAACCTCGCCCGGCCTCATCACAACCGGCTTCGAGCAAATCCATATTCAAAAAGGCGTTCAGCATGATTCCAAAATTAGTTTATGGATTGAAAATGACGTTCAATAAGGTTTCACCAACCATTTTTAGGCTGTTTTTATCGATGTTTTTTAGGATATCTCCCGTGGTATGCCAATAGGGCACAAAACCTGATCCATTTCCTGAATTATAATCGATGATGTCGATGCAGGGGATTCCGGTGATACGGTTCACGTAGAGGTGGTCGTCCGTTATAGCCCCGCCTTCCGCTGCGACGAAACTGGAATTGTAACCAAGGGATGCTGCTGTTGACCATACTTTCTGCAAAACCTGAGGTGCATAGTGCAGGGAATAGTAATCCCACATGAAATTGGGCGCTTTACCACCGACCATGTCCAACAGTATACCGAATTCGGCTTGATAGCCTGACTTTTTGACCTCCTTTGCCCAATATTGTGTCCCTAAGCACCAAGAGTCTTCGTTGTCTTCTTTTTTAGAAAATTTGGGCGTTCCCAGATCTTCTGCATCTAAGAACACAATGTCTACACCACAGGCGGGAAGGTTCCCTTTGGCTGCTTCAGCCTGTAACTGACGACCAACTTCCATGAGAACTGCGACCCCGCTAGCACCATCATTGGCTCCGTCGATGGGGGTGCGCCAGTTGGCTGGATTGGAGTCCTGATCAGCCCAGGGTCTGGAATCCCAGTGGGCGCACAAAAGAACACGCCTTGTTTTTTTCGGTTGGTAGGACGCTATGATGTTTGTCGCTTTTAGTTTGGTGCCGTCCCAGGATGTCAGATCACAATCCTGATTGGTTGTTTTGGCACCAAAAGCCTTCATTTTCTCAGATAGATAGTCTCTGCAATCAGTATGGTTTTTGGTGTTGAGAACCCGGGGACCAAAAGTGGTCTGTTTTTCAACATAACTATAAGAGCTGTCAGCGTTAAAGAAGGGTTTCACGGTTCTGGTTTCCGTTTTCACGGTTGTTTTCTGAGAACCGGCACCGCAAGAAAGGATACCAAAAGCCCCGATCAGAGCGGCTAAACCAAATTGAAGCGTTTTATGCATGGAGTGTTGAGTTTAGAATTGGAGAAGTGCACTTTCTTTGCTGACTTCGAGCCTCACCTTTGCGCCACAAATCAAAGGGAGATTCTGTCCGTCGTGTCCGACAGGGAAATCAAAACAGACTGGGTAGGTGTATTCGGAAACAACATCCGAAATTTGTTCTCGCAGTGTTTTTCCGAACAATGGATCTTCTTCATAATCAGAAAAATTTCCAACGATGAGACCGGAAATCCGGGAGAGGATTCCGCCCAGTTTCAAGTTGTGCATCATTCGATCCACCACGTAGGGTTTCTCACCAATATCTTCGATGAAAAGGATGCTTTTTTCAGGAATATAATCGTATGGTGTACCTCGTAAGCTGTATAAAATGGAAAGGTTTCCTCCGCACAAAAGGCCTTCGGCAACGCCGAACCGATTTAGTTCATGTGCATCACAGTAGTAGGTCGGAAAAGTGCCGAACAGGATTTGTTGCAGCATTTGTACATGCTCTTGCTCGCTCATCAAAGATCCCGCCAGGACTTTTGCCATGCCACCATGTATGGATGCGATGCCTTCTTTCTGTAAAATGGCGTGCAACATGGTGATGTCGCTGTAGCCGATCAGCCATTTTGGATGCTTTCTGAAGGCATGCCAATTCAATTTGTCTATGATCTGAATGGTTCCATAGCCTCCACGGGTAATGAAAATGGCTTTGCACTCCGTGTCATCCAGCGCTTCCTGTACATCAAAAAGCCGCTGTTCACTGGTTCCTGCAAAACGGCCATAGCAGGTCGTAGCATATTTCCCGATACGAACAATCAACCCCCAGTTCTGAAGACATTTCTGAGCACCCTCCACCAATTCAGAATCGATGACACCTGCAGGTGAAACCAAGCGCACAACGGAACCTTTTTCTAAAAACGGTGGAATCAGCATTTGTTGGAGCATTTAGCTGTTGTTCAGACAAAAGTAGCATTTAATATGAAAGGTTTTAAGTCTCTTAAGCAGATTTTTGGCGATTTCGGCGGATTCAATGCGTGCAATGTCAAAATGCACTGAATTCATCATTCAAGTCGGTGTAAATATCAATTATTTGCTTATTTTTGCCAACTTTCATATCAGTTTGTAACTATTATAACCTTAATAAACGTTTTATGGAAAATTCGACCATCATTGGCCAGAAAGTGAAATCAATTCGTGAATCCAAGAGCATGTCCGTGGAACAATTGGCTCAGGGTTCAGGTCTTACTGTCGATCAAATCGTACGTATCGAAGAAAATCAGAATCTGCCTTCCCTCGCTCCGCTCATCAAAATTGCAAGGGTTTTGGGTGTACGTCTAGGTACTTTTCTGGATGACAGTCAGGATCTCGGACCCGTTGTATGCCGCAAAGACGATCAACCCAAGGGCGTCAGCTTTTCGAGCGAGACGGCAAGTTCGCACAACAACTTGAATTTCTTTTCTTTGGCACAGTCCAAAGTCGGCCGAAACATGGAACCTTTCCTGATTGATATAGACTCTGCATCGAGTACTGGTTATCAACTTTCCTCACATGAAGGGGAAGAGTTTCTTTTTGTACTGGATGGCGTAATCGAAGTCACCTATGGTAAAACTAAATTCGTACTTCAGACTGGTGAAAGCATTTACTACGATTCCATCGTCGAACACAATGTTCATGCTGCCAACCAGTCCAAGGCCAAAATTCTGGCGGTGGTTTACACACCTTTTTAATTCCTTCGAGCATGCAATTAGTTGACAGAACCATAGGTGATTGGCTGGAACTTTGGGCTAAAAACACACCTGATAAGGAGTATATCGTTTATTCAGACCGGAATTTGCGGTTCACTTGGGCGCAACTCAACAAACGAGTGGATGAGGCTGCATTGGGATTCCTCGCCATTGGAGTTAAAAAAGGTGACCACGTGGGTATCTGGGCTCAGAATGTACCCGAATGGCTTACCTACATGTATGCCTGCGCCAAAATTGGAGCAGTTTATGTGACGGTGAATACCAGTTACAAACAACAGGAGCTGGAATATCTGGTTGAGAATTCGGACATGCACACGTTGTGTATCACCGATGGTACCTGGGACTCCAATTACGTGGACATGACCTACGAGATGTTACCCGAACTGCGCCAATGCCAGCGGGGTCAGCTCAAAAGTTTGCGATTCCCTAAAATGAAAAATGTGGTTTATATTGGTCAGGAAAAGTTCCGTGGCATGTACAGCGCATCAGAATTGCTTCTCCTGGGTAGAAACATGGATATTCAGACATTGAAGGACATCCAGAAAACGGTAGTGCCCGAAGATGTGATGATGATGCAATACACTTCAGGCACCACGGGTTTCCCAAAAGGTGTGATGCTTTCGCATTACAATTTGGCAAATAATGGCTACCTGACCGGGGAGCATATGAAATTCACCGATCAGGACAAGCTCTGCGTTTGTGTACCATTGTTCCATTGTTTTGGGGTGACACTGGCTACGACAAACTGTCTGACACACGGTTGCACACAAGTAATGGTCGAACGTTTTGATCCGCTGGTCGTATTGGCTTCGATCCATAAGGAACGATGCACAGTCCTTTATGGCGTTCCGACCATGTTCATAGCTGAATTGAATCATCCGATGTTTGATATGTTCGATATGTCAAGCTTACGAACAGGAATTATGGCTGGCGCTCTTTGCCCCATCGAATTGATGAAACGGGTCAGCGAAAAAATGTACATGCAAATCACCAGCGTCTACGGCCTTACAGAGTGTTCTCCCGGTATGACACAAACGCGTATTGACGATTCATTCGAGGTTCGAACTACAACCGTCGGTAGCCCTTATGAATTTACCGAAGTCATTGTGATGAATCCTGAAACAGGCGAAATTTTACCAGGCGAAGCCCAAGGTGAAATTTGCTGCCGAGGCTATCTGAATATGAAAGGCTATTATAAGAATCCGAATGCCACCGCTGAAGCTATTGACAAAGAGGGTTGGTTGCATAGTGGCGACCTTGGTATTCGCGATGGAATGGGTAATTATAGAATAACCGGTCGTATCAAAGATATGATCATCCGTGGCGGCGAGAACATTTATCCCCGTGAAATCGAAGAATACCTGTATCATTTGGAAGGAGTTAAAGACATTCAGGTTGCAGGTATTGCTTCCGAGAAATACGGCGAAGAAGTCGGTGCCTTTATCATTCTTAAAGAAGGTGCAGCAATGGATGAAGAAACGGTTCGTGAGTTCTGTCGGGGACAGATTGCCCGTCATAAGATTCCGAAGTACATTTTCTTCATCAAGGATTTCCCAATGACCGGCAGCGGAAAGATCCAGAAATTCAAACTTCGTGACCTTGGTCTGCAGTGGTTAAAAGGAAAGAGAATAGAAGTAATTTAATAGATTGCGGTTCAAAAAAGCTGATGGTTCCCGGCGAAATTCCTGGACCATCCTTTTTTTGTCATCAATTTTTAATCCTGAAACAAAACTTTGCGTTTCAATATTGAGTATCTTTGAGAAACAAGTCATAAAAAACAAAACAAATGGAAAAAACCCGTTCAGGCCGCATCCGTAAAAAAGATCTGATAGCCTCCATGATGATATTCTTTCAGCAAGACACCGTTAGGGCATTCAATTATCAACAAGTTTCAAACGCTCTGGGCCTGACAAAGCAAGCGCTGAAAGTAATGGTGGCCGAATGCTTGGCTGAATTGGCCTTGCAGGATTACCTGATCGAAGTGTCAACCGGAAAATTCAAGTTCAACGAACGTGGCATATTTATAGAAGGAACCATCAAGCGTAGCCGCAATGGGAAGAATTACTTGAATCCGGACGATGGTGGCGCTCCAATATTCATTGCCGAACGCAATTCAGGACATGCCATGGACGGAGATCGTGTCCGTGTAATGCATTCCGCCAAAAAGGCTTTCAGTGATCCTGAAGGTGAAGTGGTGGAAGTCCTGGAACATTCAGACAACACCTATGTCGGCGTTTTGGATGTGGATAAGAATTATGCTTTTCTGATTACGGACAGCAAGAAGTTGGCGAATGATATTTTCATACCTAAAGATAAGATTCACGGTGCTAAGTCCGGTCAGAAAGTAGTGGTTCGCATCGTGGAATGGCCGACCCGTTCCAAGAACCCCATCGGTGAAGTCGTAGACGTTTTGGGTGAAGTCGGTGACAACAATACGGAGATGAACGCCATCATGGCTGAATACGGATTGCCATACACGTATCCCGTCGAAATGGAAAAAGCAGCGGAGAGTATTCCCGATGAAATCACTCCAGAAATCATTGCAGAACGGGAAGATTTTCGGGAAGTGGTCACATTTACTGTCGACCCGCACGATGCCAAAGACTTTGACGATGCGCTTTCAGTTCGGAAACTCGCAAACGGGAAGTGGGAAGTCGGTGTTCATATCGCTGATGTTACGCACTATGTGAAACCTGGTACAGCCATTGATAAGGAGGCTGAAAGCCGTGCCACGTCCGTTTATCTGGTTGATCGAACGGTTCCGATGCTTCCTGAACGCTTGTGCAACCAAATTTGTTCGCTGCGCGCTGACGAAGAAAAACTTTGCTTTTCCTGCGTTTTTGAAATGGACGACCAGGGCTCTGTCATCACGCATCGCATTGTGCGGACAGTCATCAAATCCAATAGGCGGTTTACGTACGAAGAAGCCCAAACCATCATTGAAAACGGCGAGGGGGACTTTGCAACCGAAGTACTGACGTTGGATCGACTAGCCAAAATCCTTCGAAAAAAACGTTTTGATTCCGGTGCCATCAACTTTGATCGTTGGGAAGTTAAATTCAATATTGACGAGAAAGGAAAACCACTAAGTGTGTATTTCAAGGTGGCTAAGGATTCCAACAAGATGATTGAAGAATTCATGCTGCTGGCAAACCGCACGGTTGCAGAATTTGTCGGTAAGGGTAAGATTCCAAAGACGTTTGTCTATCGCATCCATGACATTCCGAATGCAGAAAAAATGGAGAATTTTGCAGAATTCATCCGTCGTTTCGGCTATAAATTGAAAACCAGCGGTAACAACACGGACGTTTCCAAATCCATCAATTTGCTGTTGGACGAGGTACAGGGCAAACCGGAAGAAAACCTGATTGAGACCGTGGCAATCCGCGCCATGGCCAAAGCCATTTATTCGACCGAAAACAAGGGCCATTATGGATTGGCATTTGAATACTATACGCATTTTACGTCGCCCATTCGACGGTACCCGGACATGATGGTGCACCGTTTGCTGGAACGCTATTTGGCAGGAGGCCGAAGTGTTTCTGCTGAACGCTGGGAAGAACTTTGTGTACACAGTTCAGAAATGGAACAACTTGCCGCGCAGGCAGAACGGGCTTCGATCAAGTACAAACAAGTGGAATATATGTCGGAACGCCTTGGCAACGTCTATGACGGTGTGATTTCTGGTGTGACGGAATGGGGCCTCTACGTTGAAATCAATGAAAATAAATGCGAAGGTATGCTCCCGATTCGCGACCTGGATGATGATTATTACGAGTTCGACGAGAAAAATTATTGCTTGGCCGGACGTCGGAACCACAAATCATACCGGCTTGGAGATGCGATTAAAATTCAAGTGGTTCGGGCAAATATGGAACGCAAGCAACTGGATTTTGCCTTGGCGACGGAAGAAGGTGTGGTTGGGGGCGGTAAGCCTCGTGCTAACGAAAGTTCCGACTACAAAAGGAAATCCTCAAAAGGGGGCAACAAGTCCAAAGATTTTTATTCCAAAAAAAGGAAATAAATATTTTCTATTGGAAAGTGAATTGAAATTTATTTTACGTTGATTTAACAAGTCCAGACGAAATCCCTGTTGGTATTTTGTAAACTTTGTCAGTTTTTTTATATATTTGGTCTTTGATCAAATCCAATACGAATATGAAACGAGCATGATGCAATAAACGTCAAAGTTTATGAGCACTTAACATGTCAGCTCCATAGAACCTTAAATTAAAAATCAATTTCATATGAAAGATCTGTTTGACTTGACAGGCAAAGTGGCTGTCGTAACCGGAGGTAACGGTATTCTCGGACGTACAATGTGTGCCGGGCTATGTGATAAAGGCGCCAGAGTGGTCATTATTGGCCGTAAGGTAGAAAGCGGTGAAGCTGTCGTTGCCGAATTGAAGGCAAATGGAGGTGACGCCATTTTCTGCAAATGTGATGTATTGAATCTGGAGCAACTAAGCCAGGTCAAAGATGAAATCCTTAAGTTGTACGGAAAAATCGATATTCTGGTGAATGCCGCCGGTGGAAATATGCCCGGAGCAAGTGTTCAACCCGATAAGAGTCTTTTTGATGTTGACATGGAAGCCATTCGCACGGTCTTCGAACTGAACTATTTCGGTACACTATATCCCATTCGTGTTTTTGCGGAAGTGATGGTCAAACAGGGTCACGGGAATATCATCAACATCACATCTGCAACGGCTGAACTCCCCTTGACTAGGGTTTTGGGCTATTCATCAGCCAAAGCGGCCGTCAAAAACCTGACGCAATGGTTAGCAGTGGAGTTTGCTCATAAATATGGTGAAAACATCCGTGTCAATGCACTGACTCCAGGCTTTTTCCTGACGGAACAAAACCGATTCCTGCTAACCAATCCCGATGGTAGTTTCACCCCAAGAGGTGGGCTCATTCTTCAGGGAACACCCATGAACCGTATGGGAAAACCGGAAGATCTCCAAGGTGCACTGATTTATCTAGCCAGTGATGCCTCCAAATTCGTAACCGGTACCACCACGATTGTGGATGGCGGTTTTACAGCATTTAGCGGAGTCTAATTGTTTCGTGTTGATCTTCCTTAAACACAAGTTTATTTGGATACCATCTGTTCTAATGATGGTATCCAATTTGCAATTGACGGTAGCTCAATCGTTTGTCAACAAGGATGTGGCAGTCGTCGCTTATGACGATAATGAAAAATATAGTTTCAGTGAGGGGCTTTGTGCCATTCAGCGGAATCAGTTGTGGGGCTTTATGGATACGACGGGCAAGATCGTCATTGATTTCCGGTTTCGAAACAACGGCTTTGAAATTCCTACTTTTCATGAAGGAAAATGTTGCGTTTGCATAAAGACGGAACAGGAAGATTTAAGGCGATTGTATATTGATAAGACAGGCAGTGCGCTTTTCCCAAATCAGGGATTCAGTGGCATTACTGACTTTTTTGATGGATTGGCCATCGTTGAAAAATCCGACTCTTCCAAATCACCCTTTCTTACTTTGATTGATAGTTTGGGAAAACCAATTGTCGGAGCCATTATACCGGGATATGCCTCAGGAATGAAACTGGAATTCCGTGGTTTTCATGAAAGTCTTGCTGCAATTTGTGATGCTAGGTCAAAAGCCTGGGGTTTCATCAATAAAAAGGGGAAGTGGGCCCTACTGCCAGAAATGAAGTACAAAGCAGTGGGTGATTTTCATGATGGGTTGGCTTTTGTTCAAGAAGCAACGGAAAGTAAATGGGGGGCCATCAATACGAATGGTGTGTTAATTATCCCTTTCATGTACGAAAACCGACCTGCTGATTTCTCAGAAGGGCTTTCCGCTGTTAGAAATCAGGAGGATAAGGTCGGCTACATCGACAGGACAGGGAATCTGGTCATTCCCTTTCGTTATGAGCCGATCACCAATCAAAACGGATTGCCTTTTTTTGAAGGCAATGCCATTGTAAGCAGGGATGGTGTTTATTATTCAATTTCGGCTTCCGGCAAAGAAAACCTTAAAATCGGGGATGCTTCGGCAGAAATCCGGATGCTTCAAAACGGATTGGTAGCTTTCAAAAAATGGATGAAGACAGAATTATGGGGAATCGGATTAATCCGTACCAACGGCGAAGTGATCTTACCTCCCGGAACGATTTTCCAACTCGGTGAATTCAGCAATGGTTTGGCTCATGCTCAAGCAAGAAGCAATGGAATCAATTACAACGGTTTTGTCAATCTTGATGCAAACTTTGTCATTCTAAATGAAAACCAGTAATCGGGTAGTCGGGATTTTTTTCTTTTCGTACCTTTGCACCGCAGGTCAAGAGCCTCTTCCATCTTAAAAAACCCAATAATTATGAGTCTTTGTTTTAAGCAAACTATGCGTTGGTTTGGCCCAGGAGATCCAGTCAGCTTGAGTGATATCCGTCAAGCTGGAGCTACCGGAGTGATGACATCCTTGCACCAATTTGCCCCCGGTGAAATCTGGCCTTTGGAAGCTATACGCGAACGTCAGGAAATGCTTCGTGCTGCCGGATTGGAATGGGAAGCGGTGGAAAGTGTCAATGTACATGAAGACATCAAACGCCGTCTAGGAAACTATAAGCTTTACATCGATCATTACAAAATATGTTTGCGGAATTTGGCTGCCTGTGGAATCAAGGTCGTCATTTATAATTTCATGCCTGTTGTGGACTGGGTTCGGACGGATCTGTATTACACGACGGAAGATGGCTCTAAGGCCATGTATTTTGAAAAAGCAGCATTCCAGGCTTTTGATTTATTCGTTTTGAAACGTTCTGGCGCAGAAACTGACTATACTATTGAAGAAATCGCCAAAGCAACCAAGCGTTTTGAAACGATGACTCAGCCCGAAATGGATGTTTTGATGAGCGTCATGCTGGCTGGACTTCCAGGCTCGGATGAGCGCTTTACACTGGAACAGATTCGGACCGATCTGGAAAAATACAAAGGAATCGATGTCGAAATGTTAAGAAGTCATCTGGTGCTTTTCCTGAAAGAAATTTGCCCCGTTGCTGATGAATTGGGAATGAGAATGGCCATCCATCCGGACGATCCTCCATTTTCAGTTTTGGGTTTGCCACGTATATCCAGTTCAGAAGCCGATTTTCAGGCAATTTTGGATGCTGTTCCCAATCCTTCCAACGGCATCTGTTTTTGCGCAGGCTCCCTGAGTGCCGGTCCTGATAATGATTTGCCCAGAATGGTCGATCGTTTGGGAAAAAAGATTTTCGCAACACACCTTCGCAGCACTCAGCGGGATGGTGAAGGGGATTTTTTTGAGGCAAACCATCTAGAAGGTTCGGTAGATATGTATCACGTCATGAAGAATCTGATTATCAAGCTTCGGGAAAGGGGTGAGCAGATTCCTATGCGTCCTGACCACGGACATCAGATGATGGACGACCTAAATAAACCGCAGAAACATTTCGGGTATTCAGGTATTGGCCGAATGCGCGGACTTGCAGAATTACGAGGTTTGGAACTGGGTATCTTTCGGTCATTGGAATAAAAAAAACGAAGCCGTTACAACATCACGTTGGAGCGGCTTCTTTCTATATAGAGGAAATTAAAAAGAGTTCTGTTCGGGTTGAAAACTCCGAATAGAAGCCTTCACAAACAAATAGATGCAGGAGCTTCAAGAACGCTACAATAGAAGTTGCTTTTTCTTAAATAAAATCAGAAGTTGTAGCTTAATTGGATTTCTGCCCCTTCAGATCCTAAATTCGGACTCAATGAAAGCCTGTTTTTCAGTTTAGGCATCAGGGCGTCGTATAGCCAGCCACCGAAATCCATGGACTAATGTGACCGAATTCCCGGTGCAGCAATGTTGCACCAACAAAAGCTATGGAAGCATGCTGGGAGGGGAAAGAATTATGCTCTGTGAAAGGAGCAGGTCGTGCCACATGGGTAGCCAGTTTGGTGCGGTAAACAATGAAATCTGCCAAAATATAGGCCACACCACCGATGGCCACCTGTTCTAAAAGTTTATGCTCGCCCTTCAACCCTGTCAATGACAGTAGAACGACGGCTCCCATTGGAGCGTATCGCAATTCATCATCGTATAGATTGACCTTGTCGGTTTTATCCCAGATCATTTGTTCTTGCAATTGGTATTTAAGATCAGGGAGGGCCAGAATGGAAAGGCTGGAAGCCGCTAGGGTAATTGGAAAGATGGATTGCCGGAAGTATTTGCTATCCATCCAAGAGGTTTTCTGCTCGATGATCAGGGAGGAATCGGTTTCTAATTGTTGGTCAGGACTTAGAGTATCGGTTGACAGAATCGATATTCCTGAAGATTTCTCTTCTGCATAAACAGTCAGAATTGGCATAAACAGAAAAAGGATCAAGTAGCAGAATATAGGATACATTTTGGTCAATTATTACACAAAGTAAACGACGAAAGTACGGATAGTTTTTGAGGTTTTTTATATCTTTGTAATAGTAGAGTCTGAAACCTTCCTGATAAAATCCTTCCTAACTTTTTTATTATGAGCCTAGAATTAAAGAAAGATTGTAAGTATTCCCTTTTGGTTGCAACCAGTATGGGTGTTCGCATCACTCCAGTAAACGGTCAACCGGTTCATAGCAGTCATTTGTTTGAAATGCAGGCCACCAGTGCGGAAACCAATGTGGCCAGTATCGCATCCTTTCTTGGAATGCCTGTCAAGGTCCTCACCACTTTTGTTAAAGACAGTCCTATCGCCCAATTTATAAAAAGTGACCTTAAAAGCCGATTCATGGACTTTGAGGGGCCGGAAGTTGCGCAGGGTGACCCTTGGGGCTATCGCCACCAGTTCAATATTGCGGACAGCGGATACGGCTCCCGCGGACCTCGTGTCCAAAACGATCGTGCCGGTGAAGTTGGCCGGACATTGAATGTAAAAGATTTTGATTTGGAGCGGATTTTTGGAAAAGAAGGTGTTCAGATTGTACACTTGTCCGGTTTGATTGCTGCTTTGTCACCCGAAACAACGACCTTTTGCCTCGAAATTGCGCGTGCGGCCAAAAAATACGGCAGCCGCATCTCTTTTGATTTGAACTACCGCGCCTCGTTCTGGAAGGGACGTGAAAAACAACTTAGTGAAAGTTTCGCTGAAATCGCCTCCGTTTCTGATATTCTGATTGGTAATGAGGAAGATTTTCAATTGTGCCTCGGTATAGAAGGTCCTGACGCTGGCGGTAAAGGTATTGAGGCCGAAATTGAAGGTTTCAAAGGTATGATTGGCCGGGTAAAAAAAGCATACCCCAACGCCTCTGTTTTTGCGACAACGCTTCGTCAGGTCATCAGCGCCAACGAGCATCTTTGGGGTGCCATCATGCTGGAAGGGAATGATTGGCAAGTGATCGAGCCGCGTAAAATCACGGTTTTGGACCGTATAGGCGGTGGTGATGGCTTCGTAGGAGGCCTGCTTTATGGTATTTTGAAAGGATGGGCACCTGAAAAATGGCCGCAATTCGGTTGGGCTACAGGGGCACTTGCCACCACATTCCTAACAGACTATGCGCAGCCAGCCGATGAAGAGATGGTTTGGAGTATTTGGAAAGGAAATGCACGGGTAAAACGCTAAAAGATGCTGTATTACGAAATTGGTTCGATCGATTTGGTATTAGGCCCGGATGATTTGAAAAAAGGATTGTTCGAAGCCTTGAACAAGATGGGCAAAAAACGGAAAGTATTGGCGATACCGCCGGATTACACCCGTTGGCCTAGCCGTGCCGGCGAATTGACGGAATTCACCTGGGAGTATTATGGAGCGCATCTCACGGATGTTCTTCCAGCGTTGGGCACCCATTCGCCCATGACCCAACATCAAATCAGCCATATGTTCGGAAAGATGCCGGCTTCGCTGATACGGGAGCATGATTGGCGTCACGACGTAGTGACTGTAGGCACTGTACCTGCAGCATTTGTCAAGGAAGTATCCGAGGGTGCCGTTGATTTCCCCTGGCCGGCGCAAGTCAATAAATTGTTGATTGAAGGGAATTTCGATTTGATTTTGTCCATTGGACAGGTCGTTCCGCACGAAGTAGTAGGTATGGCCAATTACAACAAGAACATTTTTGTAGGAACCGGTGGTGTGGAAGGCATCAATAAAAGCCATTTTGTTGGAGCTTCATTCGGGATGGAACGCATGATGGGCCATGCCGATACACCAGTCCGCAGGATATTCAATTATGCCTCAGAACATTTTACCAATCAATTGCCTATAGTTTACGTTCAAACAGTCGTTGGGTTGGATAAATCCGATGGTAAAGTCAAAACCCGCGGCTTGTACATCGGTGATGACTTTGAAGTTTTTGACAAAGCCGCAAAACTCTCCTTGCAAGTCAATTTCGACATGCTGGACCAGCCTTTGAAGAAGGTGGTTGTTTATCTGGACCCGACCGAGTTCAAGAGTACTTGGCTGGGCAACAAATCTGTTTACAGAACCCGGATGGCTATTGAGGATAATGGAGAATTGATTATTCTGGCACCTGCCTTGAAGGAGTTTGGTGAAGACAAGGAAATTGATCGATTGATTCGCAAATATGGGTATTTCGGTACTCCTGCTACACTTAAAGCTTGTGAAGAAAATGTTGAACTGAGAAACAATCTGAGTGCCGCAGCTCATCTTATTCACGGCTCCTCGGAGGGACGATTCAGCATTACCTATTGTCTCGGGAAAGGTCCTGAAAATCTTACCAAAGAGGAAATAGAAAAGGTTGGATTCAAGTATGCCGATATCGATGAAGTGACCTTAAAATATGACCCTTCGAAGTTGCGTGACGGGTACAATACGTTGCCGGACGGAGAGGAAATTTATTATATCTCCAACCCTGCCTTGGGTTTGTGGGCGTTTAAAGACCGGTTTAATTATTAAGCCGTTGAATGCAAATAAAGTTTTATGAAGTTTATTATCGACGATAAGATTCCCTATATTCAGGGAGCGTTGGAGCCGTTCGGAGAGGTTTTATACCTTTCAGGCCCCAAAACTACTCCTGAAATAGTCAGGGATGCCGATGCCATCATCACTCGTACCCGTACCACTTGCAACGAGCAATTACTGGCCGGCTCCTCGGTTAAAATCATTGCCACGGCAACCATTGGCTTTGACCATATTGACACGGAATATTGCGATAAAGCAGGAATCCTGTGGACGAATGCTCCCGGCTGTAACTCCAAGTCTGTGGAACAATACATCGCATCCGCACTTTTTGTCCTTGCCAAACGCAAGGGTTTTGAGTTAAAAGGTAAAACCATCGGAGTCGTTGGAGTAGGGCAAGTGGGTTCCAAAGTGGCCGAGGTTTGCGAGATTTTCGGCATGAACGTTTTGCTGAACGACCCTCCCCGTGCCAGAGAAGAAGGATCTGAGAATTTTTGCAGCCTGGAGCGGATCATGCAAGAGGCAGATATCATTACACTTCATGTGCCACTCTATATGCAGGGAGAAGACGCGACCTATCATTTGGCCGATGATCATTTTTTTCAGGCGCTTAAACGTAAGCCAATCCTTTACAATTCTTGCAGGGGTGAGGTACTGGATACAAAGGCCGCAAAAGCGGCTGTTCGGAATGAACTGATTTCCGGTTTGGTGATTGATTGTTGGGAAAACGAACCTGACATCGATTTGGAACTCCTCCAAATGGTTGATCTGGCGACACCACACATTGCCGGTTACTCCAAAGATGGCAAAGCGAATGGTACGAGCATGAGTATTCAAGCCCTTAGCCGTTTTTTTGGTTTGGGCATCGATGATTGGCAAGCTCAGGGAGTTGAAGTTCCAGAAAAAACACATATTGAATTGGATGGAACATTACTGACCGAAGAGGAATTGCTGAAAAGAGCAGTTTTAGCGACGTATGATATCCGAACCGATGATTCCGCTATCCGTAAAAATCCTGAATTGTTTGAAAAATTACGGGGAGATTACCCAGTGAGAAGAGAATACCCGGTTTTTTCCATCCATTGTCGGAATGTCGAAAAACACACACAAGAGAAATTCGAGGCGCTTGGCTTCAAAATACAGTAGCAATCAATCAATTGTAGCCTATTATAACGTAAAACCATAAATAAAGAGTATGAAAAAATTAGCAGACATTGGATTAATCGGGTTGGCCGTTATGGGCGAAAACTTGGTGTTGAACATGGAGAGCAAAGGCTTTACCGTGGCAGTGTTCAATCGCACCGTCGAAAAAGTGGATCAGTTCATGGCCGGTCGCGGAGCCGGCAAGAACTTTATCGGTGCTCATTCCATAGAAGAGCTTTGCGCCTCGCTCGAAAGACCTCGCAAGGTGATGATGTTGGTCAAAGCCGGTCAGGCTGTAGACGATTTCATCGAAAAAATCATTCCTTTTTTGGAACCGGGAGACATCATCATCGATGGTGGTAATTCCCATTTCCCCGACACCATTCGCAGGGCCAAGTATATTGAAAGCAAGGGCTTGCTGTTTATAGGAACAGGTGTTTCCGGTGGCGAAGAAGGCGCACTGAATGGCCCGTCCATCATGCCGGGTGGGTCACCCGCTGCCTGGCCTGCAGTAAAAGAGATATTTCAGGCCATTTCAGCAAAGGCAGACAATGGCGCTCCTTGCTGCGAGTGGGTAGGTGAAGGCGGAGCCGGCCATTTTGTAAAAATGGTTCACAACGGCATTGAATATGGCGATATGCAGATTATCTGCGAAGCCTATCAGATGATGAAAGAGATGCTGGGAATGAACGCTGACGAAATGCACGAAGTGTTCAAGAACTGGAACGAAGGCGAACTGGATTCCTATTTGATTGAAATCACCAGAGATATTATGGGTTATAAGGATGAAAACGGCGAAGCGCTGGTTGAAAAAATCCTGGACACTGCCGGTCAAAAAGGAACTGGAAAATGGACTGCCGTTGCTGCACTCGATCTGGGTATTCCGTTGACTTTGATCGGGGAATCTGTGTTTGCCCGTTGCCTGTCTGCTCAAAAAGACATCCGTGTGGAAGCTTCCAAAATACTTAGCGGACCTACCGCAAAATTCAGCGGAGATAAGGCTCAAATGATTTCCGACCTGAAAGATGCCTTGTTCGCATCCAAAATCATTTCGTACGCACAAGGTTACAACCTGATGATGGAAGCTGCCAAAGAATACGGCTGGAATCTCAACTATGGCGGCATTGCTCTGATGTGGCGCGGCGGTTGCATCATCCGTTCCGTTTTCCTCGCTGACATCAAGAAAGCGTTCGATAAGAACCCCAACCTGACCAATCTGCTGTTGGATCCTTATTTCAAGGAAAAGATTGAAACTGCTCAAGCAGGATGGCGCAGGGTTTGTGCCACGGCCATGACGTACGGAATTCCGGTGCCTGCGCTGACCACAGCCCTCTGTTATTTCGACGGAATTCGCAGCGAACGGCTGCCTGCTAACCTTTTACAGGCACAAAGAGACTACTTCGGTGCTCATACCTACGAGCGCATTGACAAACCCAGAGGGCAGTTTTTCCATACCAACTGGACAGGTAAAGGTGGTGACACCGCTTCCTCCACCTATGTGGTTTAGTGGATTAGTTTGGCAGTTTTTGTATCTTTGACCTCGAAATCCTGAAATTAATCAATTCTAACTAAATAATTCTTTTTCATTCATGGAAACAACCTCCTTATTCACTACTGAAACTTATCGTGTTGCCGACATCCATTTAGCCGATTTCGGTCGCAAGGAAATTGAACTGGCTGAATTCGAAATGCCTGGCCTGATGGCTCTTCGTGCCAAATACGGTCCGACAAAACCCCTTAAAGACGCCCGTATCATGGGTTCTTTGCACATGACCATTCAGACCGCTGTGTTGATTGAAACGCTGGTTGAATTGGGTGCTGATGTTCGCTGGGTCAGTTGCAACATTTACTCCACTCAAGATCATGCCGCCGCAGCCGTTGCTGCCGCAGGTGTTCCCGTATTTGCCTGGAAGGGTGAAAGCCTTGAGGAATATTGGTGGTGTACGCTTCAGGCACTTAATTTCCCCAAAGGCCAAGGCCCGACGCTGATCGTGGACGATGGAGGCGATGCCACCCTGATGTGCCACTTGGGTTTCAAGGCTGAAAAAGATCCTTCCGTATTGAGCGGCGTTGCCGGAACGGAAGATGAAAAATTACTGCAGGATATCTTGAAAGACCTTCTTAAAGAAGACAAAACCTTCTGGGCCAACCGTGTTCCCGCTATTCAAGGTGTTTCGGAAGAAACCACCACGGGCGTTCACCGCTTGTACCAGATGATGGAAGCCAAAGAACTGCTGTTCCCTGCTTTCAACGTCAACGACTCGGTGACCAAATCCAAGTTCGACAACCTGTATGGTTGCCGCGAATCCCTGGCTGACGGTATCAAACGTGCCACGGACATCATGCTGGCCGGTAAAGTGGTTGTAGTTTGCGGATATGGCGACGTTGGTAAAGGTTGCGCCCATTCCATGCGCAGCTATGGCTCACGTGTCATCGTGACGGAAATCGACCCGATCTGTGCTTTGCAAGCAGCCATGGAAGGCTTTGAAGTGAAACCCGTTGAGGATACTCTAAACGAAGGCAACATTTATGTGACCACCACCGGTAACAAAGACATCATCCGCATCGACCACATGAACAAGATGCTGGACAATGCCATCATTTGCAATATTGGTCACTTCGACAATGAAATTCAGGTTGAAAAACTAAAGAACTATCCGGGCATCAAGGCACGCAACATCAAACCACAGGTGGACCAATACTTCTTCCCCGAAGGTCACTCCATCATTCTGCTGGCCGACGGTCGCCTTGTGAACCTTGGTTGCGCTACCGGTCACCCTTCCTTTGTGATGAGCAACTCCTTCACCAACCAGACCCTGGCCCAGATCGAACTCTGGACCAAGAAATACGAAGTAAACGTTTATCGTTTGCCCAAGTATTTGGATGAAGAAGTAGCCCGCTTGCACCTGGAACGCATTGGTGTAAAACTGACCACACTCACCCCGGATCAGGCTGAATACATTGGCGTGAACGTGGATGGCCCTTATAAAGCGGAACATTACAGATATTAATCGTATGAAGACGGTAATTCTTTGCGGCGGTTATGGAACCCGTATCCGCGAGGTGGCAGAATACCTGCCGAAACCTATGATCCCAGTCGGCGAATTTCCGATTCTCTGGCACGTCATGAAATATTATGCGCACTATGGGCATACCGATTTCGTCCTGTGTCTGGGTTACAAAAGCGAGGTCATTAAGAATTACTTTCTGAATTACGGTACCAAACCAACGGATTTGCACGTGACCATCGGAGGTGAAGTTCCTCCGATGGAACGGGTAAAAACCGATGAGGACGGTTGGAAAATAGCCTTGGCTGAAACCGGACTCAATGCCATGACAGGCGCTCGCGTGAAACGTATTCGCGAGTACATCGGCGAGGACGAAAACTTTATGCTGACCTACGGCGACGGAGTCGGTGACATCGATATCGAAGCCTTGGTTGAGTTTCACCTCACGCATGGAAAAATCGCCACGGTGACTGGTGTTCATCCTCCGGGTCGTTTTGGAGAACTCGAATACAATCCTGAAACAAAGAAAGCGGATGGCTTTAACGAAAAGCCCCAAGTTAGCGGCGGACGCATCAACGGTGGTTTTTTTGTATTGAACCGTGCCGTATTCGATTACCTATCGGATGACGAAAATCTGGTGTTTGAACAGGAACCCATTCACAAACTCGTGGTTGACGGTCAGTTGCAGGTATTCGAGCACGACGGGTTCTGGCAACCGATGGATACGTCCCGAGAATACAACTTGCTCAATGAAATTTATCAAAACAATACAGCACCATGGGTGAAATGGTAAAGAAAAATGCCCTTTTCAACGGCGTTTATACAGGAAAAAAAGTACTGGTGACCGGTAATACCGGCTTTAAAGGTAGTTGGCTAAGTCTTTGGCTGCTCGAAATGGGCGCTGATGTTTATGGCCTGTCTAACAGTGTTCCGGGTGAAACCTGCATGTTCAATCAATTGGGCATCGAACAAAAAATTCATCATTATTGGGCCGATGTCCGTGATGCTGCTAAAGTGCAGGAAATCGTCCGCGAAGTTCAGCCTGAATTCGTATTTCACCTGGCGGCACAGGCATTGGTTTCCGTTTCATACGATGCTCCACTCGATACGATTTCAACAAATGTAATGGGCACCGCCAATGTGTTGGAAGCTTTACGTTTGGAGAATCCGGATTGCACGGCCGTTATGATCACCAGCGACAAATGTTACGACAACGTCGAATGGGTATGGGGCTACAAGGAAACCGACCCTATGGGTGGCAGGGATATCTACAGCGGCTCCAAAGGTGCTGCTGAAATCATATTCAAAAGCTATTTTCATTCCTTTTTCCAGAAAGAAAGCTGCAAGGTCCGTCTTTGCACCGCCCGTGCCGGAAACGTCATCGGTGGCGGCGACTGGGCATTGGACCGCATCATTCCCGATTGCATTCGCTCCTGGAGCAAAGGACAGCCGGTTGAAATCCGCAGTCCGAAAGCAACTCGCCCCTGGCAACATGTGTTGGAGCCTTTGAGCGGTTACCTAACGCTAGGCCAAAAGCTTTCACAGGATAAGAATCTGCATGGACAGTCCTTCAACTTTGGTCCTCAGGCGGAAAACAATCATACGGTGGTCGAACTGTTATCAGCCGTCGGAACGATTTTTGGGATGCCTGCAGGCGTTCAACCTTATACCATCACCGGCAACATTCCTTTCCACGAAGCGGGTTTACTCAAACTCAATTGTGACAAAGCACTATTCTTTCTAAAATGGACCCCGACGCTTGATTACAAGGAACTGATAGCCTTCACTGCCGAATGGTACAAAGCCTGTAATCAGACTTCCTCCGATATGTATGCGTTTACGATGGATCAGCTGAAGACCTATCAGGCCAAAGCATCTGAACGTACTCAGATTTGGACGATCGCCGATTAAAATGCTGCCCAATGGAAGGTGTCCTTTTAACTCCGCTAAAACAGATTTATCATCCCAAAGGAGATATTTTTCATGGTATGAAGAAATCTGATCCAGGTTTTACCGATTTTGGGGAAGCCTATTTTTCAACGGTTCATCCCGGGGAGGTAAAACCTTGGAAAAAGCACCTTCGAATGACGCTGAATCTGGTTGTTCCTGTTGGAAAAATCCGTTTTGTCATGCATGACGACCGACCGGAGAGCTCTTCAAAAGGTCAAACTTTTGCCGTTGAAATCGGGCCTGATAATTATCAGCGCCTAACTGTTTCGCCCGGAATCTGGATGGCTTTTGAAGGACTAGACGACGGATTGAACCTATTACTAAATATGGCCGATATGGAACACGATCCTGAAGAGGTAGAACGTGCAGAACTTGACAGGATTCAATATCCTTTTAGATGATATCATGGAAAAACAAAAGATATTAATAACGGGTGCAAACGGCTATCTCGGTGCACAGTTCAGCCAGTTTTTAGCCAATAAAGGACATCTTGTTACTGCCCTTTGTTACCCTGAAGCTCCGAAAGATGAAAATTGGTGTAATTTAATGGAGGAAGTTTTAGTTGGTAGCGTGGCGGAACAAGATACGATTCTTGTGCTTAAAGAAAGATCTTTTGATTCAATAATCCATTTGGTCTCCATGGATCACCATCAATCTCAAGTTGTTTCTGCTGAAGAGGCTTTACGAGTAAATGTACATCCTAGCTGGACTTTATTGGATGCATTTTCGAAAAAGGGTCTTAAAACGTTCATATTCTTCTCTACAATTCATGTTTATGGAGGACTTCCTGCTGAGGTTATCCATGAAGATAGACCGTATAATCCAGGCAATGTTTATGCATTGACACATTCTATGTCAGAATTGGTTTGTGATTATTTTAACCGAACATCGGATGTTAACTGTCTGACTATTAGGCTTTCAAATAGTTATGGAACGCCTGTCTTCCCTGAAAATAATTGCTGGTGGTTGGCTGTTAATGATTTGTGTCGCTCTGCTTATTTTAATAAATCCATCAAATTGCTTTCAGATGGCTCACCACAACGTGACTTTATTCACGGTAGTGATGTTTGTAGAGCGATGGAGATCATATTGGAAAAAGCACCCAAAACTAAAGGTCACAGCACGTATCAGATTTCTTCAGGAGAAACGCGTACATTATTGGAATTAGCGGGTATAGTCAAAGATGTATATATGGAATTATATGGACTTGAAATTCCAGTTACCACACCTTTAGGAGAAGTGGTAACTGATTTTTCTCTTTTTTCTGAAAATCCACGCTATCAAATTGATCATACTGCACTTAAAAACTTTGGTTTTAAACCATTGTGCGATATGAAAGAGGGAATTCGCCAGCTATTTCGTTATTTTGAGATGAATATTTATCATGCCTAAGTACAGTGTCATTGTTCCTATTTACAACCGGCCGGATGAAATGGCTGAGTTGCTGGAAAGCCTGACGTTGCAGACGTACAAAGATTTTGAGGTAATCATTGTGGAGGACAATTCACCAAATAAATGCGACCTGGTTGCCGAGTCCTTTAAGGACCGTTTGGATGTTCATTATTTCTTTATTCCTGGTACTGACAGGAGTTACCGCCGCAATTACGGTATGGAACAGGCAAAAGGCGATTACTTTATCCTGTATGACTCAGATTGTGTGATTCCATCGGGGTATTTTGAGGCTGTCGAAGCCGGACTGAAGGCAGAACCTGCGGATTGTTTCGGAGGGCCGGATAATGCGGATGACAGCTTCTCGGATATGCAAAAAGCCGTGAATTATTCGATGACTTCGTTCTTTACGACTGGTGGTATCCGAGGTGGAGCCAAGCAGATGGAAAAATTCAATCCCCGTTCGTTCAACATGGGGATTTCCAGAAAAGCATTTGAAGTGACCAAGGGATTCCGGTCCATGATTGGTGAAGACATCGATTTCAGCCTTCGTGTCCGTGAAAACGGGATGGAAACGAAACTATACAGAAACGCTTTCGTGTATCACAAACGCAGGGTGGACCTTCGTCGGTTTTTCTTGCAAGTCAATACCTTCGGAAAATCGCGCATTGTACTCACCAAAGCACATCCTGGTTCTTTAAAAGCGGTGCATACGTTGCCTGTAATCTTTGTGCTCGGTCATTTGGCACTCTTGTTGTTGGCCCTTTTTTCTACACCGCTATGGTTTCTTTTTATCGCGTTGTATGCGCTGTTGCTTTTCACGGACTCCTGGATCAAAAACAAACGTCTAAGAATTGCATTTTTATCCGTTGCAACAGCCTACACCCAACTTTTCGGCTATGGCATCGGTTTCTTGGATGAGGCTTTTACCGGTCGCGCCTCACGGAAAATCAAGGAACAGGAATCCCTGTACAAACTTTAAATCCTTATTTGCGATACAGCAGATTGTCTGTCTTTTTGGTCGCCCACATCGTAATACCGTTGGTGGCAATGTAGAACCATAACAGTGGGATGAAGGAGAAGAAGAAGCGTTTGTAGGAATAACGCAACACATTCTCAATGCTATCCCACACATAATCAATCTGATAAATTAGGAGAGTGTATAAAAACATCACCCCAAGGGTGGCTACTAGCAAAGCCACCTGATCGCCTTTTCGGAATATATTCCATATATTGCCCAACAGCATCAGACCAAAAACTACGACCCCGATGCCGTAATACTGGGTGTTCAGGTACAGTGGTTTCAACTCCCGATACATGGTGGCAAGCTTATCGCTGTCCCAGAACAGATGAGTGATGATCAAGTTGCTACCTGAATGAATCTGATTGGCTTTCAGGAAAAGGATCCAATAAATGAACCCAAAGAATGCTGTCACGAAAAATAGCAGGCTCTTCTTCCAATCAATGTCTTTGGTAAATAACCGGTAGACCACTAATAAACTGGCAATTCCTGAAAATACGATGCCCTCATTTCGGGTTAAACAGTTCATAGCCAATAATAAGGCCGATAGAATCAATAATTTGGGATCTTTTTTATAAAACCATATTACGGTTAAAAGCAAACCTGAACTAGCAAAAACAGTATGAAGAACATTGATTCCTGAAAGTGCTGAGAAAGCCAGCATTTCCGGGGTGATCATCATCATGAACGTAAAAAAGGCTGCTGCTGTATGGGTAGTCATTCGCTTAAGCAAGGAGTAGAAAATTCCCAGTAAACTTAAGTACATCAGTGCATTGACAATTTTTGAAGCAGTAGCACCAAACAGAAAAACATATCCGTAAGCAAGTTGCGCGAAGGGTGCGTATGATGATAAGCCTGCGTTTCCTTGAAAGTTATAGTTAGGACTTGTGAATAAAGACAAACCCTTTAAAGTGCCTTCTGCAGCAATTGCCATCCCGGCAAAGGTGAAACCACGGATGCCGTCAGTATCAAATGTTGGAAAATATACGGTTTTGTAAAAATTCATACCTTCAAACCAAAGAATCAGGAAGGTGAAAAGTATCCATGCAATATTGGGCTTTGGCAATTTAAAATGCTTCAAAGAGCATCGACTTAGGAATTCAGGGTCCTTTTTTAGGTTTTGGAAAGCCTTTAAAAGACATACTGCCATGACAATAAGACTAAAAATTATAATTCCCCAACGGGTTATACCAACATTGCTCCAATCGAGAAATGACATGAGAAAAGTTTGTGTACCAATGCCCAAAGGGAACGAATAACTAAGATATTCCAGCAATGTGAATTTGGTGGAAATGGCTAGCATAATGGACGCTCCAAGAAGCAGGGAAAGGGTTATACCAAGTATGATCATGATGAACTATCTTTAATTGGTTTGGGTTTTGTGGATAGGCAGGATGTCAACAGCATTTTTTTGTTGAGGCTCGTAATCCAGATGATCAAAGCCCCAGCCATGCAATACAAAAATGAATTGCGCTTTTTCGTAAAATGGGTTTTTCCCTTTTTCCTGTTCATAGACCACTGTGCGTGGATATAAGAAATAAGACGCATAGGGTTTCATCGTGATTTCATACCTCAAGGTTAAATAGGAAGTCTTTTGGGTCATGACCAATGGGGGCGGAAACAGGATGATGGCATTGGGCGGTGTGTTGTCCCGTATCATTTTCATAACCATAAACTCGGTACCAACTTTTGCCTCCAATTTTGTATCGTAGGCAATTTGACGTTTCTTTACTGGGTCGCTGACGTTCTGGGTTCGATTATTAATTTCTTTCTGAACATTTCCACAATACTTATAACCATCTTTCAGCAAGCCGTTGTATACCCAATTGTAGGAGCTGACATTTTTAGTACACCAGACAAGGAACATAATGGCAATCAAACCAAAAAGCAAGTTGTAGGGTTTGAACAGGAAGGTGAACCAGCTACCAGAGGTAGGGATTTTTTCAACGGCAGGTTTTTGTATCGGTTTCCCCGACGAAGCCTTCCTCGTGGTGGTTTGACTCTTGCCAGGTGTTGAAGGTTTGGGTTTCATGGTAATGGAATTATGGGGTGTACTATGAGTTTGACTTTTTGAAGATTTATTAAATCCATCCATGAAATAACTTAAACCATGCAGCTCTGATAATAAACCAAAGGTGTCTGAGTACCGTTGGGAGCCAACCGTAATAATGGGTCATGATTCGAAAGCGTTCTTTCAAGGATGCCTTCATCTTTTTCTTGGAAACACCGCCGTCCAGGAAATGAGAAAGAATCTGGCCGGTGTTATGTATGACTGTTGCTTTTTTGAGGCAACGGATGGTCCAATCAAAATCACTGGAATACCTGTATTTTAAATCAAATTCCGAAGCCAGTGTGCGTTTGACCAACATGGATTGGTGACAGACCAGCATGCCCATCCGGAAGCTTTTCCAGTTGAGCTTCTTGGGTGCCTTCAATCGTCGTTCGCCCAGGACCGCACCGGTGGAATCGACAATCAGCGTTTCACCGTAAATGAAGTCAGGGCTTGTTTCCTCCGATGAAATGGACATGAATATATCATTTAATGTTTCAGGAGAGGCAAGGATGTCACCTGCGTTTACAAACCAAACATAATCACCCGAAATCAACCTCAACCCCTTGTTCATGGCGTCATATATACCCTTGTCAGGCTCACTGATCCAATGTATAGGAATGCCTTTAGCGGAGAAGGCAGGAACGTATTGTCCGATTTTATCGATGGTTTTGTCATTCGATTGACCATCAATCACCACATACTCAAAGTCTGTAAAACTTTGATTCAAAACGCTGTTGACCGTTCTGTCAAACAGCTCGCCAGGATTGTATGTAATGGTGATGATGGAGACTCTCATGAACATTTAGGATTTTGCAGCACGTTTCTTTTTTCTGTATTCATAATACAGTCCGGCTAGAAGACCGATCATGACTAAACTCACCAGAATGGAAGCCCAGAGGGAAATCTGCGTACTTTTAGCATACAAGGTATCTTCACAGCGAAACTCGATTTGATGCTTTCCTGCAGGGACTTTAAGACCCCTTAGAATGTAATTGACACGGATCGGAGTCACTTCGACACCATCCACATAGGCACGCCAAGTCTTATAAAAAACCTCTGAGAAAACGCACAAGTTCTCAAATTTAGCATCGTAACCGTAAACCAGCTTTTTGGGAGAATAGCTCGTAAGAAGCACGGAGGAACTATCGCTTTTTCCGATCACGTCCATCCCCAGCGTTTTTTGCCAAACCTTGTCGATGATGGCCACCTTGCGAGGGTTAAAGTTGGTCAAGGCATTGATTTCTTCATCAGGCGAATTCACCCATTGAATACTTTCCACGAACCAGGCATTCCCCAATGCATCTGGATTCATCTGAACAGTAGACCCGCCTTGCTCGGTCGGAACGATGACATAACGGGTGTTCAGCATGTTCAGCACTTTCATATTGACACCTCTGTTCGATAAATGATAATCGATGATGTCTTGATAACGACGGAACTTGGCTGGGCTGTACCCGCCAATGGATTTGTGGAAAAAAGAGGTCTTGGATTCATTGAAGGTGTTGGTTGCCAAATTCAATACACGATAGTCAGGGTCTTTATCCTGTAGAATTTTCAAGTCATTTTCAGTAGGTGTGATGGCTTTGGCCGTACGTTTGGGCAGGAAGCTATCGTCGTTTAGGAAGCGTTTGTCAACCGACCATAAATCAACTAAGATCAGTAATCCCAAAGCACTTAGGAGTAAAGCAGGCTTAATTTTTGCTTTCAGGAACAGCCAAATCATGCCGAACGCCAATAGGATGTAGATGAGCGATCTCCAAGCATCAGATGTCAACATGTGTTTGCGGTCTTCTTGCATGGCTTGAACCAACCAGGCTGGGAAACTAGCATCCGTGGCTCCTGTGAAGCTAAACATGCTTCCCCCGAACAACGCAAACAACAAGCATAAACCACCAGTGATGCCAGCGGCAATATAAACAGGTTTGAGCATGCTTGCTTTGTCCTTACGCGTCCATATTTCCTTGATTGCCAAAATGGCCAGTGTCGCCATGGTCACTTCCACAATGACCAATGCCATGGAAGGCGTGCGGAATTTGTTGTAAAGTGGCAAGTAGTTGAACAGGAATTCATTGACGCCCTCAAAATTTCGTCCCCAAGAGAGAACTAAGGCAATAATTGTAGCTATCAGAATCCACCAGGGTTCTGGACCCTTGACGATGATCAGCCCCAACACAAAGAGGAAGCAAATGATGGCACCGATGTAAACAGGGCCGGAAGTGCCAGGCTGGTCCCCCCAATAAGCAGGGGATTGTTTGCAGAATTGTTCGCCTTGGCCAGTTTGGCGAAGGGCTTCATAGGTTTTGGAATCTCTTCCGATGTCGTATTGGGAGCTGCCTCCATAAAAGTTTGGAATCAAAAGTGTCATTGATTCCGCTTTTCCATAGCTCCACATAAATGCGTAATCAATATCTAAGCCTGATTTCTCTTTTACACCATTGGGATTTTGTTTCAAAACAGCACCTCCTCGCATCGTTTCCTTGGAGTAATCGGCTGTCGGAAGCAAGCGGTCCATTGCAGGCAAAACGGCTAATACAGCCACAACGACCAAAATCAATGAAGACTTGAAAAAGTCTTTCACGGTGTGTTCTTTAATCGCGTAAATGAAGTAAACGATTCCTAATACAAAAATGATGATCAGCAGGTAATAGCTAATTTGCTGGTGATTCCACAACACATTCATTCCCGTAAAGAATAGGGTGATCAGGCTTCCCAGAAGGAATTTCTTTCGGTAGGTAAGTATGATACCACCGATGATTGGTGCCATCGTGGCCATCACTAGGCCTTTGTTTACATGGCCGGCATCCAAAATAATCAAGTTATAGGATGCCAAAGCGTAGGCAATCGCACCGATAATGCTTAACCAAGAAGAGCAACCGATAGCAAGCAGGAAGATGTAAAAGCCAAGCATATAGAGGAAAAATACCCCCACATGCAGTGGTGGCAGATTCAACATGAGGACGTTTGCAAATTTTTGGAAAATATTGTTTGTATTCGGCATATAGGCATAGTTTGCCGGCATGCCGCCAAACATGGCATTGGACCAAAACGCATATTCTCCGGTTTTGTCGTGATATTCGCGCAGGTCGTTTCCCCAGCCAAGACTGCTGGTGACGTCACCCTGCGGCAAGTCTTTGTTTTCGAACATGACTGGTGAAAAATAGAAAACAGCCAATGCGAAGAAAATCACAATGGCCAGCAAATGCGGCAGGTACTTCTTAAAATTAAAGCCTTTCATGTTATTGGTTTTTACGGGTTTGCTTTTATGATTGTATGGTTTGTGCATGAACACGTTCTATGATATCTTTCCAAAACGTTTCATACTCGTATTTTTCGAAGGCGTGACAAGTAAATGGTAGCTGATTACCAATCAGTTCGTAGGTGTAAGATGGTTTTTTCTCCAGACAAAAACGGGCTCCGGTCAAAACATCTGGTATGTTCAGCTTCAGGGATGTCCCCTGGAAGGCTTCTGCCCAAAAGCAATCTTCATTGACCCGTTCGTCCGTATAATGTTGCAGAATGTACTCTACTGTTTTTCGGTCAAAGGTAAGCACAAAAAGCATTTGGATGGTTCTGAGAAGTTGGGAGAGGAATGCTTTTTTTCGCATGCTACTGATAAAAAACCAAGAAGACTTGAAAGGGAAAGGCTGGTCGAAAGCGTTCAGAAAAGTGGAAACCTTCCGAAGTGAAACGCCGCCATTACCCACTTTCCAAAGTTCATTTCCTTCATAATTGACTCCATAATGTTTGAACCAAGGAGCACCGATGTAATCGTATCCCTTTTTACACCAGTCGGTCAGCTCGTCCCTGAATACAAAACCATCAAGCTGATAAATCAGAATGTAATCATATTCGGCAAATCGAGCGTAGAATATACGACTTAAAAGCAATTTGCTGTAGGTGAAAATGCTCTCGAAATAGGAACAATCAAAATAGGTTACCTTGAATGGTTTCTTCTCTTGCAAAAACAGATCTTGATAGAAGCTGACGTCCACATCTCTGTGGGTTACTAATGTAATGTTGTAGTTTTTCAGTACTATAAGGCATTGAATCAGCGAAATCACCTCGGTCCGGCTGAGGGTGGGTGAATAGACTGGTATGACTACGTTGACCTGCATTTTATTTGCGGACTACGGCAAAAAAGACGGGATGTAACAGACGGTGTGGCATCGTACCGTTGATCTTTCGGGCGCTTCGGACAAAGAACCAAAGACACTTTTGCATCATAGACTGTAGTTTCGATTTTGGTCCATTATCCAGAAAGTCAAAACCATGGCATTCAACCGTTGAAAAACCGGCAAGATGGAGCATTTGAGCCAGGCTTCGTTCCGTATAACCGGTTTGGTGGGTGAAGTCATCGAACATAAAGATATTGGCGGTAATGGATTGCATGTTGGGCACCTGAACAATCAGAACACCATCCTCGGTCAATGCTTTACGAACGGCAGACATGATTTCAACGATCTGATCCTTAGGGATGTGTTCCACTACGTCACACATTGTTATGAGGGAATATTTTTGTCCTTTCAGAAAGGTGGGCAAGTCATTTGCTAAAAAGCCATTGAATCCCAACTCTTTGACAAAATGTACGACCGATGCTGAAATATCAACTGCCTGTAGGTTCGTATAACCCAATCCGGAAAGACAGGACAGCATTTCTCCTTTGCCAGGTCCGATATCTAAGATGTCGGCTCCTTTGTCTTTGGGGAAGTAGCGTTTGTAATTTTTCTCAAACTGGCGGATTTTGGAAACAGTCTGTGCGCCGCTTCCTAAACCGATGTTAATATAGTTCTCATAAATGTCCATGTTATTCTATATTAGAGCCTGTGTTAGGCTATGCTCATGGGTTCACAGGTATACAAAGATACATTTTTCAGTTCGAAAAATGGCCTCCCAATTGATAGAATCTAATTCACTCAGTCGTGAAGAATTTCACACGCAAGCAGATAGAAAAAGTGATTCAGCATTGATAGGTTAGCCTGCTGAGTCAATACTCGTTCTATTTACCTAGTCTGTATTGCTATACCTGTTTAATAATTCCTACGGGTATATACGTTGGATCCCATACTCCATTGGGCATACCGCAGTTTGGGTTGTTAAAGTAAAATGAAGGTAACTTATCCTGCAGGAAACGGGACCCTTTAATATGGGAGAAAATTTGCTTATAACTAGTATAGTTGGATGATACTGTTGGAAAATCAAATAGCCTTTTCAACTCTGATTCGCTGTAACAATAGCCTTTGGAAGGTTCATGCCACCATGTTTTTTCTTCTGCGGCGCTGGTGGTGATGAACATGGAAGCACCTTTCTTTAGTACGCGTTTGAATTCGTCGATGGAAAGCGAAAGTGTTTCCATGCTTTCATTATGCTCGATGGCACTGGTGGAGACGATGGCATCGATGGAATGATCGGGTATAAAATCCAGGTTGGAAAAATCGGCCGTGATAAACGTAATGCTACCGTAAGGTACAAACTTTGTTTTTATATATTCAAAGACATAGCTGGGATTTAACACTTTTAGAATGTTCAGGATTCTACCTGGGAGATTTTTTTTCTTTTGCTTTGCATGTATGGTGTTCAAGTGCTTGATATAATCGTTCGTAAAAACACGGTTACTTTTAGACTGAATCTTGAATATCTTCGCATAGCGTGGTGGAATCGGCCTTTCATTGAAATCAATGCTTAATACTGTATACCCTAAACTGGCAAGGAGAAACTGCATCATGCCCGATCCTGCGCCTGCATCGATGATGGTTGCATGTGGAGGCAGATTCAGTTTCTTGATTTCTCGTACTTGCCAAATAAGGTCTAAATAATAATGCCAACCAATTTCTGCCTTAAACACAGTCAGCCAATGCTGAACGAGTTGAAATTCTTTAGCTTGGAGCAAACTAGTATCCAACAACTCTAATTTGTTATTTTCCATGGGTTTCAAGTTTTTTTTTTGCAAGTTTAAGAGCTTCTTCGTAGTTGATTTTTTGAAAGATATCCAACTTCCCATCTATAGTGGCGTCGTATATGCTGCGATCATTTTTTTCATAGATGTATTTGGCAATGGAGTAGAAGATTTCTGACTTTTCCAAATCGGCTAAATGCCAATCTTGACCTTTAAAATAATTGGGGTCGAAATGATTTTGATCATCACCGTTCAAGCGTTGCTTCTCGTTGGCTTGACCGGTTTGGGCAAAATTATGGTCGACACCTACCAGGAATACCCGCTTGAAGCCCATGAAATAAGCTATTTGCATGGCAACGTAGGTGACGGTGTAACCTGGGGTGATGCCTTTCGTGATGTCCTTATAAAAGAGGTCTTCGTAGAGGAGATCGCAGATGGCAAAGGTGTTTTTGGAGCGAATCTTGTTTTTCCACTTGGCTTCCTGGGCCAGGAAGGTGGGGCAATCGCTCGTGTTGAAATAGTCTTTACTTTGCTCGATGACTAGGGAATTGACAGCGACATGGTAGGATAATTTCAAAGGTTGGCGCTTAAAAATAAGATAAATTTTATTCAGGCCAAAGGTATGATAATCGTTCAGGAGGGTTAAGTCCATCTTGTTCAGTGAGGGGCCGTTGCCGATGATGAAACAATCTTCACCCGAATGGATGTTTCGGAAAGTTTCCAGTTGTTTATACAAGGATTTTTTCCAGTGACGGACAAATAGTTTATTGCTTAAAGTCTTAATTACCATATTGATAAGGCTTAAATGTTGAAAAATAGATACACCAGAATGATGATCGTTGGTAGTAAGGACGATTTTGTTTCGAAGGTGATGAAATTCATTTTAAAGAACGAATAGGAATGATAAGCGGTGTACCAACAGTAAAACAGAAGATTTCCCGCCAGCATTCCAATGGGATAACTGATGATGCCCAGATTGGTATAGCGCATGAGTAGGATGGTGGTCAGGATAAAAATGATGCCGGTGATGCCGTTGGCGATGTGCCAAACAATGTTGTTGGTTAGGCTGTGCAATTGGATGTGCATGGCTCCATAGCGTTCGGTGTAAAATGCCAAGACGAGCAGCAGGTAGAGGGGGCCGCTGACCAGTGTGATGTGGCTGTGTATCATGCCGAGCAGGATGTTGCCCATAAGACCTAGACCGACGGTGGCGATAGCAAAGACGCTCAGTGAGAGGAACATGCCTTGACGGGCAAGTCCCAGGATTTCGTTTTTCTTGTTTTCGGCAAAAAGCCGGCTCATCAGGGGTATCTTGCTGTAGAAGGGGGCTATGCTGAAGTTCTTGATCAGGTCGAGGAGCCGCAGGGTAAACAGGTAAGAAGAGGTCATCGCGGAATTGCTGGACTGACCGACAATGATGCCGCTCACTTGTACGACACCATAGGACATCATGACCCCCAGCCAGGAGCGCCAGGCAGCCGGGAACAGGGATTTGAGGAGTTCCTTATCCATTTTTAGGGTCTTGAAGGTGGTGACGATGCCTTCGTTGTAGCGTCTGGTGAGGTAGCGGTTCCTAAAGATGGACAGCAACGCAAAGATTTGCTGGGTGAGTATCAGGTAGAAATAGGAATTGGAGACGCTCAGGACGATGAACAGCGCAACAATGGAGCCTAGGGAGAAGAACGTTTCCCAGCGGCGCAGGAGAGCTATCTTGTTGACTCCCTGCAAGAAGATGTTGTATTTGCTGTAATAGATATTGAAAAAGGTGACCACAACCACCACGGCGAAGGAAAGCCAGCCATAGATGCTTTCGTTGGTCAGGCTGATGGGCTTTTTCAAACCAATGAAACCGAAAATTAGGAATGCGACAGTGAACAAGAAGGCCAGATACAGAAACATTTTGGACGTGGTGGCGTAGATGCGTTCGACCAATTCCCAATTGGGCCCTTCCTTCCGTTCGAGTTTGGTATCACTGTCAAATTTTTCAATTTTCTTTAATCCGCCAACTGCGTAGGAAATAACTCGGATAAATGTGTTGCTGAATCCCAGGTCGGCCAGGCCCTGAAAACCGATGAAGATGTTGAGCATGAGCCATACGGTGATGTCCTGCTGTGGAAACTTCGTAGTAATTATGGGCAGTATGGCTATGGCATACAGGCTCTTAGTGATGAAGCTCCCCCAGGTGGTGATGGTGGGAGAGTTCCAAATTCTGGCTAAAAAGGGATTCTTGGGTGCTTGCATTTAGTTGATAAGGTGAAAAGCGGTCAGGTTTTCGCTGTAGGTGTTCAGGCTATCGTACTGACCGACAGGCATATCCTTATACTTGGGTCTGATAGAGAGCAGCTTTCCGAGTTTGCGCAGGTTGACGGCCATTCTCAGGGCCAGGGTCGGGTATTTCTCGGTTTGCAGCAGGTGTTCGTTTTCCTGCAAAGTGCGGTCTCTGAGGGTGGGCGGCAATACAGTCGGGAGGCTGTTTTCCGTATCGCGTACCAGGATATTGACACCGTCCCACCAGCCTGATTTGGCTTTTTTCAGGGTTTCGGCATCCATATTGTTGGGGTGCGAGGGGGTATACGCTTCGAAAATAAGTTTGAATTCCTTGTTAGCCTGCAGGAAGTCACTGTTTGCCAGACGGACGTGGCGGTAATTGCTATCGTCGATGAGGATGATGGCGTTTTCTGCCAGGTAGGGTTGAATGAGCAGCAGGCACATCAATTGGCTGCGGTAGTCGTGGGGGCCGTCTACAAAGAAAATGCCGACCTTTTTTTTCCCCAGATAATCGCCCAGGTTGTTGAGGGCATCTTCGTAATCGCGGTTGATGAGGTGAACGTTTTTAAGCTTCAATTTGCTGATGCGTTCGTTGACGATGGTTTCGTTTTTATGGTCTGGATCGAAAAAGGCGAAGTTGTCGATGCCGTAGACTTCGCTATTGCTCAGGTTGTTGGCTACGGAAAGCAGAGAAAGCCCCTGAAAGACACCGACTTCCAGATATACTGTGTTTTCGTTGAGCTCGATTTTGGAAAGGTTGATGAGGGTACTTAGTAATTTTTCGCCGGAGAATCCACCCAATACGTCATTGACTGGGGCTGGGTTGGTGTTGGCATCTAGAATGGCTTGTCGGATGTTGTCGAAGTTTTTCAAGGCTGTTAAAATTTAAAAGATGGATGAACTTAAGTTTTCTGGGGTCAGCGCATCGTTGAACAAAGGCTGTTGGTTGATGTAATTCAGGCAGTCCTCAGCAGCTCCAAGTTCCATCAGGTAGCGGGATTTATGAGCGGATGCACCCATGTGAGCTGTAAAAATGACATTGTTGAGTGTCAGCAGGTTGCCTTCGTAGGGTTCGGTGTTGAAGACGTCGAGGGCTGCACCGTTGAGGTGGTCCTGCACAATGGCGTCGTACAGTGCAGCCTCGTCCACGACAGGACCGCGTGAAGTATTAATGAGGTAACTTCCTGTTTTCATCCAGGACAATACTTCTCTATTGACGTATTGGAAGGTATCTTTGTTACTGGGTATGTGCAGAGTGACCAGGTCCGACTGTTGGAACAGGGTCCTTTTATCAACCAGTTCGATGCCTTGGCTTTTGGCAAACTCAGTCTTGTCGGCAATTTCGGTGGCCAGTATTCTGGTATTGAACGGTTGCAGCAACTTGACCACTTTGGCTCCGATGCGTCCCAGGCCTACCACGCCAATGGTCATTTCCTCGAGAAGGAAACCCAGGTAACGATTCCAAGCGTCTTCGCGTACGGAACGGTCGGATTGCAGGATGTAACGGCTCAGATTCAGGATATTGGCTACGGTCAGCTCGGCTACACCCTGGGAGGGGGCATCCGGGGTGTAGGTTACGGTGACGCCTTTTTCCAGGCAGTAATTTAGGGGGACGTTGTCCAGACCGATGCCCACGCGGCAGATGGCTTTGACCCTCGAGTTCTCGAGCGCTTCGACGGGGTAGTTTTCGGTACCGGCGATGATGATGTCGAAATCTTTGATTAGGGCATGCACTTCAGAAGTCTTGAGTCGACGGTTCAATGGGTTGTTAACGATCTCGTGCCCCGACTGTTCCAGCAGTTGCATGGGTTTGTTTCCACATTTTCCGAAGGGGTAGGTTGTGATGAGTATTCTGTATTTTTCCATGTTAGAGTTCCTGATAAAGCATAAGTATTTCGGCCAGTTTGTAGGAGAGTCCGTCCTTGAGTTCAAGGGCTTCGATACTGGGTATGTCGAAGAGGTATGGATTGTTGCCGGTACGGTGTTTGCTCTGTTGGTACGACTCTTTCGTAAAGATGTAAAAACAGGAGTTTTCTTCGTATACGGGCTTGAGATCGCGTGTTCTGACCAGATTGTCCTCATCGTGGTTGATGGGTTTGAAGGCGTGATCGTAGAAGCGGCTTTGATAGGTGTTTACCGAAAACAGGGAATCGTAATGGTCTTCGAGTTCAACAAACTTTTTAAGTGCCTTGGCTATGGTTTCTTTTTTGAGCAGGGGCTTGTTGACATGGGTTTGGATGAAAATTTCGCTGTTGTCAGTCTGGGTTAGGTCGTAGGCAATGATGTCGTTGACGTTGGTATCGCTTTTGGACAGTCTTTCGAAACGTTGAATGTATTTTGCTTTCTTGTAGAATCTGGGAAGCTCATCCTGGAGTTCTTTGATATCGGTATCCACCAGTACCTCATCGATGGCGAAGATATTTTCGAGTTTATCGAGCAGCGTGCGGTACAGGGGTTTGTTGTTGAACAACCTTAGGGTGCCGTTCGGTTTTTCGGTTTCAGCCTTGATAAGGACAATAGCCGTTACTTTTCTGTCGTAGATCATGATTTTAGCGTTTTAACTCGTTTTGGATGGTTTGTACAGCGTTGCGGCAATTGGTTCCCAAAATGGTAATATCCAGGCTGTAAGCAATCAGGTTATAGCCCATTTGGTACTTCTGCAGGACTTCATCCGTGTTGGGTTGCACCACATGTATGCCGTTTATAAGGTTGTGTTTCCGGCAAATACCGATAATATGTTCCAGCGCGGCTATGTAGTCAGGATGGTTGAACTGGGCGGTGATGCCCATGGAGGCGGTCAGGTCGTATGGACCGATAAAGACAGCGTCGATGCCTTTTACGGAAGCAATTTCTTCAAAATTCTTCACACCGTCGATGTGTTCAATCTGGATGGCAATAAAGATGTTCTCTTCGGCACCGGCCATGTAGTTGTCGAAATTGAAACCATAATCGTGACTTCGGCCATAACCAACGCCACGACGTCCCTTGGGTGGATATTTGACGGATTCGACCAGATACTCGGCTTCGGCTCTGGTATTGACTAGGGGTGCGATGACGCCGAGCGCGCCCGCATCCAGATAGCGCTTGGTGTCAGTGTATTGGTTGCCCTGCATCCTGACCAGCGGGGCGCATCCCGGATTGCCGGCTTTGATAGCCTGAAACAGCTGCAGGGAGGTATAGTAGTCGAGGGCCGAATGTTCGGCATCGAGGCAGAGAAAATCGAAACCGGACTGGCTCATGATTTCTGTAACAATGGGACTGACGGAGTTGATCCAGCTTCCGAGGATCAGGTCGTTGCCACCGTTCTTAAGGCGTTTTACTTTCTCAATGAATTCCATAGTATTGATTTTATTCGTTGAATTTCAATGCGTTGTATAATATTTCGACCGGATGCAAGGCGGTACGGCCTGTTCCGTCCTTGATTTGTTGCCTGCAACTGGTGCCTGGTGCGGCAATCTGAATCTCTTCGGATGTGGCACGGACGACCGGGAAAAGGACCTCCTCTCCAATCGACATGGACATTGCATAGTGCTCCTTATGGTAACCGAAGGCTCCAGCCATGCCGCAACAGCCCGAAGGTATGACATTTACCTGATAATTTACAGGCAGTGACAACATGATTTTGGAGGGTTCTACAGAGGCTATTGATTTCTGATGGCAGTGGCCATGCAAATAGATGCTGCTGGATCGGTCAGTGAATTTTTCCGAGCCGATGCGTCCTGCGTTGATTTCGCGCACGATAAATTCGTCGTAGAGCAGTACGTTTTTTGACAGAGCAACGGCATTGGCTTTTTCGGGACCTGCCAAATCGATGTATTCGTCCCTGAAACTAAGGATGCAGGAGGGTTCGATGCCAACAAGCGGGCATTCGGCGCTTATTTTGTCGTGCAACAATTTTATGTTGGTCTGAGCCAGTTTCTTCGCTTTTTTTACCATACCAGTTGAGAGTTCCGTTCGGCCACTTCCGACGTGTTCAGGGCAAGCTACCCTGTATCCTAATTTATGGAGGAGCTCGATAAAGCGGATGCCTACGGTAACATCGATGTAGTCGGTAAATTCATCAATAAAAACGTAGACAAGGGGCTTTTGTTGTTGGCTGTGGCTTTCTTTTTTAAGTGTTGCCTTACACCACTGGGTCAGGGTCTGTTTGTAGAGTTTGGGCAATTTACGTTCTGGGGCGAACTTTAACAGGCGTTTAATCAGGTTGGCTGTAAGCGGGCGGCTGATGATTTCGTTGTAAAGTGTGGGAAACAGCGAGCCCAGCTTCTCCACCTTGGACAGGTTGGCAATGAGTAAAACCTGAAGGGGGATGTGTGTCTCGTCGTAGTGGTGTTGCAGGTATTCTGCCTTAAGACGGGCCAAATCCACGTTCGAAGGACATTCCGATTTACAACCTTTGCAGCTTAGACAATCGGCCAGTAGTTCCAGTACTTCGGGTTGGCTGAAGGGTCTTGAATTCTTGGGTGCGATAAGGTATTCCCGCATGAGGTTGGCCCTAGCGCGGGTGGAGTACTTCTCGTCGTTGGTAACTCTGAACGTAGGGCACATGACACCTCCGAACCGAGTAGCCTTGCGACAGTCTCCAGCACCGTTGCATTGCTCGACGGCCGAAAGCCAGCCCTTTTGTGCCGAAAAATCGAAATAGGTTTCCACATCCAATACCTTTGGAACATACCGCAGTTTGCTGTCCATGGGTTCAGTCGCTGTAATCTTGCCCGGATTGAACAGGCTGTCGGGATCGAAGGTTTTTTTGACATCTACAAATAATTGGTAGGTTTCGGGGCCAAACAATAGGGGAAGGAATTCACCCCGCAAACGACCGTCGCCGTGTTCTCCGCTCAAGGAGCCTCTGTATTTTCGGACAATCAGGGCGGTATCGGTTGCAACCTTTCGGAACGTTTCACGGTCTTTGGTGTCTTTCAGATTGAGTATGGGTCTTAGGTGCAGTTCGCCTGTACTGATGTGGGCGTGATAGACGCATTTAAGTCCGTAGCTGTCGAGCATGGCTGTCATGTCCTTCATATAGGCTGGCAGGCGTTCGGGGATGACGGCCGTGTCTTCGATGAGGGAAACTGGCTTGGCGTCGCCAGGCATGGTGGAAAGCAGCCCCAAACCAGCTTTACGCAAACTCCATACTTTGGCAATATCGTTTCCGTAAATTCGGGGGAAATGGTAGCCGAAGCCTTGTTGGATCATGGCTGCCTCGATGGCGTCTGCTTTTTGGTCGACGAGCATTCGTTCGGCTTCGGTCAGCTCAATGACCAGAATGGCAGCTGGTTCACCCTTAATGAAGAATCGGTTTTTATTCTGAGCGAGGTTGCTTTTGCTGAGCTCGAGGATGGTGCTGTCTATGAGTTCGATCGCTACCGGTTTATGTTTGAGAGCCACCAGATTGGCGTGAAATGCTTCGTCCAAACTGTTGCAATGCATGCAAATCACAGCGGTTTCGGGTAATGGAAGCGGCTCAAGGTTGAGTTTGGCTTCGGTGATAAAGGCTAGGGTACCTTCTGATCCACAAAGGAGTTTGCAGAGGTTTAGGCTGTCCGTTTGTTCCCAGTCGTTACTGAGGGCATCGATGGCATACCCGGAATTTCTTCGGGTCAGCCGTTTGTCCGGGAAGTTGTCGTCGATAAGCTGCCGATTGGTCTTATTGGTAATGAGATCAATGATGCTGCGGTAAATGCGACCTTCAAGGGTGGTGAGTTTCGATTTCTCTTTGGCAGCCTTTTTGTCCAGTTTTTTGAAAACAACCTGAGTTCCGTCGCTGAGGATGCAGTTGGCTTCGAGGGTGTGCTCTCTGGTACTACCGTAAACCAGCGAATGAGATCCGCAGGAGTTGTTGCCTATCATTCCGCCAATGCAGCAACGGTTTGAGGTGGAGGTTTCAGGTGCAAAAAACAATCCTAATGGTTTTAGGCAGGCGTTCAATTCGTCAAGAACCAGACCGGGCTCTACCCTCACCCACCGTTCTACAGGATTGATCTCCAGTATTTTGTTGAGAAGCTTGGATACGTCAACCACCAGTCCCTTACCTACAACCTGACCAGCCAAGGATGTTCCTCCTGCTCTCGGTATGAGGGGTAGTTTGTTGGCTGCGGCGAATTGAACCAGCTTTAGCAAGTCTGCTTCACTTTTGGGCACGGCTACGGCAAGGGGTTCTTCCCTGTAGGCCGATGCATCGGTGGCATACAGCATGCGGTGTAGCTGGTCGATGTAGAGTTCACCTTCCAGTTGCCCTGAGAGCATGGTGAGGTCTGTTGGGGTCATTTCGCCGATCCGAATTGTTTTGCCAAGGTTTCAGCTAGGATGAAATCACTCTCATCGTCTATGTCGACGGCTTCCAATTTGTTTATTTCGAACAAGTAAGGTTTGAGCCCGATGCGCTTTTTGTCTGCAGCATGAAACGATGCTTTGGAGAACAGGTAGAGGTTGGAGTTTTCTTCAAAGATGGGCGGTAAATCCTGCGTGCGGATCAGCTCAGCTGGATTGTGGTTGATGGCCTGTGCATTCTGCCAATAGAAGCGTGACAGGTACCGAGTAACTCCGAAGACGGAATCATAGCTTTGTTTCAGTACTTCTTCGTATTGTTCAATGGCTCTGGTCAGCGTTTCGACCCTCAGCAAGGGATTTGTCGTATGGGTTTGCAGAAAGTGTTCCTGTTCCGGAAAGCTCTTGAGATCGAAATCGATGATGTTGTTCATGGAGACGAAGTCGCCTTGCAATTCGGTGGGACGCCAGTTGATTTGAACTTTGCTGAACGTTTTGGTTGCCATGTCAGCTATGCGGTTGCTATCGGTGTTGATGACGATTTTTGTGATCCTCTCGGTGTGTTGCAGAGTCCGCACGATGGCGAAAAACAAGGGGTCACCATTGAATGGCTTGATATTTTTATTGGGTACTCGCTCGGAGTGGGCTTTCATGGGGACTAAAGCAATTATTTCCATAGGTCTGATATCTATTGCTAAGTTTCTATGTTTGAGTAATGTTACGCTGCTGTATCGTTAGCATGCATCGAGAATGATTGTTACTCAATAGATGCTGCAATGTACGAAGATTTTTTAAGATTTTGGGCTATTTGTTGAGATTGTCACTTTGAGAAATGAGAGGCAATCTCTACCTTTGACGTTTTCTAGCTTCAACCCTCCACTAGTACAATATGGTTATCCAGAGAATCGCTGTCCTTCTAACCTGCTTCAACCGTCGGGAAAAAACACTGAAATGTCTTGATAGTGTATACGCTCAGAAGGTAGCCGACAGTGTTCGGATGGAGGTTTTTCTGGTTGACGATGGCTCCAAAGACGGAACTTCCGATGCTGTGCGGTTACGATTTGATCAGGTGACTATTTTGACAGGTGATGGAAATTTGTTTTGGGCAGGTGGAATGCGCAAGGCTTGGAGTGTGGCCTTAAAAACGGGTAAATTCGACTACTTCTGGTTAATCAATGACGATACGGTGATGTATCCTGATGCATTGGGGAATCTGTTGAAGGCAGATGCCTATGCTAGGGAAAAATTCGGTAAGTCTGGCATCTATTCGGGCAGCACGCTGGATCCTAAAACAAAATTGCATTCTTATGGTGGAGAAAAGTTGAAAAGCATTGACAATTATGCAGCGGAGCCCGTTTTGCCAAATGGAACGTTTCAATCTTGCGAGTTTACCAATGCCAATATTTTACTTGTTCCGCACTCAGTTGTTGAAAAAATTGGAATATTTTCGGAGAAATACATCCAATCCATCGCGGATTATGACTATTCGATGCGCGTGGTCAGGGCAGGTCTGCCTGTGTTGATTTTACCCGGATATGCTGGTGAATGCGAGTATGACCACACCAAGTATGAAGAGGCTGAAATACCACCCTTGAAAAAACGTATCCGGAATTTGTATGGGCCTAAGGGTTATTCGTACAACGAGTTTCTGTACTTTATCAAAACCTTTTTTCCGAAAAGGTATCTGAACACCTTCGTCACGTTTTGGATCCGAACGCTTTTTCCGACTATTTGGAGGCGTTGGAAAAAATAATGACTTGGCCTTTTAAAGATTTTCCGATTGACGTAGTAAATGTTGGTAAATGCCCGACGACTTGGCCAATTTTGTGGCGATTATTCTCCATGCTGGTTTGTGGGTGAATTTGCGGAAAGCAATTCGTATGCCCTCATCTATCGAGTCTAAGTGTTTTAACTTTGGCAATTCTGTAGGGAAGGAAACAACCTGATTTGTTTTCATCGCCCCTCCGTTATAATGTACACCTGATCCGTCCCTGCCTATGTTATGGGTAAGTGAGTGAACGGGCATTACAGTATACATGCCACTTTTCCAAATGCCGTATGAAACCCTCAGGTCCCAGATTTCAGGGTCTTCTTTAAAGGTTCTCAACCAATCTTCACCATGTTTGGCAAATTCTTTCCGGATATTCGGGTCGTTCAGATCCCGTTTGATTTCATCCGGTTCAACCGAAATTTTATCCCAGGCCTTTTTCCAGGTTCCCCAACCCCAGGCGCAGGAACGGCTCAACAGATAAACGTCATCTTTATAGTTTGCAGGCATCTTGAATGCTGAACGATAGGCTCCGATGCTAAAAATGGAGGAATCGTTTTCGTAGAACGTGAGCGCCTGGTTCATGTATTCGAGAAAAAGAGGGGAAACCAGAATGTCATCCTCAACGATGATGCAACGGCTATGAAGTGAAAGTACCAGGTCGATGGCAGAAAGTACAGACAAGCTACACCCTTTGTTTACTGGGCTTTCGTGAAGAATAATAGCTTTGAATCCATCTGCTTTCCGTATAATGTCACGCACCTGGTTCACCGATGAATCATCCTTAGGGCCTCTCGACGCATCCGCGAATATGTGTAGTTCACTTTCGATAGCTAAAGGGTTTCTTTTCAACGATTCCAAAACTTGACGGGTATGATCGGGTCGGTTGAAAACAATCAATAGAATCGGAGCTGGACTATATTGGACTTGCATTTTATGGGGTATTCAGTTGAAAATCGTTTTTAGTACAATATCTGTTCCACCACTGCCATTTACTACCATTTCACCGGCTTTTTTACCTGCGCTAATACGGTTGGATGTATCCGTATCAAGTGCTTCCAACTGCTCAATGCATGCAGCCTGAGAGTCTATCGTGAACGCACCGCCACAAGCCAGTAGTTCTTTTGCTTCGTGGAATTTGGCGAAATTGGGGCCAAAGATGACAGGAATACCGTAGACGGCTGCTTCCAGCGTATTGTGAATGCCGGTACCAAAACCACCACCAATATATGCAATATCACCGTAACGATAGATGGAAGACAGCAAACCGAAACAATCGATGATGAGGCAGTCACAAGCAGCTGCTTCTTCAGGAGTGGTTTTTGTATAACGCACAAAGGGCCGTTTCAATTGCGCTTCGATCGACAAAAGATGTTCTTCATGAATTTCGTGCGGGGCAATGATTAGTTTCAATTTCGGATGCTCGTTGAAATAGGGGATGAAAAGTGCTTCATCTTTGGGCCAGGAACTTCCGGCAATGAGCACATTCCCTTTCGTGCTTTTTGCAAACATATCTGCAATAGGCAAATCCTTGGCAGCGGCCTGGATTTCGAGCACCCGATCAAAACGAGTGTCGCCAGAAATGCTTACGTCATAGGTTCGTCCGATGGATGCAAGCAAATCGATCGAAGCCTGATTCTGAACAAATAGATGGGTGAATGAATTTAACATTCGGCGATAGAAAGGCGCGTAGTTTTTAAAGAACAATTGCTCTTTTCTGAAAATACCTGAAACCAAATAAGTTGGAATCTTACGGCGTTTGAGTGCTGTCAGGTAATTGGGCCAGAATTCGTATTTAATGAAAAAGGCAGTTTGCGGCTGTACATAATTCAGAAAGCGCCGTACATTAAAGATGGTGTCGAAGGGTAGGTAGCAAATCAAATCGGCTCCTGCATAATTTTTACGGACCTCGTAGCCTGACGGTGAGAAAAAGGTTAGTAAGATGCCATACTCTGGGTGTTCACTCCGGATACGTTCCATGATGGGGCGACCTTGTTCAAATTCTCCCAGAGAGGCAGCGTGAAACCAGAGCCAAGGTTTGGATTTGTCGATTCCATCGCGTAAAATACGCCATGAATTCCGTTGTCCGACCACCATTTTCCGTGCTTTCTTATGGAAAAGTGCGACAAAACGGAATAGATATACATAAAGCAAAAAACCGATTTGGTACATGTTGGCGTAATTAGTTCAGTATTCTGATGGCCTGACGAAGACGAAGCAGCGTTTCTTCCTTTCCGATCATTCCGACTATATCAAATAAATGAGGCCCTTTAGATTCTCCAACCAGTGATAATCGGAACGCATTCATAACGGCACCCATCTTATATTCCTTTTGAGTGATCCAATCCAAGACTAGCGGTTCCATCACTTCGGATGAAAAATCTGTACTATCAATCAGTACGCTGATCAATTCGTTCATCAGGCCTGCTGTTTCCGGTTTCCAGAATTTCTGGACATTTTTTTCAGCGTAGGCATCGGGGCGTTTGAAGAAAAAGAAGCTTTGATCCCCCAATTCCGTTACGAAACCGGCGCGTTCCTTAATGAATCCGATGGCTTTTTCTACATAGTTTTTTGAAAAACATGCTCCGCTGAAATCGGGAAAATCGGTTTCGGATGTGGTGCAGATTGTTTTGTTTTTCAAGATTTCATCGAGTAAAATGGCTAGTTCTTTGTTCGATTTCTTTTGTAGGTATTGGTGGTTGAACCACTTCCCTTTTTCAAAATCGAATTTGGCACCACTCTTGCTGCATCGTTCCAGAGAGAACATTTCGGTTAGTTCCTCGATGGAAAGCAATTCTTGCTCCGTACCTGGGTTCCAGCCAAGCAAGGCAAGGAAATTAACAACGGCTTCGGGGAAGTAACCGGATTCACGATAACCGGAGCTTTTGTCGCCGGTTTTGGGATCTGTCCATTCGCATGGGAAAACGGGAAAACCGAGTCTGTCACCGTCCCGTTTGCTTAGTTTGCCGTTGCCATCGGGTTTCAGCAGTAAAGGAAGATGTGCAAAGGCCGGCATGGAGTCAGACCAGCCGAAAGCCTGATAAAGCAGGACATGCAACGGTGCTGAAGGCAACCATTCTTCACCACGGATTACATGGGATATTTCCATCAGATGGTCGTCCACGATGTTAGCTAGATGGTAAGTAGGCAGTTGGTCTGCAGATTTATAAAGGACCTTGTCGTCCAGAACGGAGGAATTGACACGGACTTCGCCACGGATGATGTCATTGACTATAACGGTTTCATTGGGCTGAATCAGAAAGCGAACCACATAATTCTCACCCTTGGAAATACGATTCTGAACTTCCTCTGCCGAAAGTGTCAGCGAATTCTTTAGTTGGAGTCTAGTGGTGGCATCGTACTGGAAATTGCTGATTTCACCGCGTATTTTCTCCAATTCTTCGGGCGTATCGAAGGCCATGTAAACCTTGTCTGCAGCCAGAAGTTGATCTACATAGATTTTATAGATTTCGCGTCTTTCGGACTGACGGTAGGGAGCATGATCGCCGCCGCGGCCCACACCCTCATTAAAGGGGATGCCCAACCAGTCAAGCGCGTCGATGATGTATTCTTCAGCTCCTGGAACAAAGCGCTGGGTGTCGGTGTCTTCGATTCGAAGGATAAAATCACCACCGTTTTTTTTGGCAAACAAATAGTTGTATAGAGCGGTACGGACACCGCCGATGTGAAGCGGGCCTGTAGGACTTGGGGCAAAGCGGACCCGTACTCGTTTGGTTTCAGACATAGTGGATTGTTTGAAGTTGGTTTTCAGCCTGCAAAAGTACGCTTTTTTAATAATTTATTTGTACTTTTATACACAAAGAACATCCTTATGAAACGGAAGAAATTCAGGGAGAACCTATCCCAGAACCTGCTAAAAATAGCTTTTTTTGTATTGGCTGCGCTTTTGATCGTTCAGTCATTTCCGCGAGAAGGTCGTTTCCGCTATAGCTTTCAGGAAGGAAAGCCGTGGAGGTACGGTCTGATGACAGCACCATACGATTTCCAGATTTATAAGACCGATGGGGAAATCAAGACCGAGACAGACAGTGTCATGCTAGGCTTCAAGCCTTACCTGAGGATGGATACCGCTGTTTCTACCAATATCACTAATAAGCTCCAGAGCGATTTCATCCAGAATTTTCATGGGACGATTCCGCCTCAATACGTTGCTTTCCTTACCAAGCGACTTGCAGAAATTTACTCTACGGGTATCCTATCAGCAACCGATCATTCCGCCATGCTGAAAGATTCCGTACAATATGCATTGGTACTCAGGAATCGAATGGCCATGGAAAAACCGATGTCGTCGCTCTATACAACAACTGCAGCGTATGAAGCACTTTTTGAGAAGCTTCCTTTCAATATTAGTTCAAGCGTATTAAAAACATGCAAACTAAATAGTTACATTCAGGAAAACATGATTCCGGATGAGCATTCCAATCTGAAAGCCAAAGAAAATTTCGAGAAGCAGGTTTCACAGACTGAAGGCCTTGTTCAGCGGGGAGAACGCATCATAGACCGCGGTGAGATCATTTCTCCGGCTACTTTCCGAATTCTTTATTCACTGAAAAAGGTGGCGGAGGTACGTTCTGTCGCTTCCGGTGGAAGCGGTGTGGTGATTGGTCAGCTCGTGCTCGTTTTCGGCCTTTTCATCCTGCAATTTCTCTTCTTGTGGTTCTTCCGGCCTTTTACGTATGAACGGAAAGCCAACGTTGTTTTCATCCTGATTCTCATTACAGGCATGGTGCTACTCACCTCGTTGGTCGTCCATACCGGAGGCATCAATGTGTATATGATTCCATACGCCATTCTGCCCATCATGATCCGAACGTTTTTCGATTCTCGTACGGCCTTGTTCGCGCACATCATCACCGTATTGATTTCATCGACCATAGTTGCATCACCATACGAGTTTTTGTTGCTGCAAATAGCGGCAGGGATGACTTCCGTGTATTCACTCCGAGACTTGACGCAACGCTCTCAGCTGGTGCTTTGTGCCATTCTGGTGTTGCTTACCTATGTCGTAATGTACCTAGGCATCTCGTTGATTCAGGAAGGATTCGTCAGTCGGGTCAATTGGAAAATGTTTCTGTATTTCCTCGTCAACGGTGGCTTGATGCTGACATCTTATCTTTTGATTTATTTCTTTGAATGGCTCTTCGGATACACCTCGAACGTGACGTTAGTGGAACTTTCCAACATGAATAACCCTTTACTGAGGGAGTTTTCGGAAACGTGTCCAGGTAGTTTTCAACATTCTCTTCAGGTTTCGAACCTGGCTACGGCTGCTGCACAGGAAATCAATGCCAATGTTCAGCTGGCCAGAACCGGTGCCCTTTACCACGATATCGGCAAGATGAGCAATCCGATTTATTTTGGTGAAAACCAGACGGGGATGAATCCGCATGATAAAATGGAGCCGGAAGAAAGTGCCCGGATGATAGCCAGCCATGTAGCGGAGGGGATGAAACTTGCACATAAACATAACCTTCCGTTGGTTATTCGTGACTTTATCAGAATGCATCATGGGACCGGACCTATCCGTTATTTCTACAATAAATATCGTACCGAACATCCTGGAGAGTCCGTCCCTTCCGTATATTTTTACACCGGTGTGAATCCGACTACCAAGGAAACCGCAATTCTCATGATGGCCGATGCGCTGGAGGCTTCTTCCAGGAGTTTGCCTGAATATTCGGAAGATAACATCTCCAATCTGGTGGATAAGATCATCAACGCCAAAATTCAGGATGGCGCGTTTAGGGATGTCCCCATTACCTTCCGGGATATGGAAAAGGTAAAAGCCGTTTTCAAGGCCAAATTACAGTCCATTTACCACACCCGAATTCCGTATCCAGAATCACCGACATCGCAGGAACCAGTTAATTCATAAGGTTCAGAACCCAGAACGGATGCCGATGCGGACATTCCATGGCTGCACTTCGAAACGGGGCGTTTGTCCATTCAGCTTCAATTGTATTGCTTGGTCATTCCAGTCCAATTTTACACTTTGGCGACTTAGGAAGGAACCGTCGGCTTCTTTCACTTGCAGGTAATCTCTTTTGAACAGCAACGCCTGAAACCAGGAAGCGTCTGTAAACAACTCGTATTTTTTCCCCATACGGACAGAAAAACCGATGGATGGCTTCAATCCAAAACCTGTTTTGCCTGCTTTCAACACCAGATTTTCGGAGTCAAACGTTTTCCCATCCAGTACCAGATTGCCGCCGGTATTGTTGAGGCGGCCCAATTCCAGTCTGGAAGTAACAGTGGAAGCCGCTAGACCAATATCCATAAATATCCAACGCCCACTCGGGGCCAGTGATATTCTATAAGCTGCACCAAGGTCCATTTGCAGTTGTTCGATACCGTACAGGGCAGTGGAGACGGTTCCCGTCAACGACCATTTTTTATTCAGTTCAAATCGGATACCATCCATGGTGGAGATGCCGAATGTTGTATTTTTTACGTTCAGCGTGTTGGTAACGTTATTGATGATCAGTTCGTGTGCTCCTCCTGCAAAATGAACAGGTAGGTAGGCAATACCTCCGTCAAAGGTAAACCGCTTTAAGAACAACAATACTTTTTCCTGCTCCGTCAGTTCCTTATTGTAGGTCATGGTGAGCTGTTTCAGTGCCTCATCCTTTTTATAGCTGAGGGTTGTCTGATTATTCATTATCTTGCTCTGTTCCAAAATGTTGTAATCCTTCCAATAGCTCGAATCGTAAGGCTGCGCTTCGATGGAAAGAATATCCGTATAATCAAACTGCTGGCTGAACGGGATGGGGGAGACCTCTTTCGTTTGAATAGAGGTGGTTACATATTCGATGTCCTTGAAAATGCGTTTTTTACTCGCCGTGTTCAAACCGCTAGTCTTGTAGTTGATATAACCCAGATTGTAGGTGCCGTTTTGATCCGTATAACCTACTTTAATGCTGGTCATCCCCGGAACGTATTCCATGTCAGGCAATTGGCCCATATTCAAGTTACTGAACCCAGCCCGCCAAAAGTCAAAACCCACAAAGGCATAATTGTCTCTGTCGATGTACATTTTCCCCTGAAAACTGGAGTTGGGCAGCTTCTTGTTCTTGAAAGACAAGATGTAAATGTTGCTTATGCTGTCCTTAAGTGAACCGACCAGTTCGAATTTCCAATTTCTGTATTCCGAAGGCCGAATGAAATCCCAACGGCTGAAAACGATGTCGAGGTCGTTCGGGAAATGGGGTCCGCCATAGAAACGGACATCATTGATGCTGTCTATACCCGGAAATACATTCTTACGGGATTTTTCCACGCGAATCTGACCGAAATTGATCGTATTCTTGTACGAATTCTTGTAAACATCGAGAACGGCTTCGTTGAAATAGAGGAAAGTACTGTCTTTAAGCCGCTCTGTTTCTCGGTAGAAACCTTCGCATAAAGTCGGTTCCTTCGGATAATTTTCTGGAATGGCGTCCCATGCTTTTTGCAGAAACTCTTTGCAAAAATCGTTCTGTGTTACTACGACTTCAGCTATCTGATAGCTTTTTGGCTGAAGCTGGATGATCGAGTTTCCGGATAATTCGGAGACGTTTATGCTTCGCGCGGTGTAGCCCATGAATGAGACACTCAAGATTTCATTTACAGCCGAAGCCGGAACCTGCAAGGTCCAGTCGCCATCCATATTACTGGCTGTGCCGATACCGAGCTTATTGATACTAAAAGTTGCAAAGGCGAGTGGTTCTTTGCTTACTGCATCTATGATCCGACCATGTAAGGTAAAGGGTTGGTTATTTGTTTGTTCCGATTGAGCATGTGACTGCATGGAATTCAGAAAAAGCAGAAAGCTAAATAACGCGAAGATTCTTTTCATTTTTAAGGAGTGCTTAAAGGATGATCCAAAGACAAAACAAAAATACGTTTAATTCGTTCGAAAACGGGTTGCCCAAATAGGTTTTAGATTTTTTTACGATACTACAGAATGGTAGGTTTGCGGTTTTTTCGTACAATCCAGTAGAACTGTTACGACTTTGAAAATCATAAAGACTTTGTAATCATCACTAAATCAATGTGATAGCATTCTTGGCACGAGGTTTGTACAGTTCAACTTAAAGTTTTCCAAGTATGAGCCATTCTGTATTCACCATGGAAGCGAACCTCGCCCTTTACCGGCAAGGTGAACTTTTTTTGGGCAGCCAACAAATTAAGCTGCTCAATCAGGTTCTGGCAGATGGATCCATTCATGCTGCAGCCAAGAATCTTCGGATGTCTTATCAACATGCCTGGCACCTTCTGGATAAGGTCAACCGTTTGTCCCCGGTGCCCATCGTTGTGCGGCAAAAGGGTGGTAAGGATGGCGGAGGTTGCAGCATCAGCCCTTTTGGGCGAAAGTTGATGGATGCTTATCTGAAACGAGAGATGGAAGTCATTCAATTTTTGGATGCATGTAACAGTGATTTGGAACGGTGTTTTTTTTAGGGGGCGTTATTCTTCTGGAAGTATATCGCCTTTTTTACAGACAGCGTTGTTCTCTATAATGTATAACGGTTTTAAAAGATAAAAAAATGAAAAGAACACTGTATATCCTGCTTATTGTACTGAGCCTCGGTTCAGTCAAGGCTCAGAAAGTAAATGTGGCTGCAGCCGCCAACCTCCGCTATGTGTTGGAGGAGATCAAGACCGTTTATCTCAAGACTCATCCGAAATCGACGGTCAATCTCACTTTTGGGAGTTCCGGAACGCTGGTTCAACAAATATCCAATGGAGCCATGTTCGACTTTTTCATGGCGGCCGATAATGAGTTCCCACTTAAATTGAAGGATAAAGGTTTGACGGTAGGGCCAATGAAGACCTATGCATTCGGGAAACTGGCCTTGTACAGTACCACGCTTGATGTGGAAAAGTTAGGTCTTGAAGCCCTTAAAGATGCATCGGTTAAAAAAATAGCTGTCGCTAATCCGGAGACGGCACCCTATGGTGAGCGTTCTGTTGAACTACTCAAATCGCTTGGCCTGTATGAAAAATCAAAATCGAAACTTGTCATAGCCGAGAATATTTCTCAGGCTGCCCAATATGCGTTTACCGGAAATGTGGAGATCGGTTTTGTGGCATTGTCACTGGCTTTGGCTCCGGAGATGGCTGGAAAAGGATCGTGTTTTGTAATACCTACTAAAATGTATAAACCGGTGGAACAGGCTTGCATCCTGATCAAAAGGCCGGTTCTAAATACCGAGGCTGTGCGTTTTCGCACGTATGTGCTCTCTGCAGCAACCAAACCCATTTGGGAAAAATACGGTTATACGGTACCTGAATAAATGAATTGTTATGGAAGGCGATTTTTTACAAACAATGCTTTTGACCGGTAAGCTGGCAGTGTGGACAACCTCACTACTCCTTCTCATCGGTTTTCCGTTGGCTTACTTGTTGGCATACAAGCGGTTTTTCATGAAGCCCTTGCTGGAAGCACTGATCAACATGCCGATGGTGTTGCCTCCCACAGTTTTAGGTTTCTACCTGTTGGTAGCCTATAGTCCGGAAAATGCCTTTGGCGGGTTTCTGGAACAGTATTTTGATGTGAGGTTGGCATTCAGTTTTGGAGGGGTATTGCTGGCGAGTGTTATTTTTAGCCTTCCCTTTATGGTGCAACCTTTGCAGAATGGACTGACCGCTATTCCTGAAAGTCTAAGAGAAGCCTCGGCCACACTTGGCAAGTCGCCGTTGACAACCTTCTTCCGTGTATTGGTGCCGAATATGGTTCCGTCCATCATCACCGCGGTCGCCATGACTTTTGCTCATTGTATCGGTGAATTTGGAGTGGTGATCATGGTTGGAGGGAACATGCCTGGCGAAACTCGTGTCGCCTCGATTGCCATCTACGACGAGGTTCAGGCGATGAACTACGATACAGCAAACAAGTATTCGTTGGTCCTTTTCCTGATTTCGTTAGTCCTTTTGACCCTCATTTATAGTATGAACTCCCGTAAAAAACGTTTCTGACCATGCTTAAAATAATAATAAACCACACGATGCTGACTTCGGAAGGCAAGTCCATGCTTGAAATTGACACACAGGTTTCTCCAAGGGAATTGCTCTGTCTGTACGGGCCATCCGGTGCCGGGAAAACCACCTTGCTTCGTATTATCGCAGGGCTGATCAAGCCTGATTTCGGAAGGATTGAGTTTGAGGAGCAGGTCTGGTTCGATTCTGAGGAAGGTATAAACCTGAAACCGCAGGAACGGAATGTTGGTTTTATGTTTCAGGATTATGCCTTGTTCCCAAACATGTCTGTGGAAGGGAACATCCGTTTTGCCCAAAAGAAAAAGGATCCCGAGGCAGTGGCTGAACTGATTGGTCTTTTCGATTTGAACGCCTTGGCTGGACGCAAACCGCATCAACTCTCCGGCGGGCAGAAGCAGCGCGTAGCACTGGCCAGGGCGCTAGCTTCAAAACCTGCACTGCTCATGCTCGATGAGCCGCTTTCGGCATTGGATCCTGAAATGCGGTTATCACTGAGAGAAGAAATTCGGAAAACGCATCGGAAATTGAACGCCATTACGTTGATGGTTAGCCACGACATTCCTGAAGTTCAAAGTCTGGCCAGTTCTGTACTGATGCTTAGGAACGGCAAAATGGTGGAAGTGGGTCCTCCCAAAAACCTACATTTTGGTATTCAACCTACATCAGCGTAGCTTTTTCAGTTCCTGTTATCTTGTTAAAAAGAAGGTTGGTAAATTAATTGAATAAAAATATATGTTTTTAAAGTGCTGTAAATGAAAGAGATATAGTTGTCGCTTCTCGTCTTTTTTAATGGCATCCTTGCTTTGGCACGCTTTGTGCTTCCTTTTAAGCGGGTATTCATTCTTAAAGAAAAAAAAGATGAGAAAGATTGCAATTTATGGTAAAGGTGGTATTGGTAAAAGTACCACGACCCAGAACACAGTGGCCGGTCTGGCCGAGATGGGTAAAAAGGTTATGGTCGTAGGCTGTGATCCGAAAGCGGATTCAACCCGTTTGTTGTTGCACGGTCTGGCACAAAAGACCGTATTGGACACCTTGCGTGACGAAGGTGAAGACATCGATTTGGATGATGTTTTGAAACCTGGTTTCCTGAAAACCAGTTGTGTTGAATCTGGTGGTCCGGAACCAGGCGTAGGTTGCGCCGGTCGTGGTATCATCACCTCCATCAATTTATTGGAACAACTCGGTGCGTATGATGCCGAAAAGCAGTTGGACTTTGTCTTTTACGACGTACTTGGTGACGTTGTTTGCGGCGGATTCGCCATGCCGATCCGTGACGGTAAAGCAGAGGAAGTATACATCGTATGCTCCGGAGAAATGATGGCCATGTATGCGGCCAACAATATTTGTAAGTCCATTGCTAAATTTGGTAAAGTGGGTACGGTTCGTCTGGGAGGTCTCATCTGTAATTCCAGACAAGTGGACAATGAATCGAACATGATTCAGGAATTCGCCAATAAACTCGGTACGCAGATGATCCATTTTGTTCCCCGTGACAATATGGTTCAGCATGCAGAAATCAACCGCAAGACGGTGATTGATTATGCACCCGAACATGCACAGGCCGACGAGTATCGTGCTTTGGCCAGGAAAATTAACGACAACACCAATCATGTGATTCCTACACCTTTGGCTATGAGCGAACTGGAAGATCTTTTGGTCGGTTTTGGAATTATGAACTAAACATAAAGGAGGTAAAAATCATGTATTTGTTAAGAGCTATTGTTCGTCCGGAGAAATCCTCCGTAGTCATGAAAGCCCTGTTTGACGCAGGTTTCCCGGCTGTCACCAAATTGTCCGTGTTTGGTCGTGGTAAACAGCGTGGTATTAAAGTGGGTAATGTCACCTACGATGAGCTTCCCAAAGACTTGTTAATGATCGTAATCCCCGAAAAAGACAAGGACTTCGTCATTGAAACCATTATGGATGCTGCGCGTTCAGGTGATAAAGGTCAGTTCGGTGACGGTAAGATTTTCGTGACTAGGGTGGAGGAAAGTTATACCATTTCCAGCGGAAACTTAGATAAATAAAGCCTACCATTATGAAACTGATACTGGCAATTATTCGCATCGCCATGATGGCCGATACGAAGCTGGCGCTTTCCGATGCCGGTCTGCCGTCCTTTACCGCCATGCCCGTTATGGGCAGAGGGAAAGGACACGGAGACCTGGAAAAAGCCCCCTTCGTGGATCCCGAACTTCGGGAACTCATCCAAGAGATGCCGCGTTTGAAATCCAAGCGCATGATTACGCTGGTCGTCACGGACGACAAGAAAGACCTGGCTGTTGAAACCATCATAAAAGCCAATCAGTCTGGACACAGCGGAGACGGAAAAATAATCGTGATTGATACGGTTGACTCCATTCGTGTTCGCACGGGTGAAACCGGAGATTCCACACTTGACTAAAGGAGGCTTTCAATATGAAAAAAGTAATTATAGAAACACCGGACCTGAGTACGTTCAAAGACGAAATCCTGGATATCTATCCCACAAAAGTGGGCAAAAAGCGGGCAAAATCCATCGTGATCAACGACCCGGATTCCATTCCTCAGATCCAGGCCAACGTTCGTACCATTCCGGGCATTATTACCCAACGCGGTTGTACATACGCCGGTTGCAAGGGGGTAGTACTTGGTCCGACCCGTGACATTGTGAACATCACTCATGGTCCTATCGGTTGTGGTTATTTTTCCTGGCTGACCCGCCGGAACCAGACCAGACCCGAAACGGAAATGGAGGAAAACTACATCCCCTACAGTTTTTCAACCGATATGCAGGACTCCAACATCGTGTTCGGCGGAGAAGAAAAACTAAAACAGGCCATTCGTGAAGCTTATGAACTGTTTCATCCGAAAGGCATTGCTATCTTTTCGACTTGTCCGGTCGGACTGATTGGTGACGACGTGCATCGTGTAGCCAGACAAATGACTGAAGAACTTCCTGGTGTGAACATCTTTGGATTCTCATGCGAAGGCTACCGTGGCGTCTCCCAGTCGGCTGGGCACCATATTGCCAACAATGGACTATACAAAAACCTGATTGGTAGAGATGATACGGTTGAAGGGAAGTACAAATTCCGCGTCAATGTGCTTGGCGAATACAACATCGGTGGTGACGCTTTTGCCATCGAAGAATTGTTCGACAAATGCGGTATCGAATTGGTTTCCACCATGTCCGGAAACTCTACGCTTAAGAAGTTTGAAACGGCACATACAGCTGATTTGAGCTTGGTCATGTGTCACCGTTCCATCAACTATGTAGCAGAAATGTTGGAAACATCCTTCGGGGTGCCTTGGACAAAGGCCAATTTTATTGGCGCTGATGCAACGGCCAAATCCTTGCGCAAGGTTGGTCAGTATTTTGGAGATCAGGAACTGATTGATCGGATTGAAAAGGTTATTGCCGAAGAAATGCTTGCCGTCAAGGTTGCAGCCGACCAGGCTAAACTGAAAACGGACGGTAAAACGGCGATGCTTTTTGTAGGAGGTTCACGTGCCCACCACTATCAGGAACTGTTTACAGAACTGGGCATCAAGACGCTTTCTGCCGGATATGAGTTCGGTCACCGTGACGACTACGAAGGTCGCCGGGTCATCCCGACCATTCAGATCGATGCTGATAGTCGTAACATTGAGGAAATCACTGTAAAACCCGATGCTACCCGTTTCAATCCACGCAAAACGGAAGAAGAACTGGAAAAACTGAAGGCTGAAGGCATGGAATTCAACAACTACGATGGATTGATGGTCGATATGGCAAAAGGAATGTTGGTCATTGACGATTTGAGCCATTACGAAATGGAAAAACTCATTGAACTCTACCATCCGGATATTTTTTGTGCCGGCATCAAGGAAAAATATGTGGTTCAGAAGATGGGAATTCCCCTCAAACAGCTGCACAACTACGATTCAGGAGGCCCATACGCTGCATTCGAGGGTGCCATCAATTTCTACAAAGACATTGAAATGATTGCCTGCAGCACCATCTTCAAACAACTGAAAGCTCCCTGGGAGCGCGAAGATTTTGTGGAAGCCGAATATGTATTTAACTAATCAATACGACGCATTATGTTACTAAAACATACCACAGGGCTGGAGATAGATCGCAAAGCCCTGACCATCAACCCCGCCAAGACCTGTCAACCGATAGGAGCCATGTATGCCGCATTGGGTATCCACGGCTGTCTACCGCACAGTCATGGCTCGCAAGGTTGCTGCTCCTACCACAGGAGCGCCTTGTCCAGGCATTTCAGAGAGCCTGTCATGGCTGCAACCAGTTCCTTTTCCGAAGGCTCCTCTGTTTTCGGTGGATCTGCCAACCTGTTGCAGGCCATTGACACCATGTTTTCAGTGTACAACCCCGAAGTGGTTGCCATACATACGACTTGCTTGTCCGAAACTATTGGAGACGATTTGAATCAGATTGTTTCTAAAGCCGGAGACGACGGAAGTATTCCCAGCGGAGCTCATGTGATTTATTGCAATACGCCCAGTTATGTGGGAACTCATGTGACGGGTTATTCCAATCAGGTAGCCGCCATGGTGAAATTCTTTGCCACAGCTACTCCAAAAAAGCGCAACGTCGTAAACCTTGTAGCCGGTTGGATGGAACCCTCCGACATGGGTGAAATTAAAAGGCTGGCATCGGTCATGGAAGCCCGTACCATCATGTTCCCGGATATGACCGGGGTGCTGGATGCACCACTCACGGGAACTTACAAAATGTATCCGGAAGGGGGAACAACAGTTACCGACCTTAAGTTGGTTGGGGATAGCAAGTTTACCTTGGGTTTGGGCAAATATTGCACCGAGGACACCTGCATCAAGTTGGAAAACAAGTGTAAAGTCAAATTTGAGACGCTCGACATACCCATCGGATTTAAGGCAACCGACCGGTTCCTGATGTCCCTTAGCCGACATGCAAACCTACCCATTCCCGACGCTCTCACTACTGAACGCGGTCAACTCTTGGACCTCATTTCCGATTCCTCCAAGCTTTTATACGGCAAACGGGTGGCATTATGGGGCGATCCGGATACCTTGATTCCCTTGGTGGAATTTTTGGTAAGCATGGATATGAAACCGGTTTATGTAGTTACGGGGACCCCTGGAAAGCATTTTGATGAACGCATGACAGAGATCCTTAAGGATATTCCCGAAGCCAAATTCAAAAGTGGCGAACTGGCCGACATGTTCCGTATGCATCAGTGGATCAAACAGGAGGGTGTTGACTTGTTGATTGGGAATACCTACGGAAAATACATTGCACGCGACGAAAATACGCCGTTTGTACGCTTTGGTTTCCCGATTGCAGACAGACCCGGCCACAATTATTTCGCAAAAACCGGCTATGCTGGTGCGGCCAACTTGGCCAATCAAATCCTCAATGCATTGCTCGATCACTTGGATCGGAGTTGCCTTGAAGAAAAGGTTGAATTCCAGCTGTAGAGACAGTTCGGATTCATTTTTTCTAAACAGTCGTTTTTCGTGACTCGGCATAGTCGAAGCAAGCTTCGCCTCTGCACTCGCTACTTAAAACGTTCATTTTCATCTTCTTTTTTATGTTACGGATTCTGTACCTGTGAAGGTGTTGGGTTTGGAATTACGGGAGTAAACCCGGAGTTCCGATAAGGTTTGTAAAGTTACCTGATCGGTTAATAGGTTTGCTCCCGTTGTTTTCCTTTGGGTTATTCTTTTAGAAGAATATCGCTCCCACCATTTTCTAAGGCTAACAATAAATAATAGTATTATGGCTCATATATTGGACGATAGGCTGAATCAGGTTTCGGTGGCGGGCGCGAATGAGCGGACCATCGACTGTGGCAAGGCCAGTCTTGCCGGTAGTGTGAGCCAACGTGCCTGTGTATTCTGCGGTTCGCGTGTGGTATTATATCCCATCGCCGACGCATTGCATGTGATACACGGCCCCATTGGCTGCGCTGCCTACACCTGGGATATCCGCGGTTCCCTTTCTTCGGGACCCGAATTACACCGACTGAGTTTCTGCACCGACCTGCAGGAACGGGATGTGATTTTTGGTGGTGAACCCAAATTGCAAGCGTCGCTGAATGAACTTATTGACAAACATCAGCCCAAAGCGGCTTTTGTCTATACCACTTGCATCGTCGGTGTGATCGGTGATGATGTGGAACGCATCTGCAAGCAACTTGCTGCCGAAAAAGGCATTCCGGTCATACCCGTTCAGGCTCCCGGTTTTCAGGGTTCTAAAAAAGACGGTTACAAGGTGGCTTGCGAGTCCATCTTCCAATTGGTTGGAACGCTTGACAGGCCAACTCCTGCCAAGAGCATCAATATTCTAGGTGATTTCAACCTTGCTGGTGAGCTATGGATTCTATTGGATTACTACAAACGCATGGGTGTCCATGTCAATGCCACCATCACAGGTGACGGCCGTGTAGATGATATCCGGAATGCGCACAATGCTGCACTGAACGTGGTGCAATGTTCCGGTTCGATGAATTACCTGGCCAAGATGATGAAGGATGAATACAACATTCCTTCCATGCGGGTTTCATATTTCGGCATTGAGGATATGAGCGATGCGCTCTACGATGTGGCCCGCTTCTTTAAGGACGAAGTGATGATGGACAAAGCCAGAGAACTCGTTCGTGAAGAATTTGCAAGGTTAATGCCACAACTGGCATGGTACAAGGAAAGATTGACGGGCAAGAAAGCGGCCATCTATGTGGGTGGTGCGTTCAAGGCTATTTCTCTGGTAAAGGCACTTCGATTAATTGGTGTTCAAACCGTTATTGTAGGCTCCCAGACTGGAACCACGGAAGATTATGAACTCATTAAAAATCTTTGCGAAGAGGGCACCATCATCGTGGACGATTCGAATCCAGTAGAGCTCGCTCATTTCGTCAAGGAAAAAAAGGCCGATATTTTTATTGGTGGCGTCAAGGAACGCCCCATCGCCTATAAGATTGGTTTAGGTTTCTGCGATCACAACCACGAGCGCAAAGAAGCACTTGCAGGATACGAAGGCATGATCAATTTCGCCAAAGAAATTTATGCCACGGCCATGAGCCCAGTTTGGCAATTCACCCGTAAAAAAGAACGTTTTAAGTAGCGAGTGCAGAGGCGAAGCTTGCTTCGACTATGCCGAGTCACGAAAAACGACTGTTTAGAATAAACGAACAAAAATGATAGCCGCTAAAGAAATCAAATCATACTCCTCCACTAGGAACTCTTGCAAGCTTTGCGCTCCGCTGGGTGCTTCGTTGGTGTTCAAGGGAATTGAAGGCTGCGTGCCGCTTATCCACGGGAGTCAAGGCTGTGCAACCTACATCAGGCGTTATATGATCAGTCATTACAAAGAGCCAGTAGACATCGCATCCAGCAACTTCAGTGAAGAATCGACCGTTTATGGTGGAAGTAAGAATTTCATTACCGGTATCGATAACATCATCAAGCAGTATAAGCCCACCGTTATTGGTATTGCTTCCACTTGCTTGTCTGAAACCATTGGGGAAGACATTCCTGGTCACATTCGGAATTACAAAGAATTGCATGAGGAGGATGAGTCTACGATGCCGGTTTTTATCCATACTTCTACTCCTAGTTATTGTGGCAGTCATGCTGACGGGTTCCACAATACCGTAGTTTCAACCTTAAAAACATTAGCGAAGTATGAAAAGGTTGGTGAATCCATCACGATTTTGCCCGGAATGGTTACACCGGCTGATATTCGGTATTTGAAAGAAATTCTCACTGATTTCGGAGCTAAACACACTATTTTTCCAGACTATAGTGAAACACTCGATAATGTCTACACGTCCGAATATCAATTAATTCCCTCTGGAGGAACCACGATCCCTGAATTGGTCTCTATCGGTGACTCAAAAGCTGTGGTCGAATTTGGCACCGTCTTTAACAGAGGTTATTTGAAAGCGCGACCTGCAGCAACTTTACCCACAGCAGGCGAATGGCTGGAATCCACCTTCTTCTTCAAGAACCATCAAATGACGATGCCCATCGGGCTAAATGCTTCTGATGCGTTTATGGAAGCATTGAAAAGCATCACTGGTAAGGAAATGCCGGAGAAATATCAAAAAGAACGTGGCCGCTTGGTTGATGCCTACGTCGATGCCCACAAATATGTTTTCGGAAAAAAAGCGCTATTGTATGGCGAGGAAGACTTGGTGACCGCTTTGGCAGACTGGTTGCGTGAAATTGGCATGGAACCGCTTTGGATTCGCGATACCGACTTTGAAACCCTACGCGAACGGGCAGACGAGTTTCAACCGGATCTTTTAATTGGAAATAGCAAAGGCTACTACATTGCCCGCGAACGTAAAATTCCGCTGGTCCGCCTTGGTTTTCCCATTCACGACCGCTTCGGGGCATCGCGGATCCATCAGATTGGCTATCGCGGAACCCAGACACTGTTTGACCTAGTGGTCAATGCACTGATCGAATACAAACAAGAAAACTCACCCATCGGGTACAAATACATTTGAGTCATGGAAGAAAAAACAACCCTTGCTCATCCTTGCTTTGACGAGGAAGCCAAACATACCAACGCGCGTGTTCACCTGGCAGTTGCCCCTAAATGCAACATTCAGTGCAATTACTGCAACCGCAAATACGATTGCGTCAACGAAAGTCGTCCGGGAGTAACGTCTTCAATTCTTACTCCTGGTCAAGCCGCCGGTTACCTGCGCGAATTGGATACCCGGCTGGACAACCTGGCGGTAGTTGGTATTGCCGGACCTGGCGACCCATTTGCAAACCCGGAGGAAACGCTGGAAACGATGCGTCGTGTCAAAGCGGATTTCCCAGAGAAGATTTTTTGCCTTTCTACAAACGGGTTGGATTTGGAACCCTATATTGATGAGATTGCAGAACTGGGTGTATCTCATGTTACATTGACCATCAATGCGGTAGACCCTACTGTCACTGCTAAAATTTACAAATGGGTGCGTTTCGGCAAACATGTTTACCGTGGAGAAGAAGGGGCAAAGTTGCTGTTGCAACGTCAATTGGCTTGCATACCACTTTTGAAAGCCAAGGATATTACCGTTAAGATCAATTCCATCATCATTCCCGGTATCAACGAAGACCACATTGAAGAAGTGGCAAAAGTGTGTGCCAGTTTGGGAGCGGATGTAATTAACTGCATTCCGCTTATTCCGACTGCTGAAACACCTTTTGCAGAGGTTTTAAAACCCGATACAAAAATGATTTTCAGGGTTCGTACACTGGCATCCGAGCATTTGAAGCTGATGAGCCATTGCGCCCGTTGCCGTGCAGATGCTGCCGGTTTGCTGGGGCAAGACTTGACTGAAGTCCATGCTTTGATGAAGGAATATGCCTCCAGACTCGATTTGGATACAACGGATCGTCCCTATGTGGCCGTTGCTACGAACGAAGGCTTGTTGGTCAATCAGCATTTGGGCGAAGCCGGCTCCTTCTATGTTTATAGACAAACACCTAAGGGATTCCAGTTTGTAGAAGAAAGAACGGCCCCTAAACATGGTTTAGGAGACCAACGTTGGGTGGATATGGCCCGAATTCTGAAAGACTGCCGAGCATTATTGGTGAGTGGAGTAGGGGAAACGCCCAAATCCATTCTGAAATCCTGTGGTGTGCATGTCGTGGAAATGACGGGTCTGATCGATGAAGGGCTGGAGGGAATTTACAACAACAGGGTCATCCGATCCATGGCAAAACCCGACGCGTTCAAATGCGGGACAGCATGTAAGGGAACTGCCACCGGCTGCGCTTGAGTTTGCTGAAATGAGCGCGAATTACGGCGTTACCGGGCAGACCGGCAAATCCTCACGTACGAAAAGTACGCTCCGGTTTACCGGCAGTCCGGTGCCTTGTACTTCACACTCATTTAAACAAACTCTATTGCAAGTAATATCGTTTTAAAAATAAGAAAATTATGAAAAAGCCTGCTTATCACATTTTAGTTTGTAATTCGTACCGGGTTTCCGGGGATGCTCAGGGTGCCTGCAACAAGAAGGGTGCTGCCGGGTTGTTGCAGTATATTTCGGAAGAAGCGTCCGATCGTGGTTTGGATGTAGCCGTGAGTACCACTGCTTGTCTGAACGTATGTTCACAAGGACCAGTCATGGTGATTCACCCCAACAATTTCTGGTATGGTGCAGTCGATTCTGAGGAGGTCATCGACGAAATCCTCGATGCCTTGGAAAACGATGAGGCTTGCGCCAAATACCTAATAAGCGACTAGATATGAAGGTTAACCCCTACTTTATAGACACGACGCTCCGGGATGGTGAACAAGCTCCAGGAGTCGTTTTCTCCCTATCCGAAAAGCTGCGCATTGCTGCCTTGCTGGACGGATCAGGTGTGCCTGAATTGGAAGTAGGGACACCAGCTATGGGGAAAGCAGAAATTGAGGATATCCGTACGATTTGCAAGATGGGTTTTGGTTTCAAAACATTGACATGGTGTAGAGCCACGGATAACGATCTACGTTTGGCTGAAAAAACCGGTTCGAATGGAGTACATATTTCCTTCCCAGTATCTGAAATTCTGATGAAAGCGATGGGGAAGGACAGAAGTTGGGTCTTTACCCAAATGCAGAAACTGCTGGGGCAAGCCTTGAATAGTTTTGATTATGTGACGGTCGGCGCTCAGGATGCATCAAGGGCTGAACCGAATTTCCTGAGAGAATTCACCCAGGCTGTTCTTTGCTTTGGTGCCAGCAGGATTCGTCTGGCAGACACAGTCGGCTTACTAAACCCGTTCACCACGTCGAATCTGGTTCAGAGCGTCCGAGACATCGACCCTGATTTCTCCATTGAGTTTCACGGTCACAATGATTTGGGTATGGCTACGGCTAATACACTGGCTGCATGGATGGTCGGTGCAGACTGCCTGAGCACCACTGTGAATGGCTTGGGTGAACGTGCTGGCAATGCAGCCATGGAAGAAGTGGCGATGGCATTGGAACTAAGTGCCGGAAAACCCTGTGGTCTGCGTACCGAACGGTTCACCGTGCTTAGTCAATTTGTGGCTGAAGTTTCCAATCGGCCAAACAGCGTTTCCAAACCCATCACTGGTAATATGGCGCTTTCGCATGAAAGTGGCATCCACACAGGATGCCTCCTGAAAGACAGGTCAACCTACCAATTGATTGATGCAGTCCGGATTGGCCGTGAAGAGCAAGCGTTCATCATTGGCAAACACAGCGGAAAAAATACCATACGGCAATTTTTGGCCGAAGCCAATCTTCCCTGCAATGATGAAGCATGTGAAACGTTGCTTGTTCTTGTAAAATCCGAATCGGAAAAGCTCAAAAGAAGCCTCCATAAGGAGGAATTATACAATCTCTCCACTCAAATGTCTTTCCAAAAAAGTAAGAAATATGTCAACGATTACCTTCCAACCTGATCCAGAAATGAAAGCTCAGGCTTTCTCTTGTCTTAACTATGCGAATGGATTTTATAAAACCTTCCAACACAGTCTGAGCAAGTCGGACAGTCGTTTTGATAACGATCTGCTTTACAATTTTGCAATCATGAGCCTGGAGAAATATTTTGTAGCCCTGTTGGCCCGCTACGACTGGAACGGAATACACCACATGCCACTGGGACTTTACAAGGAAGCGGAAGATTTGGAGCCAGAACTTACTGATAGCATGAAGAAAACGGCCATTTTGGTCGGGAAATTCGAGGCTATATGCAACCTCGACGGATTTGGTTACAGAACACCGTCCAGCGAAGAACTCCAGCAAATGGAAACTGGCATTTTGGAAATTAAGACTTTGGTCGAGAAGCGTCTGGGTGAAATTTAATCAGGAAAAAGCAGGAACCAAACATGCAATTCCCGGACACGGTCTGCTTGTTCATAGGTTTGACATTTCAAAAGTAACGTGTTTGTAGCATCTTCACATTCATCGTAAGTGAAACCCCACCCTTGTTTATCAAGCATTTCGAGCAATTCACTTCTGGTTTTGCAGGAATAGCAACGCTTTCTAAGTTCGGAATTTGACTCAATATCGCGCAAGAAAACCAATGCGTTTTGGATGCTCATAATTTAGTGCGTCATTTAGTTGAAGGCGATTCGCAGGTCGTATCACAACTGTCACATGATCCTCCGCAAAGCTGAGCATCGGCCATCAACTCTTGCATGCCAAATGTAGGAAGTCGTTCAGCCTTCCATAAACTTAGATTGTAACGGAGGTTGGAACCTTGCGTTCGATAGACTCTGAAACCCTTATTGACAAGAACTTTCAGTGCCATCGGATGCATATTGACGGATAGTATTTCGGTCACAGACTGTTGTTCAAGCGCAGGTAGCAAATCTACCAGATTGGCTGCTAAGTCGCTCACTTTCAGCCAATGGAGTTCAGTCGTGTCTTTGTCATACAAACAAAGATGACCGTTAGCATCCAGCATATTGGCAATATTATTGCGGCCGGAATCAATATTTTTTACAGGAATGGCTACACGCATGCGTTATCAATTTCAATCATGTTCCTTTTTCGTTTTAAAGCGTTTGGGGTCTATATCGTATTTTTTAATCCGAATACCCATGATCCGTTCGGTTACACCCAGACTTTCCGCGGCTTTGGCTCCGTTACCTTTGGATGCAATGAGTGCATCCATAATGATCTGTTTCTCAATCTTATCTAAGATGATATCCAGTGTGCCAGACTGTGCAGTTTTGGTAGAAGTAGCCGTCTGAAGCGTGGGTGGAAGGTTATTGGTCCTGATCACCTGATCGTTGCTCAGGATGCAAGCTCGTTCGATGCAGTTTTCCAATTCGCGGATATTTCCAGGCCAGTGGTACACCATCAAGGTGTCTATGGCTATGGTCGTGATCCGCTTGATGCTTTTTCTATGTTTTTTATTGAACTTATCAATGAAAAAATTAGCCAGAACCGGAATATCATTGATTCGTTCCCGCAAAGCCGGAATATAGATGGGAAACACATTAATTCGATAATATAAATCTTCCCGGAATTCGTTTTTGGCGATCAGTTCCTCCAAATTGCGATTGGTGGCACAGAGAATGCGCACATCCACATGAATGGGTTTCGTACTGCCGATGCGTTCAATTTCACGCTCCTGAATGACACGCAAGAGTTTTACCTGGGTCGAAGCAGGAATATCGCCCAGTTCGTCCAAAAAGATAGTTCCTCCATTTGCAGCTTCGAATCGACCAATGCGGAGGTTGCTTGCACCGGTGAAGGAACCTTTTTCATGGCCGAACAATTCACTTTCTATGAGGCTTTCCGGCAATGCGGCACAGTTCACCTTAATGAATGGCTTGTTTTTTCGGAGGCTGTTGTAGTGGATGGCATCTGCTACCAATTCCTTACCTACCCCGCTTTCACCTCTAATCAATACCGTAGCATCGGTAGAGGCAACACTGTCGATCAGTGAAAAGACATCGTTCATCTTACCTGAGTTTCCAATAATCTGTTCTGGGTTTATCCGGTTGCGTAGTTCGCCCTTCAAGCTGATGTTTTCGCTCCTCAATTGTTCCAACTCCTCCGCATATTCCTGTCGCCTGCGCATGGTTCGCCCAATCATGGAGCCCACAATTTTCAGCAAACGTTCATCGTAATCGAAGGAAACGATTCGGTCGTAAATCTTATGGAAACTCAATGTTCCAATGATTTCATCCTTATAACGAATAGGGGTGCAAATAAAAGACACATCCATTCCGTTGATGCGTAACGGCGCTTGCGTCAGATTAAGGAAATCTCTAGAAGCGGCGATTTTAGGTACCATGACGGTTTCACCTTCTTGTATGACTTTACCGATAATGCCTTCACCTATTCGGTAAGCCACTGTTTCTTTTTCCTGCGGACGAATTCCGAATGCACCTTCAATCCGAATAATCTGATTTTCACGATTTAAGATCGTCAGCAAAATACGCTCCGCACTTAAGTGTTCGGCCAAGATTCGAATTACTTCGTCCAAGTCAATATCCTTGTTGCTCAACAAAAAACTAAGCTCAAGCAAGACATCCAGCTCCTTTGCCCCATAGCAATCAGGCCTGTTCAATTTACAAAAAGAACTATTATTATCCATTATACCTTACATAATAACACCGAAAACCTACTTAAGGCGTCATAATGAGCGTAAAAATACGAATAAAACTGACATAATGAGCAATTGACGCAATTTAATTCGCAAAAAAGTAGCAAATACTGCGTTAAAAGGGGAAAATGGAATAGTTCGTTCAGTTAATAAGCAGTTTATTTTTTGCTCTGCTGTTCTCAGACCTGATGGAATTTACATTGTCTGGTTCAATGCATTTTGTTTTTTAGGTGTACAATTCCCAGCGTTGGTGCTGTATTGTATGCTTTTGTCAATGGTTCCAAAATTGATTTTGGCATTGGAAGGTGCTTTCATCACTTCATTAAGTTTGACTATTGGGAATATATCGGAATTTATTTGTTAATTAACGATGAAATGTTATTAAATTTAGAGCATAAAAAAACGTTCAATTATCAATCAATTTCAGAATATGTTACTTCTTGATATTATTACTAAGCTGCGATTCATATTGTTACTTTTTGTTTTGATGTATCTGGCTGGCTGTTCCCATGAAACCCCTAGTGACGAAGATCCGAAAATCGAGAATACCCCTTTCGCGCTGACTCAGCCCGAAGTGTTACAGAACACAAAAGAAGCTTTGTCGGTGCGGTTTAATTTTGGAGACAGCCTTGTCAGTTCTATTAAAGAGTACGGCATGGTATGGTACCTACTAGAGGATTCAGCACTTTTTGGACATTGTGTCAAGTCGTATCCTGGCAAACCCGACAAAAGCAGTATTACCTTTATCCTTACATCCGGTTTGCCGATTAACCAGACGTTTTACCTGCGAGCATATATTAAGGTCAATGGTCAGATTCTTTACAGTCGGTTTGTGGCTGTGAACGATGCCCATAGTAAAACTCCTATCTTTACTGGCTGGTCGCCGGAAAAACCTTTGGTCAGCGATCAGATTGTGCTCAAAGGATCCAATTTCGTAAGGACCAATAATCCAGCTTATTGTCGATTGAAAATAAATCAGATAGTGGTTGTTCCCGATTCTGTCCTGGAAGATGCTGTTTATTTCAAAGTGCCTGATGAATGCCTGTTGGCCAATGACTTCAATTACCAGCTGAATGCAACCTTGATCCTTTTCGACAAGGAATACCCCGTCACCAATCTATGCAATTTAGTCAGTCCGTGGACAAAGTTGTCATTTGACACATCGTTTCCATATTCTTTCTTGTTGACTGGTGGTGCCGGAACTAGCTTGGACAAACAAGGCTCTGTCGTATTCGATCGTGGAGGAGATTTTCTGTACTCGTATGATACAGAGAACAATACATGGACAAGGTCTGAGCTGCCAGCTGGATACAACTCTGCCAATTTGATTTTCAACAGGTCGGGAAATCGATATGTCTTGCTTAAGGATAAACTCTATTCCAGTCCGACTGGGAGCGATACATGGAGCCTTGTCACGCAATATCCTTCTACTTATCCGACCTTTAACAAACCTTTCTTCTACCTGAAAGATGACTGGTTGTATATTGGTTTTTTCCAATTCATAGTAGAAAGTTACGGAGAAACAGATATTAGGGAATTCAGACGGTATTCCTTATCGGAAAACCGGTGGGAAACGCTGACACCCATGCCAGAGATAAATGGTGGTGTCATGTCTAGCTTCTTATTTGATCAAGACCAAAAGATCCATATTGGTGTACGAAGGTCCAATGTTGCCTATGATTTTTCGTCTAACAGGCGTATTTGGAGCTATTCGATTGCCAATGACCTGTGGTCCTGGGAATTTGAAACTCCCTTCAGCGATTATCCTTTAGGAGAAGATGACTTCAGTCGATTTTCCTTCACTTGCAAAGGTCGAGTTTTCATGGGCTTTGGTGCAAATATGGATTGGCCGACATACTGTGCCAATGATGTCTGGGAATTCAAGAAAATGACAGGAACCTGGGAAATGATTCCACCGTGCCCTGATCATTTAATTCTGACAACATGGTTCACCGTTGGGGATGACGTTTATCTGATCGGCCATGATGAGGACTACAAAAAGAAATTCTTTTACAAACTGAATACAGCCCTGTTAAATCATTGACTATGAAACGATATCTTAAAATACTCACTTTGATTCTTCCAATTTTCAGCCTTCTGTCCTGTGAACAAGAAGAACAAGTGATTGTCGATTCCCCGGTACATGTATTGACCATTGACGATTGGACCGCGACCGTATATTTTTCCGTCAAGGTCAACATGACTTTCAACTTGGATTTTGATCCTACTTTGAAGGAAGTGGGTGTTCAACTTGAAAAGAATGACCACTCCTTAAAGCAGAAACAGACCTTCGACTTATCCTCCTTGCATTCTAAAGAATCGGTCTATTTTGAGGGACTGACTTCGGGCACTTATTTGGTCAGATCTTATCTGATTCATAACTTGAACGATACGGTTTTCAGCAATGAAAAAAGCATTTTGGTTTCTGTCACTGATTTTTCAGATTTTTTAATCTCATGCTTTCCGACTTACGAAGCGAGTACGGGCAAGGCTGTTTTCAGCAAGAATAGAGGAGAGTGGTTTGGTTTTTTTATTCATACAGATAGTATCCTGATTGCAGAAAACCTTTTATTGAAGATTGGAGGTCATTTAGTGGATGACATACACATTTCAGACCCTTTTTCCAGCGACTACGATAAAAAGTACTGCTATATGGTCAGTATGAATGTTCCGGAGGAACTGGCCCCGGGCCAATATGACGTTGAATTGTTTGACCACGCATCCTGGAATGCTATAGGCCTTGTTTTGGACAAACTCTCGGGATCATGGGAACGCATGGAATCCTTATACCCCGGGCCCAGGATGATTGGTACTAAGTTTTATTTTCAATCCGATAAATTTGGATACATCGGCATGGGCGATCCTGGTTTTATTAGCCACGAAGAGGTTTATTTCTGGAGATTCGATTTGGAGAATTACACCTGGAAGCAATTGAAAACATTGAATGTTCAGCCTAACAATTTAATGGACAAGTATGGAGGTGCCATTGTGGATAATTATGCCTATACGGTTATGAATGTCTCTAATTTGAGTGACACACTGCAATTTGCCCACTATCATATATGGAAGTACAACCTGTCGCAGAATACTTGGAACAATCTCACCAAAATGCCTTTTAATGAAATGATGGCACAGAATTCCCTTGTATTTTTCCTAAAAGACAAGATTTACATTGCCGGTGGGCAAACTAACGGTTATTCACCAACAAGGAAAGTTGTTTGTTATGACATCCGGAACAACTCTTGGTCAGTTAAAAACCACGATCTTCCGTTCGACTTTATTGGAACCAGTGAATACTTTACGACATTCTCGACCAATACTGCGGCCTATCTGCTGACAACCGACTATATGAACCTAAATTGTTGGAAATATACTGAAGCAACAGATAGCTGGACATCTTTTGAAGCGCCTTTTCCTTTCTTCACTCTTGGTGGCATGGCAACCCTCCACGACGGAAAGATTTATTATGCAGGTGGTGTCGAACTTGGGTCAGGATTTGAATACAGCCTGAATTATTGTTACTCTTTTGACGAAATGACCCAATCCTGGATACAGATCGCTCATCTTCCTGAGCGGGCTGCCAACGGCGTGGCATTCGACTGCAATAGCACTCTCATGGTAGGCCTAGGTAGGGGAGAATATGCCTCAACGGTGTCCATGTATCGGTATCATGACTGAATACTTTCTGATTTTCCAATAACGAATGAATTAATTTCCTACATCCAACTTCTTGGATTTGGGGCAAGTAGCTTTATGATGGCCTCAGTGTGGGATTCAGCAATTTATAAATCATAGAAAAACACCCTGTAAATGAACGAATCGATCTGCAGGGTGCTAAAATACTAGTGGAATTTATCCGATCATTTCCGGATAAATTTCTGCGTCAATCTCTGATTGTCTTTCGTCTGAACCCTTAAGAAGTATAGTCCGGGTTGGAACTTAGAAACATCGATGACTTCGTCGCTTGAAATCGACGATTTCTGTAACATCTTTTTGCCCTCAATCGAGAAAATTTCAACATCCAAGGCGGCAGACGCTGTGCTCAGGGATATATTCAGACTCCCGGAGGAAGGATTCGGCCAAATGGTCAGTGATTTGGCATCTTCATTAACTTTAGGAAGTGCCGTTGTATTCAAGGAGAATTTGACCAAATACAAGGCTGGCCGATCAATAAAGGTAGGTTGGTCCGTGATGAAGGCGCTTTTGGTCGTCACTGTTTCTTTCTGGCAGAAATCCCCGACAACATAAACGTTGTCATTGGCATCAGATATGACTGATTTGAGCGCCTGACTAGATGATTTAGGGAAACCTTTACCCCAGACGGGAGCCATGTTATTGTCGAATACTGCTAGGAAGAAGTCGCCAAAACTGGTGGGATTGATGCCACTGTAGATGATGTTGGAACCCCATTCAATGCTATCGCTGAAGGTGGTTCCAAGCAAAGCCATGTATTGGGAACTGATGCGGGTCAATCCCCAGGCGTATTCAGGCTCCGTATTTCCAATGGTTAGGACATTCAGGACATTAGCCGCCGTATCAATCTTGGCGATGTAGATATCTGCAGTGCCATTGTTATGGATGACGTGGTTGTCAAAGGTTAAGGTATCCGTCTTGTACGTACCTGTCAGGTAGATGGTATTGGTTACCGTGTCGATGATAGCGCCGTTAAGTAGGGCATGTTCCCCTTCGCAGAATTTCTTAGCCCAAACCACATGACCGTTGGTGTCGGCTTTTGCAACGTATACGTTGTGATTTTCCTTAGCGATGTACGTCCTCAGGACGAAGTTATCCAGGTAAATGCTGTCCATGTAGCTCCCCGCAAAATAGAGGTTTTGTTCCTTGTCAATCATTAGCTCACCGCCATAATTTTTCAGCCACTTGGTATTACCGCCAGCATCCATCTTAACCAGGTATTGCCGGCTGCGAACACCGGGATACACGGTGAATGTCATGTTATTTGTTCCCACGATTGAAAGGGATTCCCCAAACCATCCGCTGACGTAAAGGTTGTCGTTGGCATCGATGACCATGGAACCATCACTGGTGTTTCCTCCAAAGTCTTTAGCCCATAGTGCAGTTCCTGTCGGATTGGTTTTCACCACAAAGGACTTTTTAGCCCAAGAGTAAGGGGCAATAGCCTTGAGGGCATAAGTGTCAAATCTGACAGAATCTTGGTAATGACCAGTCAGACAAATGTTTCCATGTGAATCCAATACAATGCCGCTAATCAAGGCGGCTCCTTTGCCATAAAAGGATTTGGCAAAGACTACGTTGGTATCCGGGTCTATCTTGACCAAGAAGAGATCGTTGTCGCCTTCTCTCTTCAGAGTGTCCACCCCAAAGATGAGCGAATCACTTTTGAAAGTGCCGGCCAGATACAAATTTCCCTGCTGGTCGATCATGGATTTCTGGATTTCATCTTCCGATCCAGCCAAAAAGTGCATTGCGAAATCGGGGACCAGCATCTGGGATTGGCAAATATTGGTCGTAATCAGAATAAAAGAAAGCAGGAAAGTAATGGGTATAAACTTTTTCATGTGTCTGTACTTTAAGTGAAACACTCTTGATTGGTTACCCTGGGTATAGTTCAAATATAATAAATGGAAGACAGGAATCCAACTATTTTAGAAGTTAAATTGAAACCAAAACAAAGAAAATGGTCATCTAAGGCATTGACCAACTATAAAGTGAGTTAAAGGTTTCAGTAAAAAGTAGCATTGAAGTTTGTGTAAAATGGCAATATTCTCACATTTGGAATGCCCTACTTATTGTTGGCTGGTTAGTAGTACTCCTTTTTAAATATGAAGAAAATAATGTTGCGCAAGGTAAGTACCGCATCCCGCAAAGAAACCAATGGCCGCCAACCAACTGATATTCTTCAGATACCAGATAAAATCAATCTTTTCGATGCCCATAGCAGCAACGCCTGCGGCAGAACCAATTATCAAAATGCTTCCACCTGTGCCTGCTGTAAACGCCAAGAATTCCCAAAAGAAATGATCGGTTGGATACTGGGCCATGCTGTACATTCCTTGCGCTGCAGCCACAAGGGGCACGTTATCCACTATGGAGGAAAGTAACCCGATGGCCATCGCAATAATACTATCGTTGTGAATAGTCTTGTCCATCCACTGAGCCACAGCAGGTAGTATGCCAACCGATTCCAGTGCTGAAATACAAATCAAGATACCTAGAAAGAACAATATGCTGGTAATATCTATGCGATGCAGTGCATGAGTAACGGTAAGGGGCATTCGCATCTCATGAGGTTTCTTCTTGTGCATTACTTCCGTCAGGACCCACAAGACGCCAACTCCAAGCAGGATGCCCATGAAAGGTGGCAGATGAGTAAAGGTCTTGAATATGGGAACCATTATAAGACAGCCAACGCCAGCATAAAACACAATTTTCTGCTGTTTCAAGGATAATACTTCTTTGTGTTTTTCGATAGAGACATTTGGCCGTTCCAAATTCCCTTTCATTTTGAAGGACAAAATGGCCAATGGTACTAGAAGGCAAACAATACTCGGCAAGAAGAGTTTCAACATTATATTGACAGTCGTGATTTGATTACCAATCCATAGCATGGTAGTTGTTACGTCTCCTATTGGCGTCCATGCTCCTCCTGCATTGGCAGCAATGACCACCATGCCTGCAAACATCAGCCTTTCCTTCGGGTCCTTGATGAGTTTACGTAACAATGAAACGATGACAATGGTAGTTGTCAGGTTGTCCAACACAGCAGACAGAAAAAAAGTGATGAAACAAATTAACCACAAAAGCGATGACTTTTTGGTATTTGTGATTTTTTCTGTAATAATGGAAAAACCGTTGTGTGAATCAATCAGTTCTACGATTGTCATTGCACCCAAAAGGAAAAACAGAATTTGAGCAACACTGCTGAAACTCTCGGATAGCTCTCTGTTAACCAAACCCTTATCGGGTGTAATAAGTATATAGACCGTCCAACATAACACGCCAGTAATTAGGGCTGTAGCTGATTTGTTGATTTTCAGGGGATGCTCAAAAGCAATACCGGCATAACCAATGATAAAAATGACAGTAATAAGTGTAATCATGATAAAAACGTTAGTATTTCAATAAACAAACAACCACTAGCTAACTAAACCTACAATGCCACAATATAGTATTTTCAGCTGATATCTTCCAACACAATCTCAAGAATCTAAAATCCTTATTTCCAATATATTTTATGATCTTGTTTTAATATCTTCCATTTATTTATTGATCTTTCCATTTAGTTGAGTTTGTATCTATTATTAAAAACAACTACTTTAGGTTTTAAATGGTAATAAAAATACAAGAATATGAAAGTTGGATTAATAGGGTTTGGCAAAACTGGTAAAGCGGTAGCCAATGTCATTCTTCAAAATAAAGACTTTTGTTTGGAATGGGTTCTTCGAAGGAGTACTCTTTTAGATCATAGAAGTGTTCCTGAATTTTTAGGTATACAATCAGATGAACCTGGTCTGATTTATTCAAGTTCCAATATTAATTTTCAGGACTTGATAGAGAAGCACCCCGTTGATATCATCATTGATTTTTCATCCAATACAGGTCTTTACACCTATGGTAAGATTGCCGCGAAGCGAAAGATTAAGATAATTACCGCAATTTCGCATTACAATGACGAAGAAAAAGTGTTATTAAAAGATCTTTCTAAAGAGACTGTCGTCTTTTGGAGTCCCAATATTACCCTAGGTGTGAATTATTTAATGTTTGCTGCAAAATTCCTCAAGAAAATTGCACCTTGGGTTGATATTGAAATTATTGAAGAACACTTTAAAGGTAAAGAAGGCGTGTCTGGGACAGCAATCAAAATTGCTGAAGCGTTGAATTTGGAGGAATCGGACATTAACTCTGTACGAGCAGGAGGGATTGTTGGAAAACACGAAGTTATTTTTGGCTTTCCATTTCAAACCGTCCGATTGATTCATGAGTCGATATCAAGAGAAGCTTTTGGGAATGGGGTTATTTTTGTTGCCGAGAATTTGTTTGACAAAGAATCAGGGTTGTTCAATTTTGAAGATATTTTATTGCCGTATTTCAAACCCTAAAGATGAGTATTATATTTACATTATGTTTGTTTTTCGTTACTATACTGAATCGAAGACTTTTCTTTGCTTTTTGAGAGGGATTTCAATCCGGGTGCTTTGAAGATCATCAGTAAATAGTCATAAGGGATAGTTGTCGAATTCCCGTCGTGACTGGAGTGAAAATGAAATGCTATGAATTCAAGACCTTTCTCGTTTATCGATTCCGTAAAGTTGAACTATAAATATACTGATTTATAGGTTCTTTCTCGTCTTTTTTTCACTATATTTGTTTCTACTGCATGTTCTTGCCCGCAACTTTGGGCCCCGGGAATCTCTCCTTTTGTTTAACATAAATTAATCTTTTTCGAAATGAGACTTTTTATCATTTCCAATCGGTTGCCGCTTAAGGTAACAAGGAATGAAGACCAATCTTTTGAATTTCAAAGAAGCGAGGGCGGATTGGCAACCGGTCTTGGCTCTTTGGAAGTGTCCATTGAAAAACATTGGATTGGTTGGCCCGGGATATTTTTAGATTCAAAAGAAGAACGTAAGGAAGTGACCAAACATTTGGAAGCGTTTAATTACCATCCTGTTTTTTTATCGGAAAAACAGATTGTCAATTATTATGAAGGTTACAGCAACAGCATTCTTTGGCCACTTTGCCATTATTTTTATTCTTTTGTGGAATGGGAAACCAATTATTGGGAAACGTATAAAGAAGTAAACCTATTATTTGCCAGCATATCCTCAGGATTTATTAAAGCTGGAGATATGGTGTGGGTTCACGATTATCAGTTAATGCTTTTGCCCAAGATGCTTCGTGAAAGGACAAAAGCCGGTGGGATCGGTTATTTTCACCATATACCTTTTCCCTCTTATGAACTTTTCCGTGTACTCCCGGAGCGTGCTGAAATCTTGGATGGTCTGTTGGGCGCAGACTTAATAGCGCTTCATACCCATGACTACATGAGGCATTTCATAAGTGCTGTGGAAAGAGTTATGGAATTGGAGTTTCGTTTGGACAAAGTCTTGATTGATTATAGGATGGTACATGTAGGTGCCTATCCAATGGGCATCAATTATTTGCAGTATTACGACGCCATTCTGAATCCAGTCATTCAGGAAAAGGCTAGGGAATTACGCCAAAATTATGGAGAAAACAAGTTAGTCTTGTCCGTCGATCGCTTAGATTACAGCAAAGGTGTTTTGCATCGTTTGAAGGGTTTTGTTCACTTTCTTGAAAATCATCCGGAGTACCATGGAAAAGTATCCTTGGTCATGCTACTTGTGCCTTCCAGAGACTCGGTCGGCCGATATGCTGAATTGAAGACCAAGGTTGATGAACGAATTGGTTTCATTAATGGGATGTATTCGACCATCAATTGGACGCCCATTCATTATTTTTACCACAGCTTGGAATTTGAAGAGTTGGCTGCATTGTATCATATTGCTGATATCGCTTTGGTAACCCCCTTGCGTGATGGAATGAATTTGGTGGCCAAAGAATATGTCGCATCCAAGCGAGATAAGCCAGGAGTCCTGATTCTGAGCGAAATGGCAGGGGCGGCGGTGGAGCTGAGCGATGCCATCGTTATAAATCCGAACAATCCCGAGGCTATCGAATGGGCCCTACTTGATGCTTTGGAAATGAGCCAAGAAGAGCAATTTGCTAGAATGGCAAAAATGCAAAAAGTGATTTCTCGTCAGACCGTTAAAAAGTGGGCAAATGATTTTATAACAGAATTAACGCGGATTTGCCTTCGAAATAAAGAGAACGACCGAAAAAGGATTCTTCCAAATCGGTTAAAACCATTATGCCAATCCTATAGAAATGCAGAGAAAAGATTATTGATTTTAGACTATGACGGTACCCTTTCACCTTTCAAAAACAAGCCTGAGGACGCCTTCCCAACATCTGAGTTGTTGCAAATGTTAACTCAATTGGTGTCTGATCCCCGAAATCGAGTTGTGATCAGTAGTGGTAGAGATATGCAGACACTTGAGAAATGGCTCGGTCATCTTCCATTGGATATGGCCGCTGAGCACGGTGCTTTTTATAAGGAAAATGGCGTTTGGAATAGAAAGACCAGCACGATTTCCTGGGATGATGAAATCTTGCAAATTTTTCAGGAATTTCTGGATAAAACGCCACAGTCAAAACTGGAAATCAAGGACACTGCTTTAGTATGGCATTTTCGGAAGGTAGATGCTTGGTTGGCTTCCATCCGAGAGCAACAACTAATAAATGCATTGATAAAACCTTGTGCGCATTTGCATCTTCAGATTATGCGGGGCAATAAGATTCTTGAGGTTAAATCACCCATTTACAACAAAGGAGTTGAAGCCAAGCGGTTGCTGCAAGGGAATTCGTTCGACTTTATCCTGGCTATTGGCGATGATACGACGGATGAAGATACCTTCAACGCTTTGCCGCATTCTGCCTTCTCCGTAAAAGTGGGCGGGCCCTGCAAATCGGCCAATTATTATTTGCTTTCCCAGGCAGAAACGTTGCCGATGCTTCAATCTCTGCTCAAATGTTCAGGGTCGGATGAATCTTGATAACTCTACCTCGTCAGCGAACAGCATGGCAGAGTGAAGGAGCGCTAAATGGGAATAGGCTTGTGGAAAATTGCCTAATTGATTTTTGGTTTCAAAGTCAAGATCTTCACTGAAAAGGCCCAAATGATTGGAGTAGGTCAAAATTTTCTGGAATATTAAAAGTGCTTCCTCTTTTTCACCAATGGCAAACAGCGCTTGTACTAGCCAGAAGGTGCAAATGGTGAAAGCCGACTTGGGTTGACCAAAATCATCCAGATGCATATATCTGTAAAGCAGCCCTTCGTGCATTAAAACCTTTTGTATGGAGCGTACTGTTTTAATAAACCGTTCATCATTGGCTGAAATGAAACCATACATTTCCATCAGTAAAAGTGAAGAATCCAATTCTTCATTTTCGTATGTCTGCGAAAAGCTTTGAAGAGTATCCTTCCACCCTTTTTCAAGTACTTCTTCACGAATGATTTCAGCTTCCTTTTTCCATTTTTCGACATATCTTTTTTCATGGAGTATCTCCGCGATCCGAAAGCCTCTGTCCATGGCAACCCAACTCATGACCTTGGAGTGTACAAAGTGTTGTTGCCTCCCTCGAATTTCCCAGATACCATTATCGGAATTGCGCCATTCATCCTGTACGGTTCGTAAGATGTTCTTGACGATTTCCCACATTTCCTCTATTTCATTAAGTGTTCCCGGAAAGTGTTGGTAATACTGCCAAATAACGTCCATCAGATAACCCAAGGAATCATTCTGTTTCTGATTGTAGGCTGCGTTACCAATCCGAACGGGTTTAGAATTGGCAAATCCGTTAAGATGATCCAGGATTTCTTCTGTCAGAATTCGCTCACCTCGAATGCCATACATGATTTGAAAAGTCTCACTTTTGCTTTTTAAAATGCCACTGATGAACTCCATAAAACGAAATGATGTTCCACGGTGCCCCAGCGTCAATAGTATTTTTATGGACATGGATGCGTCACGCAACCAACAAAATCGATAATCCCAATTTCTTAGCTCTCCCCCCGTTTCAGGAATGCTGGTAGTCAGTGCTGCTAGCACCGCTCCGGTCGGATGATACGACATTAGTTTGAGAATAAGCATGCTACGCTCAATCTCATCAGCGAAAAGGTTGAATTTTTTTGCTCTGTTGGTCCAGTTCAACCAATAAACACGAGTGCGTTGGTATTCGAGTTCAACCCTGTCCTGGTTTATTGGGATGAGTTTCTGATGGTAAGAAACCAGAAGATAACTGTCGCTCATCAATACCAACTCTTCACTATTATGGATGGCTTCCAGATTCAGGTTGGAGTACAAATAAACAGTATCCCTGACATTTTCCTTTGAGATGGTTTTGATAAAGGTGGGACCAATTTTATGATAAGAAGCATCTTTGGCGTAGTTCAGAGCCGGATTATAAACAACGCTAAAACGTGGAGTCCCACTTACCAAATGGATTAACCGATACAATTCAGGAGGAAGATAATGGCTGTTGTAATCACTGATGGTGTACCGTGGCATGAAATCGATCATTTCAAAACAACCTTCCACTGAATCGAAACGCGTGGTCAGAATGTTCGTGTGGACGATGTATTTTTGACTGATTGTATATGCCGCCGCAACCTCAATACTCATATGGCCACCTTTGGAATCATCCAATAACCGGGCAAATACAGAGGGGGAATCAAAATCAGGGAAACACAACCAATCGACACTGCCACGACTTGATATAAGTGCAGCAGACCTGCAGTTGCCTACTACTCCGTAATCAAGTATTCCCATAATTCATTCATTTTCCATGAAAGTAATACTAATTTAGATAATAAATTGTCATGATGTTCTATTGTTTACTTTCATTCTCCAATTTACTTATTCTTATCTTCTCTAAAGCTTCCTTTTTAGCCGCTGCTACTTTTGCTTTCTTTTCAAAATAGCCTCGGAAAAGGAAATTATGTTTGGCAGCAGTCATATTTTCATCCAAGCCTTTGGAACTGCTTTTTAGATTAATCATGGTCTGATTTAGATTCTCGGCAAAAGTGGTGTCACGAATGAGCCGACCGAGCGTTCCATTGCCTTTGTTGATTTTTTGCATCATTTCGGTGAGTTGCTTTGACAAAATCTCCGCATTACCTGCCGTGACATTCAATTTTGCCATCATGGTCTCTGTCCCAGTCAATCCCTCTGACGCCTTTTTTAAATTCAAGATGCTTTGATTTAGATTCTCGGCAATGGTTGAATCCTGAATGAGCCGACCGAGCGTTCCATCTCCCTTATTGATCTTATTTGTAATTTCTGCCAGTTGGTGTGAGATATACTCCGCATTTCCTGCGGTCACTATCAAACTTGCCATCACAACATCCGAACCTTTTAGACCATTGGAAAACTGATTAAGATTGGAGATTGTTTGGCTCAAATCTTCGGCAAGTTTTCGATCAAGAATTAATCGGCTAAGCGTTCCATTTCCTCCATTTATGTTATCCGTAATTTCGGAAATCTGTTTCGATATATTTTCTACATTTGCAGTCGTCGAATCCAATCGTGCCATAATGGCATTTGTTTCAATGGTTTCAATCGTTTTTAGTCGTTGACCTTCTTTTGCTAAAGGAGCGTCGGAGCTGCCGGGTAGTATTATAATAATCTTATCACCTATGATGCCTTCTGAACCCAACGTAACTTTACAATCCGATTTGATAAACTGCCATACCTCCTTTTTTAGCATTAGATCGACCCGTACCGTCGTATCGTTTATTTGGATGATATTATTGACCGTACCTACATTGATACCTGAAAAACGGATGTTGTTTCCTACCTGTAATCCACTTACATTCGAAAATGTTGATGTCAGATTAAACACTGGATTGAACAAGTTTTTTTGTTTTCCGATGATAAATATGGCAAGCATAAAAAGTGTCAATCCACCTACTACGAAAAGCCCTAGCTTAATTTTGTATTTTTGAGTATGTGTATCCATGTCATTTGTACTTTTTACCCCATAGTACAATATCCATGTTATTCAAACAATTCATATTACATAATTTTGGAAAAAAGTTACATAAATCGTTTGTTTAAGATGTTTTATCTGGATGTTTGGTAAGTTCATTTATTAGGGGCATCATCCTTCAGCGCTTCAAACCCGGAAACAACATCAAACAGTTCTTCATCAATGGAGCTCTGGCGTAAACTATGAAACTTATGACTAAGATCGTCAAGCAATTCATCGATGTTTTTTTCGGCGCGTTGCATGGAAGCCAGGCGGCTTGCATTTTCGCTGGCCAACGATTCAGCAGATGATTTGAACAAAGAGGCAAAAAGATAGGCATGGATGAGTGCCAATAAGGTTGGTTTATTTTCACCGATAACCTGGGGTATCATCTTGGTAGGCCATTCGAATTCTTCAAGCGATTGCCTCCATTTTTCATCCAATGGCAACAATCGTTGGATCACGGGTTCATAACCAGACGCAGAAATGGGTCGATTATGGAAAATATAAACCTCTTTTACATTCCCTTTGTCATAGCGTTCTTCACTTTTTACTAGAAGTTGTTGGACAAGCGGAGTGATGGCGTTAACAGAACTTGGAACGGGGAAAAGTTCCGAGACATCATAGCCGATATCAGACAAAAGCAATTGAACACGTTCGCCCACAGCCCATACTTCTTTTTTGCCAGGAAAAGCCTGGAGCGATTGACGTACGAATTCGGTCAGAGAATCGTTAAACTGTCCCACCAGTCCTTGATCTGAACCTAAAACTACGGCCAAAATTATTTTTTCATCGTTCCTTTTTGGTTGTTTATTTTCCAACACGACATCCATTTTCTCTTGTCTAAAATAGGCGACAATACCCAACGAAACAGTTCTGTAGTATTCGCCAAGTGAACGAACAGCCAATTCATATTGTCCAATGTTTGAAGCTGCCACAGCTTTCATTGTCCTGACAACAGATTTGAGTTCTTCCGCCCCATCTAATTTTCTATGCAGGCTTTCTAAAGTGTCCATTATGGTTTGTCTTGATCTGTTTCAGGTTTTTCCTGAAATGGAGAAAGCAGATTTCCCGCTGCACTCAAAATAGCTTCATGGTCTGCACTGCTCAATTCTTTATCTGAAACGATCCGCTTCCGGATTTCAAGAGGGAGTTCCGTATCCATTTTCTGCAAAACAAGCTCTGCCTCCTCCATCTTACTGATAGGGATGGCATCGAAAAGTCCGCTGATCAATGCAAGAAGAACTACTATTTGATTGGGAACTGGCATTGGCCGAAGCTCCTGTTGCTTGAGACAAACACGAATCCGCTTTCCATGTTCAATTATTTTGCGGGTATTTTCATCCAGTCGTGTACCAAAACGAGAAAATGATTCTAATTCTTCGAATTGAGAATAGGCCAATTTCAGGTTTCCTGTTAAAGAACGATAAACGGGCAATTGGGCTTTTCCACCTACCCTGGAAACGGATTTACCCACATCTACAGCCGGCAAAATACCCAATTCGAATAGTTTTGGAGAAAGATAAATTTGTCCATCCGTAATGGATATCAAATTTGTTGGGATATAAGCGGAAATGTTTTGAGCTTCCGTTTCGATAATCGGTAAAGCAGTAAGCGATCCGCCTTTGAGTTCGTCGCTGAGATGTGTTGCTCGTTCCAATAATCTGGAATGGATGTAAAAGATGTCGCCGGGAAATGCTTCACGTCCAGGAGGTCTTCTCAGCAAAAGAGAAAGTTCGCGATAGGCTCGTGCATGATGGGTGAGGTCGTCATAAACGATAAGTACATCACGGCCCTGTTCCATAAAATATTCGGCTATGCTGGTGGCAGCATAAGGAGCGATGTACTTTAAACCAGGTGCATTATTCCCTTCGGTTGTAACCACCACTGTATAATCCATGGCACCTTTTTCTTGGAGAACGGCAATTACTTTCGCAACGGATGAAGCACGCTGACCAATTGCGCAATATACACATAAAACATTTTTGTCAAACTGATTCAGAATGGCATCAAGTGCAATGGCTGTTTTGCCGGTTTGCCGGTCACCTAAAATCAATTCGCGCTGCCCACGACCGATCGGAATCAGTGCATCAATAACCTTTAGACCTGTTTGTAAAGGAACCGAAACCGTAGCGCGATCCATGATGGCATGAGCAGGGCGCTCAATAGGCAGACGTTGCTTAAAAGCGATTGCACTTTTGCCGTCCATTGGTTCACCCAACGGATTAATCACTCTTCCTATTAAGGCGTTTCCAACCGGAATATCCATTACACGGCCAGTACGTTCAACTTCATCACCGGCATTTAACAGCGAATCTTCACCCAGAAGAATAGCACCGATCTCCTCTTCATCAATATTGTAGGCAATACCAAATAAACCGCCCGGAAACTTTAACAGCTCTTCGAAACCTACTCCCGGCAAACCTGAAACTTTAACAATGCCTGCCGATACACTCACCACAGAACCAACTTCACGTGGTGCAAAAGAGAGCGTATGATTTTCCCTGCCTTTGTCCAAAAGCTCAAATGTGCTGTTAATCGTTTTATTAAATTGGTTAATTGGCATGTTGTTTTGTTTCTGAAATACTCTTTTGAAGTGAATTGAGGTACTCTGAAATGCTCCATGCCAGTTTATACCCGTTTGATGTAAGTTCAATGCCACTAATGATTTCGGGTGCGGTTTTAAATTGAAATTGAGTTTTTGTACCGAGTAGTTCATTCACAGAACTTTGAATATCAGTTTGTTGTTTCTTGGGCAAGTCAAAAGCACTTTGCACAAGAATCGAATTTGGACCTGCTTTAAAAGCCTCTATAAATTGCTTCTTTTCTTCCTTTTTCAAATCCTGTAAACGCTTGATGAAAATGTTTGCTGATTGTTCTTCCAAACTAAGCGAAGCAAGGTCGGCAAGTGTTTTTCGTGCTATGGCGAAAACTTCCTGTTGTGTCTTTTGCGCAATGTCACGGTTCAGGTTCTCTTGCGTCTCTTTCAATGAATTCCCAAGTTTTGACTGCAATGCTGTCGCTTCATTCCTAGCGGCTTCAAGGAGTTTCTCCTTTTCCTCATTGGTTTCAGCAACAGCTTTGTCCATTAATCCCTTCTTTTCCTGATCAAACGTTTCATTCCTTTTTTTGAATTCAGCCTGTTCTTTTATCGCTTTCTTCTCTTTAGCATCCGCATCCTTCAATTGCGAAGCAATTTTATTCTCACGCTCGTCAATGGCATTGAGTATAGGCTTGTACAGAAATCGTTTAAGCAACCACACTAAAATGAAGAAGTTAAGTACCTGAGCTATTACAGTGAACCAGTTAATTTGCATGTTGTCCGTTTTACTTTGCGATAATATGAGTCCAGAATGGGTTGGCGAAAATGAGTATCATCGAGACTACGAAACAGTAAATTGCCGTAGATTCAATCATTGCCAAACCCACAAACAAAGTCCTTGTGATGGTAGGTGCAGCATCGGGCTGCTGTGCAATTGAACCTAATGCCGTTGATACAGATTTTCCTTCACTTAATGCAGGAAACATGCATCCGATTCCGGTAGTGAGTCCGGCAGTAACAATTGATGCTACTGCAATAAGGGTTACGTTATCCATTTTTATCCTCCTTTAAATTTGTTGTTATTAATTTTGTTTTTGATGTTGGTTTTGAATCGTGAACAGCTGCAGCAATATAAACTGTAGCCAAAATGCTGAAAATATAAGCTTGTACCGTACCCGTGAGTAAACCGAGAGCACTCATGACTATTGGAAATACAAATGGCGTTATGCTTAATAGAATAGCGACAATCATACCTCCACTCATGATGTTTCCGAACAACCTTACTGCCA